>TARA_R110002012_G_scaffold320887_1_pt1 | contig 303161 bp, 292 predicted proteins | sample TARA_R110002012 | Tara Oceans TARA_R110002012 (sample SAMEA4396515) | marine metagenome | biome: Westerlies Biome; feature: [DCM] deep chlorophyll maximum layer (ENVO:01000326); material: water (ENVO:00002006), including particulate matter (ENVO:01000060) such as... | depth 40 m | reverse complement strand
CAGCACAGCGGCATTTGAGAAAGGAAGAGGTGGACGGACTTCGGGTGGGTTTCAAGAATCAGAAAGCCCGTATGAGAAATACTTTTTCCCATTTCCGATGTTATAACAATGGGTTGGCAATTTGTGAAAATTTCACAAGGGCGAAAATCGCAAGCGCAAATTTATTCGAAAAAGCGGTTTTCCCGATTTTTCTACAGCATTTTTCCGCCAAACTAGCTGCACCAGCTGCGGGATTAGTTTCCTGCCAAAGAGCAACTACGTCGAAAGTAAAATGGCACGACCTATTCGCATTCCCATGGGCAGTTGGCCGCGGCGTATGTCAGCGGATTTCGCCGCAGCTTATTGCGGTGAACACAGCGTCGATGCGTTTTTGAAGCGAGTGGGTACAGAATACCCCCTGCCCTGCCTACATCAAGGACGGCGAAGATTATGGATCAGAGACGATTTGGACAGAGCAATGGGACTAGTCGAAGAGTCAAGTCTTCACCTAATGGACGCGGCCGCGGAACTGTAGAAGTAATTCTAGAGCTTCCAAAGTTTGTAATTGTCAAACACGGAAAAATTGGCCCAACTTTCTATTGGAACCCGCCAGTTTATTGGCGCAAGAGGGCTGCTCTCGAAGGTCGATCCTACCCATTTGAATCCCAAAAACTTGGCTCAAATCTCAGTCAGTCGGAACTGCAGTCCGCTGCAAATCCACACAATGCCCTATTTGAGGAATGGCGACTTGGTAAAACCTCGACACCATCGAGGACATATGCCGCTCATGGCACCGTAGAATGGCTCTTTGAGCAGTACCAAGCCAGCACAATTTTCAAGCGAAGGGTCAGCGTGCGTTCACGCCCAGACTATGCTCGAGTTTTTAATGCGATTGCCAACCAGCCCACGAAGACCGGTGGGCGTTTTGGCCAACTGCCCGTTGCGAGCGTCACCCCCGCAGCTGCAGAGAAGATCTACGTCCGAATGCTCGAGGGTGACACCTTCCGTCGAGGAGAAAAAGCGGTGATGTACTGCAAGACCGCTTGGCGTCTAATGCAACCGCATCATCCACGCGAATTTGGAAAGGACGTACCCAATCCTTGGGTGGGCGTCCAACTAGTAAAAAGGGCAATAAAATCTAAAAACGCCATCAATCGTGAGGAAGTATATACATTCGCATGGGCGGCTGTGGGCGCGGGCAAGCCAGAAGCAGCGGCAGCAGCTATCATATGTTTTGAATGGCTTCAGAGGCCAGAAAACGTCGTATACGGCTATATAAGTTGGTCGGACTACAAGCCAAATGTCAGCATTAGAATTGAGCACCATAAAACCGGCGAGATGTTGGAGCATCCACTGTCCGATGGATCGTTGCTTTTCTATCCAGAAGCGGAAGAAATACTTTCACTCGTTCCAAAACGAGCAGCACCAATCGTCATGGGAGAGGGGAAAACAGAGCCATACAAGGGAACTCGATTTGCGCAGATTGTCAGGAAGATTGCAGATCAAGCTGGCTTGCCAAAAACGTTTACCCTGGACGCCTGCAGACATGGTGGAATGACCGAACTCGAAGAAGCGGGCCTAACCGATGGTCAAGGTCGAGCACTTTCTGCGCACAAAAGCCGCGCCTACGAGCGGTATGCCAAACGTACAGCTAAGCGTATGCTTGCAGCTACAACAGCTCGGTTTGAACACAGGTCAAACGAGTCGAAATAGCTGCCCGAATTTTTCTGAAATGCCGCGTTCTAACAGAGGTGTAAACTTTAGAAGTGCTGTCAAATTTCAGAAAATATATTGAATTCACTTAGCGCGAAGCTGATTTGCAATCCGCTGCGTAACCACTCCGCCACGTGGCCTCACGAAGGCTGTACCTATTGGACAGCAACTCCTTATGCAAGACCCCAGCTAACGGAGGATGAATTTTCTGAAACTCGCCCGTCAGAAACCTTGCCGGTTCGCTGAAATCTGTTGCGCGCTCGCCCCTCGGCAGACGCCCCCCGAAAGCAGACCACGCGATTTAGTATCCAGAACCCAACCGGTTCCTCGGGACGCAGCCCAAGACGTCATCGGGTAATGGGTGGCGTCCCCAGTACACTCCTTGGGTGGGGCGGCATTCACAGCCACGGCTTAGCGTATGTGAGAGCTGATTCCAGATCGGGGATTTCAGGGTGCCAGTGTTTTTCCCATTCAAGGCTGACGGCAGCTGATACGGGGGGGAATTCGGTCAGCACCCTAGCCAGGTCGGCAGCGGGAAAACTACCAGTTCCGGGAAGCACGTATTGGCGTTTGCCGGCGCGCAACAGGCTGTCCTTGACGTGCAGATGCGCCAGGCGCGCACCGATAATCTCGCGGGTCTGCGCAAGTGCGTTTCCAGCAGCCCAGGTGTGATGGGTATCCCAGAGAATCGGGGCATCCCGAAGGCGATTGCAGAACGCTTCGAGCGCCTGGTTGGCACAGAGCACGCCGTGGGTTTCTATCAGCAGTTGCGCCTTGATACCCTGCGCTGCGCGCAGGGCCTCCCAATGCTCGAAGCGCGCCTGGGCCAGGTCGAGCATTTCGCTATCAAGTGTCTCACCCTTGCCATCGAAGACGCGCAGGAAACGCACCCCGGCGCCGAGATCGCCAATTTCTACATCTGGACGGGCTGGCTGGCCTTCCTGATCTTTGTGCCGCTGGCGATTACGTCCACGGATGGCTGGATCCGCAGGCTCGGTTCACGCTGGAAAACCCTGCAACGCTTCGTTTATGGCGCAGCGGTGCTGACGCTGTTGCACTGGGCTTCGCTCCATGATTGGGGCGGCGTTGCCCCCATGCTGGTGCATTTTGGCCCGCTGGGTGCGCTGGAAGCTTACAGGGTCTGGGCAATCGTTCAGAAGCGAACTCTAAAAGCGGCGTGATTGTGCCGACTGGCCATTCAGGCTGGCAGCGGCGCGCATGATTAGGCGCGCCCCTGCCCTGTGGCGTGCCTTAGCCAATCATCAAATGGCGGATCTGGGTGTAGTCGATCAGGGACTGCATGGAGAGATCTGAGCCATAGCCGGAGTTCTTGACGCCACCATGGGGCATTTCGGTGGCCATGACGCCGTGGGTATTGATCCAGGTGACGCCATACTCAAGCGCGTTGGCCAGCCCCATGGCCGTCGCGGTGTCGCGCGACCAGACCGATGAGCCCAGTCCGTATTCGGACGCATTGGCCCAGCCCAGCGCGGTGTCGGCATCGTCAAACGGCGTGATGGAGAGCACGGGGCCGAACACTTCCTTTTGCACGATCTCGGCATCAATAGGTGCGGCGACCAGCGTCGGGGCGAAGAAATAACCCTCGGTTTCGGCGGCGGCACCCTGGATGACATCGGCACCCGCGCTGCGGGCGCGGCTGACAAAGCCATCAATACGCTCCTGCTGGCGGGCGCTGATCACCGGACCAAACTCGACATCGTCGCGCTCGGGGCGGCCATAAACCAGCGAGCCGATCATGGTTTCGAGCTTGTCGGTGAGCGCCCTTGCGATATTGGCATGGGCGAAGATGCGGCAGGCGGCGGTGCAATCCTGACCGGCATTGTAGAAGCTGGCTTCCCGCAAGGTCTCGACCAGCTTGTCGAGATCGGCGTCTTCACACACGATTACCGGGGCCTTGCCGCCCAGTTCGAGATGGGTGCGCTTGATCATCGGGCCGGCGGCGGCCTGCAGCACGGCGCGACCGGTGCGGACATCGCCGGTCAGCGAGATCATGCGGACGGTATCGTGGGAGATCAGGTGCTGGCCGACATCGGGGCCATTGCCACAGATGACGTTGACCACGCCGGCGGGCAGCACTTCAGCAAAGATTCTGGCGAGTTCAAGCAGGCTCAGTGGGGTCATCTCGCTGGGTTTGATGACCACCGCATTGCCCGCTGCAATGGCGGGGGCGATCTTCCAGGCCGACATCAGCAGCGGATAATTCCAGGGCGCGATCTGGGCAACGACACCGATGGGATCGCGGCGGATCAGGCTGGTCAGCGCGGGCGAGCGGAAATTGCCCGCCGCGGGCGCCGGCATGTTGCGCACCGCCGTGGCGTAAAAGCGGAAGACGTCGGCGACATTGGCCAGTTCACCAGCCTTGACGAAGCGCAGCGGCTTGCCGGCATTGCGCGATTCAACACTGGCGAGGACATCGGCGCGTTCTTCGATCAGATCGGCAATGCGCCAGAGCGCGGCGCTGCGCAGCTTGGGCGTGGAACGTGACCAGCTCTTGTAGGCGCCATTGGCCGCGGCAATGGCAGCGTCGATCTGGGCCGGGGTGGCGGAGGCCACTTCGGCCAGCGGGGTGCCGCGGGCGGGCTCGAAGGCAATCTCGACAGGCCCCTGCCCCTGGACAAACTCGCCGCCGATAAATAGCCGGGTTTCAAATGCGCTCATTTCGTCTGCTCCGCTGCTGCTGCCGGCTGATAATGGGTACGGGCTGTCTGACCGACATAGCGCCAGAAAGCCAAATCGTGGGGGCGGTCCTGTGGACGCCATTCAGGGTGCCATTGTACGGCAAATACGGGCGCTGGCGTGGCCGTGCTGGCGACCGCCTCAATTATATCGCCGGGGCCGGTGGCGTTGACGGCAAGGCCCGGCGCGATGCGGTCAATGGTCTGAAAATGCACGCTGTTGACCTCAAGACTATCGCCGCCGGTGGCCTGCGCCAGCGGCGTGTCAGCCATCACCGTAATGGGGTGGGAATGGCCGAACATGTTCTCGAGGCTAACATCGTCGGGCGCATGATGGGTCGGCGCATCGCCTGTGCCGCGCATGTCGCGCAGGCTGCCGCCCAGGGCGACGTTGATTTCCTGCAGACCGCGGCAAATGCCAAACACCGGCTTGCCCGCAGCGATCGCGGCGTGGATGAGCGCTGTACTCAGCGTATCACGGGTGGAATCGACTGGCGTCTGAGCCGCCGATTCGGAACCGTAATGGCGTGGATCGATGTTGGAATTGCTGCCCGTGAGCAGGACCGCATCTAGGCGCGCGACAATGTCGGCGGCGTTCTGGGCGGACTGATTTGAGGGGATGATCAGCGGGACCGCACCGGCAAACCGTTCCACCCCTTCAAGATAACGGTGTTTGACCGCCTGGGCGGGCTCACCCTCGACGGGCCGACCGCAGGCAATAACGCCAATAACAGGACGACGCTCAACCATGGCCGATATCCAATCTGATCCCCGTGCAGAGGCCTCCCTAAACGCTGAAGCACCTGCTAGATTACCGCTATGACACACAAAAATCGCGTCGGACAGATATGAGTAACGAAACGAACGAAAACGCAGACATCGTCAGCTGGCTCGATGCGAATCCGCAGATTGAGGTGCTTCACACAGCGGTCTGCGACCTCAATGGTATTATGCGCGGCAAGCGCATTCCCATCGATCAGGCGCGGCGCATCGCCGATAACGGCATCCGCATGCCGCTCTCCATCGTCGGGGTGGACGTGTGGGGCGAGGATATTGTGGGCAATCCCATGGTGTTTTCCAGTGGTGACGCCGACGGCATCTGCAGCCCTACCGGGCGCGGCGCGCTGCCGATCAACTGGACCACTCGTCCCAGCGCGATGATCCCGCTCTGGCTGTTTCAGGATGCGCGCACGCCGTTTCTGGGCGATCCGCGTCAGGCACTGGCCAGTGTAGTGCGGCGCTTTGCCGAACACGGGCTGACCCCCGTGGTGGCAACCGAACTCGAATTCTATCTGGTGGACCCCGAGGCCGACAGCGCCCGACCGCCGATCTCGCCCTATACCGGCAAACGCCTGGATTCGGACGCGATCCTGTCGCTCGACGAACTGGAAGATTTCGGCGAGTTCTTCCGCGACGTCTATCTGCAGTGCGAACAGCAGAACGTGCCCGCCGATACGGCCGTGGCGGAAAACGGTATCGGGCAGTTCGAAATCAACCTGCTGCACAGCGCCGATGCGCTCAAGGCCGCCGACGACGCCGTGCTGTTCAAGCGCATCGTCAAGGGTGTGGCACGCAAGCACAATCTGGTCGCCACCTTCATGGCCAAGCCTTATGGCGGCCGCTCGGGCAATGGCTTCCACGTGCATTTCAGCCTCAATGATACGGCTGGCAACAACGTGTTCGATGATGGCAGCGAAGAAGGCTCGGACGTGATGCTGCACGCTGTGGGCGGGCTGCTGTCGGGTATGGCGGAATCCACCCTGCTGTTTGCGCCGCACTTCAACTCCTATCGCCGCCTGCGCCCCGACACCCACGCGCCAAGCGCAGTGTCGTGGGGCTATGAGAACCGCACCACCGCGGTACGCATTCCGGGCGGCAACCCCAAGGCCCGCCGCATCGAGCACCGCGTCTCGGGCGCTGACGCCAACCCCTATCTGGTGCTGGCCGGCATTCTGGGCGCCGCCCTGGTGGGTATCGAAGATGAAATGAAGCCACCCAAGCCCTTCAAGGGCCGGGCCTATTCGGAACGCCTGCCTAAGCTACCCGCAGACTGGGCCTCGGCGGTCAACGCCTTTGAAGACGGCGACATGATCCAGCGCATTTTCGATCCGATGCTGCATTCAATGTTCGTGGCCTGCAAACGTCAGGAAATTGCCGGCTTTGCCTCGCAGGTCACCGACCTCGAGTTCAGCGCCTATCTGGAGATCGTGTGATGGCACCAAAGAGCTATGCCGGCGATGGCAGTTACCCGCCGAGCTATTACGCCGCATCGCGCGCCATCACCCGCACGCCCGTGCAGCTTGAGGGCGATGTGCAGGCCGATATCTGTGTGGTGGGCGCGGGCTATTCGGGGCTGTCGGCCGCCCTGCATCTGGCCGAACAGGGCTTCAAGATCGTCATGGTCGAAGGCGCCAGCGTCGGCTGGGGTGCCTCGGGCCGCAATGGCGGTCAGGTGGTCAATGGGCTGAATGCAAGTCTGGACACCATTGGTCGGCGCTATGGCGAACAGACCGCCAATTTCGTGGGCGGCATGGTGCAGGAAGGCGCGGGCATTATCTATGACTGGGTCGAACGCTATGGCATCGACTGCGATCTGCGCCGCGGCAACATCTATGCCGCCTATACGCCCGCCCATATGCGCGATCTGGAAGCCAAGCAGGCGCTCTGGCGCAAGCATGGCATGGACGATCATGAAATGCTCGACAAGGAGGCCATCAGGCGCCACATCGGCAGCACTGTGTATGAAGGCGGCATGATCGACCATTCCGGTGGTCACATGCATCCGCTCAATCTGGCGCTGGGCGAAGCCAAGGCGCTGGAAAGCCTGGGCGGGGTGATCTACGAAAACTCACCGGTGACCAAGGTCGATCAGGGCCCCGACAAGGCCGTGGTAACCACCGCGCTTGGCAAGGTGACAGCCAATGCCGTGCTGGTGTGCGGCAATGCCTATCTGGGCAATGTCGTCCCCGAACTGACCGCGCGTGTGATGCCTGTTTCCACCCAGATGATGGCCACCGCGCCACTGGGCAAGGAACGCGCTGAAGCGCTGCTGCCGACCGGGATGTGCGTGGAAGATGTGCGCTATATCCTGGACTATTTCCGGCTCAGCGCCGACCACCGCCTGATCTTTGGTGGCGGCATTGTGTATGGCGGCACCGATCCGGCAGATGTCATCGCCAAGCTGCGCCCGAACATGGACAAGGTGTTCCCGCAACTGGCCGACATCAAGATCGACTATGCCTGGAGCGGCAATTTCGCGCTGTCGTTCTCACGCGTGCCGCAATTGGGCCGGCTGGGCGACAAGGTGTATTTCGCTCATGGCTATAGCGGGCACGGGATTACGGGCTCGCACCTGTTTGGCCGCATTCTGGGCGAAGCGGTGCGGGGCGACCTGACGCGCTTTGATACCTTTGCCAAACTGCCATGGATCCCCTTCCCCGGCGGCCGGATGTTCCGGGCGCAATACTCTACCCTGGGTTCGTGGTGGTATGCCCTCAAGGATCGTCTGGGCATCTGATCCGAGGTCGATAATGATCTTATCGGAGGCGCATTGCACAAGCTGCGATGCGCCTTTTTCCGTTTCCGCCGGCGACGACCTTGCACGCCATTGCCAACAGGTTGGGCTGGACCGCGCTGCCGCTCGACAAGATCCATGAGCGCGTCATCTGGGATTATCGGCTCAGTCGCGCCCTGGTCGCGTCGCTGTGTGGGGCCGGTCTGGCGCTGTGTGGCGCAATCCTGCAACCGCTGCTGCGCAATCCGCTGGCCGAACCTGATGTGCCGGACATCTCGGCCGTCGCTTCAACGGGCACCGTCTCGGTGATCGTGCCGGGCATTGGTGCGGGTGCGGTTACGCTTTCGGGTGGCGCTTTTGCGGACTTTCTGTTCGTGGTCATTCTGGCAAGCGGCGCGCGCGGTGGCGCGGATTGCACAATCCTGGCAGGCGTGACCGTCTCGCGGCTTTTCAACCGCGCTGGTTTGAGTACGCGCCGTGGGCAGTTCTGGCAGACCCTTTCAGGGGGGCGGGCGTCAGCGTGTGCATTGTGCATATTGCCCGTGGTCTGGGCAGGCGCCGACCGAGATAATCCTCGACGAGCCAACCAATCACCTTGATATCCGACACCAGGTTGGAATTCTGCGCCTGGTCGCCGCCCTGCCCGTCAGCATTGTGGCACTGCATGATCTCTCAACCATGCGGTGATGTTTCGTGATCGGCTGGCGGTGATGGACAAGGGCCGCGTGGTGGCGAGCGGAACGCCTCAAGAAGTGCTGACCGAGACCCTGTTGCGCGAGGTGTTCGACGTCGACGCCAGGATCGGACCATCCCCCGCATCTCGGCAAGCTGCATATCCACTATTTGTTGAAACGGCCACGGCCGACAAGACTGTTTGGCGCGGATTGGACTTCCCGGCTCCGCCTGGCGTCCCCTAGGGTGGCGCCAGGCAGAGTGGAGAGTCGGGTGAGCCAGACAGTGCAGGGATCGGCGGGACGTCGTCGCGAATATTTCCAGCCATTGATGGCTGGCGCGCTGGCGGCCATTGTTGGGTATGCCAGTACGTTTACACTGGTGCTGGCAGCGCTGACGGCTGCAGGTGCATCGCCGCAACAGGCCGGATCGGGCCTGATGAGCGTATGCATCGCCATGGGCATTCTCAATATTGTGGTCAGCGCCCGCTTACGGGTGCCGGTCAGCTTCGCCTGGACGACGCCTGGCATGGCCTTCCTGTTGACCGTGGGCGAACCGGTGGGCGGTTTCCCCGCCGTGGCCGGGGCGTTTCTGGTGGCCGCAGTGCTGATCTTTCTGACCGGACTGATCAAACCGCTGGCGCGGCTGATGGCAGCAATTCCCGCGCCCATCGCCAATGCCATGCTGGCGGGCATGTTGCTGACGCTGTGTCTGGCACCCATCACCGCGGTGGCCGAAATGCCGCTGCTGGCCCTACCCGTGCTGCTGGCGTGGGTGATCGCCCTGCGCTTTGCCCGCCGCTATGCGGTGCCCATTGCCGTGCTGGTGACCGGTGTTCTGCTGGCGATCACGACCAATTTGCCGCCGGGTGCCCTGGATGGGAGCTGGCCCGCGCTGGTGCCGGTAACGCCGGTGTTCACGCTGGACGCGATTATCCGCATCGGGCTACCGATCTATGTTGTGACAATGGCTTCGCAGAACCTGCCGGGGCTGGCCGTGATGCAGGCCAATGGCTTCGCGCTGTCGCCAGCGCCGCTATTTGTGGCGACGGGGCTAGCCAGCGCGGCGACAGCGTTCTTCGGCGGCCATGCGACCAATCTGGCGGCGATCACGGCGGCGATCTGCGCCGGACCGGAAGCGCATCCGGACAAGGCCAAGCGCTGGCCGGCGCCGATTGCGACAGGGGCGACCTATCTGCTGCTGGCGCCGGGGGCCAGCCTGGCGGCGGCCTTCATCGCGGCGTCGCCGCCGCTGCTTATCCAGGCAGTGGCAGGACTGGCTTTGCTGTCGAGCCTGACGGGTGCGCTGGCGGGCGCGCTGGCGCATGAGGAAACGCGACTGCCGGCGATCTTCACCTTTGTGACCACCGCATCGGGAATCACCATTATCGGCGTGGGTGCTCCGTTCTGGGGGCTGGTGGGCGGCATTGGCATGCTGGTGCTGCTGCGTTTCGGGCTCAAGCCGGCTGATCAGGGACACGGGTCATGACAGGTGTGTATGCGCTGATCATCGCAGGCGGTGACGGGCAAAGGCTGGGCGGCGTGCGCAAGGGCGATCTGCGCGTGGGCGGTGTGCGGCAGATTGACCGGGTCCGCGCGGCGTTGGGGGAGGTCGTTGAGCCGATTCTAGTGGCGACGGGGCCAGCGGGACGTGCCATCGCCCTGCCCGACCATGCCTGCGCGGTACCCGATCTTGATGCCCCCTGTGCCGGCCCTCTGGCCGGATTGGCCGCTGCGGTGGCGCATCTGGCAGAATCAGGGGTGAGGCAGGGACTGCTGGTTTCGGCGGCTGTGGATAGCCCTTTCCTGCCTACCGATTTTGTCCCCCGCCTAATCGCGGGGCTTGGCGCGGCACCTGGCGCCTACGCGGCGTGGGGCGAAGATTTTTATCCACCCAATTCGATCTGGCGGCTGGAAGCCCTGCAGGCGCTGCCTCGGGATATCGTGCAAGCGGGCGCACCGCCCAGTCTAAAGGCGTTGCAGCGGGTGCTGGGCGCGCAAAAAGTGGACTGGGCCGACGCCAGCGACGGCAATCCCTTTGCCAGTATCAACACCATTGGGGACCTGCTGGCGCTGCAGCAGATCGCGCTGAACTGAGATTGGCATCGCAACAATTTCACACAGTCGCCAATTGGGGCTTGGCAAACCAAATCAAGTTCGGTACATGGACCTCGCCCTTCGCAAGAAGGTCAACGAAGGTGTTCCGCGGTAGCTCAGTGGTAGAGCAATCGGCTGTTAACCGATTGGTCGTAGGTTCGAATCCTACCCGCGGAGCCATTCGTTTCTCGCTCGTCACGAGCAATCCCCCCACATTGCCAATCTGGTTTACCGATCGGTTGCTCGCGGCCGTGCGCGGGGCTATCGCCGCGCCGGACAACATCATCTATATCTTCAATTTTCGACTTTCCCGCAGCGGGACGGCACAGCAATAAAGAGGTGCTCGCATGAGCAATGGCATGGACATTGACGGTGAAAGCCAGATTTCGCTGACCCGCACCATCGACGCCCATATCGATGATGTGTTCAAGGCGTGGACCGATCCGGCACTGATCGAGCAGTGGCAGGCCGACGAAGCCGAGCTGGATGCCTTTGAGGGCGGCGAATACAAGTTCACCACCTTTGGCGATGATGAAGACCCCGAAGATCATACGGTCAGCGGCGAAATCCTGGCGTTCGTCGAGAACGAAAAGCTGGTGATGAGCTGGGTTCACAAGGACGAGGAAGACGATGAGGACGATCTGATCTTCGTGCTCGATATCGCCTTCAAGGCAGTTGGCACGGACCAGACGCAGATTACGCTGATCGAACGCGGTCTGGCTCATGCCGACCCGGAATCGCGGATCTTTTCGATCGAGGCCTGGAATGCCGCGCTCGAGCATCTCGCCGAAGTGATGGAATAAGCGCACATAGGCTGAACCAGCCGTACCCTCCGCGCGTAACAAGCGCGGAGGCAGACTATGAACAGCACGGCTATTGCCTGGTTGCGCAACGATCTTCGCGTGGCTGACAATCCCGCCCTTGCGGCGGCGCAGCGCTCGGGCGAGCGCGTTATCGCCCTCTACATCCATGAAGAGACCATAGGCGTGCGCCCACCGGGCGCGGCGGCACGATGGTGGCTGCATCAGAGCCTTAACGCACTGGAGGTCGATCTGGCCGCACTCGGCGTCGAGCTGCAGGTCCATCAGGGTGATCCCAACGTCATCGTGGTGGCACTGGCCAACCAGGAAAACGCATCCGGTGTGTTCTGGAACCGGCGCTATGCAGCTGGCGAGCGTGCCGTGGATACCGCGATCAAGGAACAGCTGCGCGCCGAGGGCGTAGCCGTGGAATCGTTCGGCGCCAATGTGCTGATCGAGCCCTGGGAGATCGCGTCGGGGCAAGGCAAACCCTATTCTGTGTTCACCCCGTTCTGGAAAACCCTCAAACAGCGTCACATCAAGCTGCCATTGGACAGCCCCGCGGCGGGCAAGGCGCGGTCAGTGCGGGCGGTGGATGACGGCTACGCAGAACCGCACTGGGCAGCAAAGCTGTCGGGTCACTGGTATGTTGGCGAGAAGGCTGCCCGGCGCACGCTGGCTGACTTCCTGGATTATCGGGTCGGCCGCTATCCCGATGAGCGTGATCTGCCCGACAGCGATGCGACGTCCAATCTCTCGCCGCATTTGCGGTTTGGCGAGATCAGCCCACGCCAGATCTGGCAGGCCGCAAACATGGCCGCTGATATTTCCCCGGAGAATGCCGGCGCGATTGACAAGTTTCTCTCAGAACTGGCCTGGCGCGATTTCAGCTATCACCAGCTCTATCATCGCTGCGACATTGCCAAGGAGCCCATGCAGGCCAAATATGCGGGCATGGCCTGGCGCGACGCGGCCGATGATCTGCGCGCCTGGCAGCGCGGGCAGACCGGCCTGCCGATGATCGACGCGGGCATGCGTGAGCTATGGGAGACCGGCTATATGCACAACCGCGTGCGCATGCTGGTGGCTTCGCTGCTGAGCAAGAACCTGTTGATCGACTGGCGGCAGGGTGAAAAATGGTTCTGGGACTGTCTGGTCGACGGCGATGTCGCCAGCAATCCGGCGAGTTGGCAATGGGTGGCGGGCAGCGGGCTGGACGCGGCTCCGTATTTCCGAATTTTCAATCCGGTCACGCAAGGCGGTCGGTTTGACGCCGAGGGCGCCTATGTGCGGCGCTGGGTGCCCGAGCTAGCCGCCATGCCCGACAAGTGGGTGCACACGCCCTGGCAGGCCCCCGCTGAGGTGCTCAAGGCGGCTCACGTGCAGATCGGCACAACCTACCCGGCACCGATCGTTGATCTGAAGGCATCGCGCGAGCGGGCATTGCAGGCAGCCAGCGCGCTGTAGCGGAATGAAATTGCGCCGACTGGCTGCAGGCGCACTGCCATTGCGCGGCCAAAGCGCTGCGCGGAAACCTCTGCCTGAACAGGCCGTTATCACTTGCAGGCGGTGCCGGGCGGCCCTAGGTTCGTGGTTTCCCAGCCTCAGTAGATTGCGCCATGGCCAAGCATACAGACCTCATCTCCGCTATCGGCAATACGCCGTTGATCCGTCTCAATCGCGTTTCGACGCTGACGGGATGCGATATCTGGGGCAAGGCGGAGTTTCTCAATCCGGGCCAGTCGGTCAAGGATCGGGCGGCGCTGTTCATCATCCATGACGCTGTCAAATCCGGCGCGCTCAAGCCCGGCGGCACGATTGTGGAAGGCACGGCGGGCAATACCGGCATCGGCCTGACGCTGGTGGCTAATTCGCTGGGTTTCAAATCGGTGATCGTGATTCCCGAAACCCAGAGCCAGGAAAAAAAGGACGCGCTGCGTCTGTATGGCGCCGAATTGATCGAAGTGCCGGCCAAGCCGTACAAGAACCCGAACAATTACATCAAGGTATCGCAGCGTCTGGCCGAAAAGCTCAATGCCGAACTGCCCGAGGGCGCGGTGTGGGCCAACCAGTTCGACAACACAGCCAATCGGCGCGCCCATGCCGAAACCACCGGGCCGGAAATCTGGCAGCAGACCAATGGCCGTATCGATGGCTTTATCTGCGCCGTGGGCTCGGGCGGCACGCTGGCTGGCGTTGCCGAAGCGCTGCGTGCACGCAGTGAAGATGTGAAGATCGGTCTGGCTGACCCTGAGGGCGCCGCGCTCTTCAACTATTACGCGCATGGCGAGCTGAAATCGTCGGGCAATTCGATCACCGAAGGCATTGGCCAGGGCCGTATCACGGCCAATTTGGAAGGCCTGACGGTGGACAACCCCTATCAGATCTCCGATGCCGAGGCCCTGCCCTACATCTTCGACCTGCTTGAGCATGAAGGGCTGTGCCTGGGCGGGTCGAGCGCGATCAACATTGCCGGCGCCGTGCGCATGGCCCGCGATCTGGGGCCGGGCAAGACGATCGTGACGATCCTGTGCGATTACGGCAATCGTTATGCCAGCAAAATCTTCAATCCCGAATTCCTGCGCGGCAAGGAGTTGCCTGTGCCCAAATGGCTGGAGGGTCGCACGCCGATCGACATCTCCAGCGTAATGGAAGCAGACCCGGCTTAGCCGGGCCTGCTGCAGATCAGCCGCGCGCAGAAAAGCCCAGATTGGTCGGCGCACGCAGTTTGCGGTCGATCCGCGGGCTCAACGGCACGGTCTGATCGACGGGCCCAAGGTCAAAGCCCCGTGCCCAGCCCAGGCCGCGCCCCTTGAGATAGACGCCATAGTTGAGGCTGACGGCATGCTGGGGGACCTCAAGCACAATGGTCCGCTCGGTCCAGTCACTGCTACCGGTCAGCGGGCCATCGGTCTGGCTGCGCTCAAGATTGTCGAAGGCCAGCAAGCCGTTGGGCCCATCAATGCGAAACCAGATGGTTACGCCATCAGCGGCCTGCGCCTTGATCTGGGCCCGCAGCCGCAGCCGTTGCCCGCGAAAGTCAGCGGCATCGACAGTCTGCATAAGGGTACAGAAATCATCTTCGCCCAGCAGATCAGCGAATTCGGGGCGGTTGGCAATCAAGACAATCCCGGTCTGCTCCGGATCAAGCCCCGCCCGGTATTTACCGGGGCTCCTGCCGCTGAGATGCCAGGCTTCGGGCAGCAGCAGGCCATCGCCTGAAGCCGCGTCAATGCGGGCACTGAGGATATTCCAGTCGGCCACGCCAAACTGACGGGCGACCAGTTCGAGGCAGGCACTATGGCCCAACTCGACGCCGCGTTCGGCCAACCCCTGACGCAGGAGTTTGGCCATAAGTTTTGCATCCATGAAACTGTTCACGGTCCGATCCTTCACAACCGGGCAAATCAAGGTCAGCGCTCGCATTACTGACGGCTTGCCCGTCAAAAAGGGTCAAACCAATCACCAATCGTGCATTCACCGTCCCCAAGGGGCGCGAGCGGCTGGCTGCACGAGCCGCATTGAGGATCGCGCCGGGTTGAACCGTTGTCAACGCGCGCGCATTGTCGGGGTGGACGAGACTGTTAGACTGCGCGTCCACGAATCTGGGGCGGGTGTATCTTGGTCGGTTTTGACGATTTTCTGCGGGCGATAATCGCCGATCTGCATATCGTGGCGGCCATCATGGCGGCGATCTACCTGCTGGCCTTTGTCTGCGCGGTGCGGGAGATCATGATTTCGCGTACCTCACAGGGCTCGATTGCCTGGATCCTGGCGCTGGCGCTGCTGCCCTTTCCAACCGCGTTCTTCTATCTGGTGTTCGGCTGGAAGGCGTTTGACGATTATGCGACCGACCGTATTCGCAATGGGCGCGCCGCCCGCCCCCTGCGGGCCAAGGATCTGGCGCTGATCGATCATGACACGGGGGCACTGTGGCCGGTGCAGACCAAGGTGTCCGAGGTGCCGTTCCTGACCGGCAATGATGTGGAATTGCTGGTGGATGGACGCGCGACGTTTGATTCCATTTTTGCCGGCATCGCGGCGGCCAAGCACTATCTGCTGGTTCAGTTCTACATTGTGCGCGACGACGCGCTGGGCAAGGAACTGGCCGAGCGGTTGATCGAGCGCGCCAATGCCGGGGTGAAGGTCTATCTGCTCTATGATGATGTAGGCAGCACCGGTATGCCCCGGCGCTACCGCACCCAATTGCGCGAAGCCGGCGTGAAGGTGGCCGGGTTCAACCAGCGCCATAAATTCCTGCGGCTATACGGGCCAACGCGGATCAACTACCGCAATCACCGCAAGATCGTGGTGGCCGACGGCGACCATGCCTGGGTTGGCGGGCACAATGTCGGGGTGGAGTATCTTGGCGAAGACCCCAAATTTGGTCGCTGGCGCGACACCCATGTGCGGGTTTCCGGGCCGGCCGCGCTAGGCTGCGCCCTGCTGTTCCGCGAAGACTGGCAATGGGCCACAGGCGAAGAGTTGCCGTCGGCGCCGCCCGATACGGTGGCCACGCCGGGCAAGCAATCGGTGCTGGTGATGGGTACCGGGCCGGCCGACCGGCTGGAGGAATGCGCGATCGCCTTTACCGATGTGATTGGCCGCGCACGCGAGCGGCTGTGGATCGTCAGCCCCTATTTTGTGCCCGATACCGACATCCGAACAGCGCTTTATGCCGCCAAGCTGCGCGGCGTGGATGTGCGGATCATGTTGCCCAATGAGCCTGACCACAAGCTGGTCTGGGCCGCCAGCATTGCCCATGCCGATGCGATGATCCAGCACGGCATCACCATTCAGCGCTACACGGACGGCTTCCTGCACCAGAAGGTGCTGCTGATGGACGATCAGATCGCCACGGTGGGCAGTGTCAATTTCGACAACAGGTCATTCGCGATCAATTTCGAAATCACCATGTGGTTGACCGATCCCAAAGCCATCAGCGATGTGGAGGCCATGCTGGTGGAAGACTTCAAGAACTGTCGAGAAGTGACGATGGAAGAGGTCACCAAACGCTCCTGGCCGATGCGCTTCCTGACCCAGGCCGCCCGCCTGCTATCCCCCGTGTTGTAAGAGTTTGACTATGACCCAATTCCTGTTCCGCGATGACAGTTATGCGCAGTCAGTGGACGCCACCGTGATTGCCATAACGCCCGAGAATGGCGTGGTGCTCGATCAGACCGTTTTCTATGCCGCTTCCGGTGGTCAGCCGGGGGATAGCGGCCGGATCGAGCGCTCAGACGGTTCCGTGGTCGAGATCGACACCACCATTCACCCCGACGGCGACAAGACCAGCATTGTGCACGTGCCGGTCGAGGGCGCGACGCTGCCCGCCATTGGCGAGGTGGTCACGGCAAGGCTGGACTGGGTTCGGCGCCACAAGCTGATGCGAATGCACACCGCACTGCATCTGCTCTCGGTGGTGTTCGCTTTCCCGGTGACCGGCGGCTCAATCGGCGAAGAAAAGGGCCGGCTGGACTTTGACATGCCAGCGGTACCCGAGGATCTTTTCGCACTCGAAGAAGCGCTCAACGCCATGGTGGCTGCTGATCATGGGGTTAGCCAGGAGTGGATTACCGACGCCGAAATGGCGGCCAATCCCGATCTGGTCAAGACCATGAACGTCAAGCCGCCCATGGGTCAGGGCCGCGTGCGGCTCATCCGGATCGGCGATGTCGACCTGCAGCCCTGTGGCGGCACGCATATCCGCTCGACGGCAGAAATCGGCCCGCTCAAGCTGGGCAAGATCGAGAAGAAGGGCAAACAGAACCGCCGCGTCAGCCTGTTGTTCGCGGACTGATCAGCCGCTGCGGCATCAGCGCACTGGTGGGGCATAGAGTAGGCCACCATTGCTCCAGAGCGAGTTCTGTCCTCGCAGCAGGGCGGCGCCGGTCTGAGGACCGAAATGGCGGTCATAGAGCTCTGAATAGTTGCCGACGGCACGAATCGCATCGGCCATGAAGGTAGGCTCGAGGCCCAGCGGCGTACCGAAATCGCCCTCGACACCGAGGATGCGCCGGATGACGGGCGTGTGCGAGGCGGCCAGGGATTCGGTGTTCAGACCGGTAATCCCCACTTCCTCTGCGTTGATCAGCGCGAACAGCGTCCACTTGACGATGTTGAACCATTGCTGATCACCAGAGCGAACGACCGGGCCCAGCAGGTCCTTGGAAATTCGCTCGGGCAGGATGCGATGGGCATTGGGATCGGGCAAAGCACGGCGTATGGCCTGCAACTGGCGCCCCGGCGCCGAGATGATCTGGCAGAGACCGGTGCGATAGGCCAGCGCCAGATCGTCGATGTCCTCATAGGGCACTTCGGTATAGGTAGCCTGATTAGCAAAGAAGAATTCCTGGATGCGCTCAAGGTCGTCGCCGCCATCGATCACGCAGATGCTGACATTATCGAGCTCAAAGGCCGACACCAGACCCAGCGATTGCGGGACGAGAAAGGCCTGACCATCGAAAAATGCGGTGCCCACAAAGCTGGCGCCATAAATGGTGTCGCGCCGCTCGGTCCAGGGGCCATTGCGGGTGAGGACGTCGACGGCCTCGGTCTGCAGCGGCGCAAAACGGGTCTCGCCACGCAGGGAGCGGAATTCGATCAGATCGGGATCACCGAACACGGCCGCGGCAATGGCGCGGCAGAGATCGACATCAAACCCGGACCAGCGCCCTTCAGCGTCTTTCTGGGCAAAGCCTGGCAACGGATTGGTGGCACCGCAAATCAGGAAACCGCGCTCGCGCACAGCGTCGAGGGTCTGGGCCGAAACGGGCGCAGACGCCATGGCCAGCAGGCAGCCAAGCATGGCCAGAAACGCTGGCAAACGCAGAAAAAATAGGGGCAATCAGTGGTTCCCTTCACTCGCCTGCGCATATTGGCAGGCGAGGAGGCAGGGTCAAGCCAAGCAAGGCGAAATGCCCTGACCATTTGGCCAGGGCATTGCTGATCAGACGATTAGTGCAGGATCTGGCTGAGGAACAGCTTGGTCCGCTCGTGCTGGGGATTGGAGAAGAACTGCTCCGGCTCATTCTGCTCGATGATCTGTCCCTGATCCATGAAGATCACACGGTTGGCGACCTGACGGGCAAAGCCCATTTCATGGGTCACGCACAGCATGGTCATGCCTTCTTCGGCCAGGCTGATCATCACTTCGAGCACTTCCTTGACCATTTCTGGATCCAGCGCCGAGGTGGGCTCATCGAACAGCATGATGCGCGGCTGCATGCAGAGCGAACGCGCAATGGCCACACGCTGCTGCTGGCCGCCAGAGAGCTGACCGGGGAACTTGTTGGCCTGCTCGGGGATCTTCACCCGCTCCAGATAATGCATGGCCATGGACTCGGCCTCGCCCTTGGGAACGCCACGTACCCAGATCGGGGCCAGTGTGAGGTTCTGCAGGATGGTCAGATGCGGGAACAGGTTGAAGTGCTGGAACACCATGCCCACTTCACGACGCACCTCGTCGATGCGCTTGAGGTCAGCGGTCAGTTCGGTGCCATTGACGATGATATGGCCTTCCTGATGCTCCTCGAGCCGGTTCATGCAGCGGATCAGCGTCGACTTGCCCGAGCCCGACGGGCCGGCAATGACGATGCGTTCGCCACGCATGACCTTGAGGTTGATGTCACGCAGGACGTGGAAATCACCATACCATTTGTGCATGTCGACGACTTCGACGGCCACATCGGTTTCGGAGATCTTCATCCCGGCAGTGGTGTGCTCTTGGGTCGATGGGGATACTTCACTCATAATAATTACCTCTTGTGCCCAGTGTTCAGCCGGTGCTCCATCCAGAGCGAATAGCGGGACATGGCGAAACAGAAAATCCAGAACATGAATGCGGCAAAGACATAGCCGGTTACAGCCTGGGTGGGCGATGCCCAGTCAATGTCGGAACTGGCCGACTGCACGGTATTGAGCAGATCGAAAATGCCGACGATGGACACCAGCGAGGTGTCCTTGAACAGGGCGATAAAGTTATTCACGATGCCCGGAATGACGTGCTTGAGCGCCTGGGGCAGGATGATGAAATAGGTCCTTTTCCAGTAGCTCAGGCCCAGCGAGGCCCCGGCTTCATACTGCCCGCGCGGCAGCGCCTGCAGGCCACCACGCACCACCTCAGCCATATAGGCCGAGGAGAACAAGGTGACGCCGACCAGGGCGCGAAGCAGTTTGTCCACCGTGGTGCCTGTCGGCATGAACAGCGGCAACATGATCGAAGCCATGAACAGCACGGTGATCAGGGGCACAGCGCGCCAGAGTTCGATGAACATCACGCTGAGTGTCTTGATGATGGGCAGGTCGGACTGTCGGCCCAGGGCGAGCAGAATACCGATCGGGATCGAGCAGATGATGCCCACCAGCGAGATGATCAGGGTGACCATCAGGCCGCCCCACTGCTCGGTTGGCACTTCGCGCAGGCCAAACACGCCACCATTGAGCAGGTAGAATGTGACCACCGGGAAGACCACGAAGAACAGCGCGGCGTTCAGACGCTTGAACGGTGCGGCCGGAATGGCCAGCGGGATGATCAGCGCAGCCAGCATCACGAAGACGATGTTGGGACGCCAGTACTGATCGATGGGATAGAAGCCGTAGATGAAGAAGTTGAAGCGCGCATAGATGTAAGCCCAGCAGGCCCCTGCTCCTTCAACGCGACAATCCTCGACGGTGCCACCGGGCATGACGGCATGCCCGATGATGAAGTTGTAGAGCGGTGGTACCGCCCAGAACAGAAACACCATGCCCAGAATGGTCAGCAGGGCATCGCTTGGTGTTGCGAACAGATTGGTGCGGAGCCAGAGGATCAGGCCGCCAGTCTGGCCGGGGGCCGGACGTTCTGGCGAGAATTCGTCGCGCACATAGCTTGTGGAGGTTGTCATGGTTCTACCGCTCCACCAAGGCCACTCGGGCGTTGTACCAGTTCATGAATGCTGAGGTCAGCAGCGAGAAGGTCAGATAGACCGCCATGGTCAGTGCAATCACCTCAATGGCCTTGCCCGTCTGGTTGAGCGTTGTGCCCGTAAAGACGTTGACCAGCTCAGGATAGCCGATAGCGGCACCCAGAGAGGAGTTCTTGGTCAGGTTGAGGTATTGGCTGGTCAGCGGCGGCACGATCACGCGCATGGCCTGGGGCACGATCACCAGACGCAGCCGGTCACCTTCCTTGAGCCCGAGCGATTGCGCAGCTTCGGTCTGACCGTGGCTGACCGCCTGGATACCGCCACGGACGTTTTCGGCGATGAAGGAGGCGGTGTAGATGGTCAGGCCGAACACGAGCGCCACGAATTCAGGTGGCAGCTGGATGCCGCCCTTGAAGTTGAAGCGATTGAGTTCGGGGATTTCAAACTGCAGCGAGGCACCGGTGAGCCAGTACACCAGCACCGGAATGCCGATCGCCACCAGTAGCGGCAGAGCGATGGGGAACTTACCTTCAGCGGCCCGATCGGCCCCTTCTAGCTGGACCCAGCCAAAGCCGACACCTGCCAACACGCTACCAATGGTAACGACGGCAGCTGGCAATGCGGGGAACATGCCGCCAACAAGGAAGCCGACCACCACGGTTGCGATCATGAAGGCCAGGACCGGCTTCACGTAGAGCGCATAGGGTGTGAAGGTTACCGCCGTAAGGACCAGGGCGACAATCAGCGCAATGACGGGTGCGGAGCCCATGTCGGGCGCCATGCCCACCAGCAGCCACGCGGCCACATAACCTACGCCGAAGGTTACCAGCGCATTGGCAACCCGGGCCGCGAGAATGATGGCCTGCGGATAGGAGCCTGTCAGCGTGCGGACACTCATGGCCCAGCGCGCAATGGCGATTGCGGCGATCACCGAAACAGCAATGGCCACGAGCACCCAGGTGAATTCATGATCGATCAGCGGCCGCGGCACCATCAAGCCACGCTGGTTGACGAAGATGTCCAGCGGCAAGTGGAAGGATTCGCGCACTGCCGGCATCGCCTTGAGAACGGCGAAGTACCAGAAGAACAACTGCAGCAGCAGCGGGATGTTGCGAATGGTTTCCACATAGATGGTGGCGAAGCGCGAGATCAGCCAGTTCGATGACAGGCGCGCAATACCCAGGGTAAAGCCCAGGATAGTGGCAAAGAAAATGCCCACCACGGCAACAAGCAGCGTGTTGAGCAAACCGGCCAGAAAGGCCTGCCAGTAGAAGGATGTTCGGCTCCAGGGGAACAGGGTGAAGCTGATGTCGAAACCAGCCGTTCTGAACAGGAAGTCGAAACCGGTGGTCTTGTTCTGGGCGGCAAGATTTGCGGCGGTGTTCATCACCAGCCAGCCAAAAAACCCGATCACCAGAAGGGCGACGATCACCTGATAAAGAATGCCGCGGAAGACCGGGTCATTCAGCAGCGAACTGCGCGGGGCAGTCCCACTGGTATTGTCTTGCATCGCCATTGGGCATGCATTCCTTTGCTGTGAACCAGACGCATTGCGCATGCGACCAGACAAGGCTTCGCCGGCGCGGCTTACGCCACGGTCAATTCACCAGCCATTTGGCCGGTGCAGTCCAGATCGCGAGGTCGTGGTTCAAACCAAAACCGGCGCACCCCTGGGGATGCGCCGGAGATGTGGTTCTGGTTAGCGGATCGGTGGAGCGTACTGCAGGCCACCCTTGGTCCACAGAGCGTTCAGACCGCGCTCAAGGCCAATTGCAGTCGAGGGACCAACGTTACGGTCAAAGGATTCACCGTAGTTACCGATCGACTTGATGATGCGGTATGCCCAGTCCTTGGACAGACCGATCGGGGTACCGAAGTCACCCTCAACGCCCAGCAGGCGCTTGATGGCTGGGTTGTCGGAACCGAGCATCTCGTCAACATTGGCCTGGGTCACGCCCAGCTCTTCAGCTTCGAGCAGTGCGTAGTAGGTCCAGCGGTTGATCTTGAACCACTGATCGTCGCCCTGACGCACAACCGGACCAAGGGGTTCCTTGGAGATGATTTCTGGCAGGATCAGGTGATCTTCAGGAACAGCGAACTTGGAACGTTCAGCAGCCAGTGCGGAACCGTCCGTGGTGTACACATCGCAACGGCCGTCTTCGTAGGCCTTCACAACTTCGTCCTGATCAACGAACACGACGGTGTTGAATTCCATGCCGTTGGCAGCAAAATAGTCAGCTGCGTTCAGCTCGGTGGTGGTGCCCGATTCAAGGCAGATAGCCGCGCCGGACAGCTCGAGAGCCGAGTTGATGCCGTCAGCCTTGCGGACCATGAAGGCCTGGCCGTCGTAGTACATGGTGCCCAGGAAGCTGATACCCAGATCGGTATCGCGGCTCATGGTCCAGGTCGTGGTGCGCGAGAGAATGTCGATTTCACCGGCGGAGAGAGCTGCGAAGCGCTCCTGGCTGGTCAGTGGGGTATAACGAACCTTGTCGGCATCGTTGAAGATGGCGGCTGCCACAGCGCGGCAGAAGTCAACTTCTAGGCCGGTCCAAACGTTGCTGGCATCTGGCGAAGAGAAACCGGGGACGCCGCCGGTCACACCGCACTGGATGTAATCCTTCGCCATTACCTCGTCGAGAGTCGCTGCCTGAGCAGCGGTCGCACCGAGACCAAGCGAGGCCGCGAGCGCGATTGTTACGAGCGTTTTTTGCATTGTTATTGCCTTTTTTCCTGACCTTGTGTCCCGGGGTTGATGGGCAGCACCCAATTCCCCGGTGGCACCTCCACTCTTTCAAGAGCGGTTGTGATGCTGATAGGTATGCAATCGCCAATTGACGCACACGTCAAGGGTAGAGGTGGCTTTGGACAGCATGCCTGTCACTTATTTGGACACCTTTTTTCAGTTGACTGTATATTGAGCATCGAGCCCAGCATGAGTGAGAAGAAAAGCGGCAATTCCGAGCGTCGTTCTGTTGAAACCATCCTGACCCATCACGGTCGGGAACCTGACGATCAGTTCGGTTTTGTGAATACCCCGGTGTATCGCGGCTCGACCGTGCTGTTCAAAACGCTGGACGACATGGTGGGGCAGAAACAGCGCTTTCTGTATGGCCGCGCCGGCAATCCAACTACCCAGAGCGTGGAAGCCGTCATTACCGAGCTTGAGGGGGCCTATCGCACGCGTCTGGTCCCGTCGGGCCTGGCAGCCATCACCATAGCGGTGCTCAGCTGCGTCAAGGCAGGCGACGATGTGCTGATCTCCGACAGCGCCTATGAGCCCGGCCGCAGCTTTGCCGACGGCTTTCTGAAGCGCATGGGCGTGACGGCACGCTATTACGATTCGCGCATAGGCGCGGGAATCAGCGCGCTGATGCAGCCCAACACCACGGCCATTCTGGCAGAAAGCCCCGGCTCGCTGACGTTTGAAGTGCAGGACATTCCCGCCATTGCCGCAGCCGCTCATGCCAACGGCGCGCGACTGATCGTGGATAACAGCTGGGCCAGCCCGCTCTATCACCAACCGCTGGCACTGGGGGCGGATCTGGTGGTGCATGCCGGCACCAAAATGTTCGTGGGACATTCGGATGCCTTTGCTGGTACCATTTCAACGACCGAGGCGGCCTGGGCCGAGGTCGAATCAACGCGCGCCCTACTGGGGTTCTTCACGTCGGGCGACGATGCCTATCTGGTGGCGCGCGGTCTGCGCACCCTGGCGATCCGCATGAAGGAGCATCACAGCCGGGCTCTGGAGATCGCCAGCTGGCTGGAAGCACAGCCTGAAGTCGTACAGGTGCTGCACCCCGGTTTGTCCAGCCACCCTGATCACGCCCTGTTCAAACGCGATTTCACCGGCTCGGGCAGCCTGTTCAGCGTATTGCTGGCCCCTGCCCCGCGTGCATCGGTTGCAGCGTTCGTGGACAAGCTCGAGATTTTCACGATGGGCTTTTCGTGGGGCGGTTATGAGAGCCTGTGCCTGCCGGTGCGTCTGGGCGCCAATCGTACCGCCAAGCCGTGGACGGCCGAGGGCAATCTGTTCCGGCTGCATATCGGGCTTGAAGGCATCGACGATCTCAAGGCTGACCTGGCCGATGCGATCGCTCGCTATTCAGCGGCACGCTGAAGCCGTCCGCGAAACAGGCGGCGCAGATTGGGCACCCCGCGGAACCGTACCGAGCCGTCGCTGCGGGCGACGAACAACCAGCGACGCCTGGCAAAACCATTACGCACGGCGTACGCGCCGAGCGTACCCACGACAAAGCCGCCGACCACATCGGTGGGGTAGTGCATGCCAATGACCACGCGCGAGAGCCCGGTCATCACCGCGATGAACAGAATCACGCGGAACAGGCGCGGCATCATGAAGCCGACAACCAGCGCCGTGCCGATGGCAGTGGTGGTATGACCCGAGGGGAAGCTCTGAAAGCTCCAGTCATTAAAGATGGGCTGGAAGTGAAACGCCCCCAGATCCAGAAAGTGATCCGGGCGGGCGCGACCGATCAGCCGCTTGAGCAGATTGACGAAGAGCCCGGGCAGCCCAACACCGACAAAAACGAATCCCGAAAGCAGGCTGAGTTCGTGAATCGCGGCGCGATACCGCCCCTGCGGCAGCCGCAGGGCGATAAAAGTGACAACAAAAACCAGCAGCGAGGGGATAAGGACCCAATCGGAGAGACCAAAATCTGTGACAAAGGCAAAGGGTGCGCGCCACACGTCGGGCCAGGCCTGCGCGCTCTGCGACGCCCAAGCATCGACGAATACCAGCACAAAAAGCACCAGAATGACTGCCATTGCGCGATCTGGCCAGGTCCGGGACGAGAGGCCAAAGGGCCAGCGGCGGGTCAGTTTTGACATGCCAATCTATTGAACGTGTGGGAAGTTTCCGTCAATGCGAGAAAGTTGTTGCAGAGACGCTTGCTCTCCGCTGCGGAACAGGTTAGGTGACGGCGGTGATTTCGGAGTGTAGCTCAGCCTGGTAGAGCACTGGTTTTGGGAACCAGGGGTCCAAAGTTCGAATCTTTGTACTCCGACCATCACATTTCGCCTTTTGGCGCCGCATCGTGTTGAGGACTTTGCATGACCGCCCGTATCTACCGCCCGGCCCCCAACGCCATGCAATCGGGCAGAGGCAAATCCAAGCAGTGGGTTCTGGTTCACGAATTGGCCGCGCAGCGGTCGATCGACCCACTGATGGGTTACACCACATCCACCGATACCAAGCAGCAGGTTCGCCTGACTTTCGAGACTCAGGAAGACGCTGAGGCTTATGCGCAGAAGAATGGCATCGCCTATTCGGTGCAGCCTGCGCATGACAGCACACCGAAGCGCTCCAGCTATCCCGACAACTTCCGCGCTGACCGCAAGACACCCTGGACACACTAAGTTCGACTTGAGAAATTAAGTTCAGCATGCGCCGCAAGTGATTGTGGCGCATTTTGTTTTCCTGTTTGCACACGATGAGACCTATTGGGCTTTGGTGCGCAAGGGCTGATCTGGCAGACTGGCCATCTCAAGGAGATTGCCACCATGTTCAGATGCACCTGCCTGCTCCCCGCCCTGTTGATCATGGGTCTGGCTGCCCCCGCGCAGGCCAGTCCGGCGCTGTGGGAAGTGCGCGATGGGGACAGTGCCCTGTGGTTCTTTGGCTCCTTCCACATCCTGCCCGAAGGTACTGCATGGCGGACGCCATTGTTTGACGCGACATTCGCCGAAGCCGACAAGGTGGTGTTCGAGACCGACATTCGCCCCCAAGCCATTGCCGAGATGGGCGCCAAGGCCTTTGCCCAAGGCATCTATGTCGACGGCACCCTGCTGACCGACGTGATCGACGCAGCGCTCGAAGAACAGCTACGGGCACAGATGGCGCGTATGAACATGCCTGTGGGCACGGTTCTGGCAATGCGCCCCTGGATGGCCGCCAATACCATTTCTGTCGGCGCGTTGACGGCAAATGGCTTTGGCGCGCAGGGGGTGGAGTTTGTACTGGAGCCCGAACTGGCCGCCGAGCGCATGGTGTTTCTCGAAACCGGGGATCAACAGCTCGACGTGTTCGCCCGCGCACCTGAGGATGAGCAGATCGCCATGCTGGCAGCCACGCTCGAGCAAATGGACGACATGTCCAAAGTCATGAACAAGATGGTGGGCTATTGGGTATCAGGCACGCCTGAAGGCCTGCTCAAGCTGGTTGAGGTTGAAATGGACGGGTTTGAGGACGCGTTTGTCGAGCGACTGCTCTATGAGCGCAACCGCAACTGGATGACGCCGCTCGAGCGCATGCTGGCCGATGATGAGCAGAACCTGGTGGTCGTGGGCGCGGGCCACCTAGTTGGCGACGGTAATGTGCTCGACCTGCTCAGCGCGGCCGGCTATTCGGTAGAGCGCATTCAATAGGCGCAAAATGCAATCACCCCGACCGAAGCCGGGGTGACAGATTTATCAAAAGCCACGTGCGGCTCAGACGTCGCTGAGCCTGGTCCACTTGCCGTCGTTCTTGCTCGACTGAACCGAGGCTGTGATGAACTGCATGCCTTCAACGCCATCGGCCAGCGTTGGCAGCAGTCCTTCAAAAGCGTCGCCCTCGCCACGAATGACCGCTGCGAACTGGCTGTAGAGCGTGGCGAAGGCTTCGAGATAGCCTTCGGGATGGCCCGAGGGGATGCGCACATTCATGGTGGAAGCCGCATTGCCAGAGATGGCGCCGCCGCGGGTCAGCAATTGCTTGGGTTTGCCGAATTCGGTGAACCACATGTAATTGGGATTGTCCTGACGCCACTCAATGCCGCCCTTGTCGCCATAGACGCGCAATTGCAGGCCATTCTCGCAGCCCACAGCCACCTGGCTGGCCCACAGCATGCCCTTCGCACCGCCCTCAAAGCGCAGCATGATGTGGACATTGTCGTCGAGCTGACGGCCTTGGACGAAGCTGGTGAGATCGGCCGAGACCGAATCTGTCTTCAGGCCCGTGACAAAGCGCGCGAGATTGTAGGCATGGGTGCCAATGTCACCAATGGCCCCGCCAGCGCCGGAGCGGGCAGGATCGGTGCGCCATGAGGCCTGTTTGTTATCGTCGGTGGTGGCTTCGGTCAGCCAGTCCTGGGGATACTCGACCTGAATGACCCGGATCGTGCCCAGCGCGCCAGATTCGACCAGCTCGCGCGCCTGCCGCATGAGCGGGTAACCCGTGTAATTATGGGTCAGCAGGAAGCGGGCACCGTTCTTGGGCTGAATTTCGGCCAGCATGCGCGCGTCATCAATGGTGGAGGTAATCGGCTTGTCGCAGATCACGTGAATGCCGGCCTCAAGGAAAGCCTTGGCCGGGCCAAAGTGCATGTGGTTGGGCGTGACGATTGAGACAGCCTGAATGCCGTCTAGCCGCGCGGCCTCGGCCTTGGCCATTTCCTCGTAGGAGGTGTAGATGCGATCTTCGGCCAGGCCGAGATTGCGCCCGGATTCCAGGGCAATTTCGGGGCGCGACGACAGAGCGCCGGCCACCAGTTCGTAATCGCCATCAATGCGGGCAGCCACGCGGTGCACGTAGCCAATAAAGGCTCCCGTACCGCCGCCGACCATGCCCAGGCGAATGCGCTTTGCGCCGTTTTCAGCCATTTGTCGTACTCCCTAGCTCAGACCGAGGATTTTGCGGTTGGCCGCCAGATCGGTACCGGCCGAGGCAAAATCGTCGAACGCGTGTTCGGTGACGTGGATAATGTGGTTCTTGATGAACTCGGCACCCTCGCGCGCCCCGTCTTCTGGGTGTTTGATGGCGCATTCCCATTCCAGAACCGCCCAACCTGCGAAATCATACTGCGCCATCTTGGAGAAGATGGCGGCAAAATCGACCTGACCGTCGCCCAGCGAGCGGAAGCGCCCTGCCCGGTCGATCCAGCTCTGATAGCCGCCATAGACCCCCTGACGCCCGGTCGGATTGAACTCGGCATCCTTGACGTGGAACATCTTGATGCGCTCGTGATAGATGTCGATGTAGTCGAGATAATCGAGCTGCTGCAGCACGAAATGGCTCGGATCATAGAGCAGATTGGCGCGCGGGTGATTGTTCACGCGCTCGAGGAACATCTCGTAGCTGACGCCGTCATGCAGATCTTCGCCAGGGTGAATTTCGTAGCAGAGATCGACGCCGTTCTCGTCAAAGGCGTTGAGGATCGGGGTCCAGCGGCGAGCCAGTTCATCAAAGGCTTCTTCGACCAGGCCGGCCGGGCGCTGCGGGAATGGATAGAGGAACGGCCAGGCCAGTGCGCCCGAGAAGGTCGCATGCTCGGTGAGGCCGAGATTTTGCGAAGCCTTGGCAGCCCAATGCAGCTGCTGAACGGCCCATTCCTGGCGGGCCTTGGGATTGCCGTGCAGCGCCGGCGGGGCAAAGCCATCAAGCATGGTGTCATAGACCGGGTGCGCGGCGACCAGCTGACCCTGCAGATGGGTGGATAGTTCGGTGATCTCGATGCCGTGCCTGGCAGCGGTGCCCTTGAGCTCATCACAATAGGTCTTGGATGTGGCGGCCTTTTCCAGATCGATCAGGCTCCCGACCCAGGTCGGAATCTGCACGCCCTTATAGCCATGCCCGGCGGCCCAGCCGCAAATGGCGTCGAAGGAATTGAACGGAGCAGCGTCGCCGGCGAACTGCGCCAGAAAGATTGCGGGACCCTTGATGGTGCGCATGATTTTCTCCTCTGATGACGCTTTCGCGTCTTGGTCTTGAGCCGCTTTGTGCGAACAGGCGGCGGGGTGCCGCCGCCTGCTCAAAATGACTGGGGTAGTGTCGACGGGACCAGATGTCCTGTCAATGAGGTACGCACCTCATTACTTCAGCAGAGCCTGGGCATCCTCCGGCGTGAGGGCCATTGGGCGCTCGCAAGTGGTGCTCAGGGTCAGAACCTGACCGCTCTCGCCGGCCTTGAGCAGGCTGGTCATCACGTCCACGGCATGCAGGGCGACATCAAGACCGCACCGGGCGGTGTAGCCACCATCGATCGAGGCCATCATGTCGGCCAGACCTGCGGTGCGATAGTTGGCCCGTGGCGTTGGCTTGTCGAGATCCTGATTGTTGACGCCGAAGGGGTGATCCCAGGGTGTCTCAGTGGTGCGGGTGCCGGCGACATCGGTGGTCACCAGATCGCCACCGAAGAAGTTCGGATCGGGCACGAAGATAGACCCATCGGTGCCATAGAGCTCGATATTGTGGTGACCATGCGCTGCCACGTCCCAGCTTGCGCCGATGGTGATGATGGCGCCGGAAACAAATTCGAGCACACCGTGGATGGTGGTTGGCGTGCCGACCTTGACGAAGGTGCCCTTTTGCGGGCCTTCGGCGGTCACTTCGCGCTCCGTGCGGGCCATGTTGGTGAAGGCCGAGAGGCGCTTGACCGGGCCGAGCAGATGAATCAGCTCGGTCACGTAGTAAGGACCGATATCGAGGATGGGACCAGCACCGACCTGGAAGAAGAAATCGGGGTTGGGATGCCAATGCTCCATACCACGGCTCATCACGTGGGTGGTGCCGCTCATGATCTTGCCGAGCTGACCGGAATCGATGATCTGACGCGCCTGCTGATGGGCGCCACCCAGGAAGGTGTCGGGCGCACTGCCCACCTTGAGATTGCGCTCGGCAGCCGCCTTTTTCAGCGCAGTGCCTTCTTCGAGCGTCAATACAAAAGGCTTTTCGGAATAGGCATGCTTGCCGGCCGAGATGATGTCGGTCGACACCGAATAGTGGGTCGCCGGAATCGTCAGATTGACGATGACGTCGAGCTCACTGTTCTTGAGCAGTTCGTCTGGGGTCTGGGCAGCGACACCGAATTCCTCGGCACGCTTCTGCGCGGCTTCGGGAATGATATCGGCCACGGCGCGCACTTCGAGCCCCTTGAACAGGGGCGCAAGGCGCAGATAGGCGGCGGAGATATTGCCGGCACCCATAATGCCGACGCCAAAGGTCTTAGCCATTTTGCGTTACTTCCACTTCTTGGCGGTCTCGATCGACCGTGTCGCAAAGCGTACGGGATCGGACGGCTTGTCGTGTTCAGCGACAAAGTATTTTGCCTTGGTCTTGCTGGTCACCTTGGTGATCAGATCGTCCCAGTTCATCACGCCGTGGCCAACATCGGCCCAGCCGTCCTCGTCCAGGCATTCGCCCGCAGGCGCGATGTCCTTGACGTGAACCGCGGTGATGCGGTCGCCATACTTGTCGAACCAGTCGACGGGATTGGCCTTGCCACGGGCGATCCAGGCGACGTCAGCTTCCCATTCGATCTTGGACGCGGTCTCAAGGATGATATCCATCGGCAGACGGCCCGATGCAGTCGCGTTGAATTCGAAGTCGTGGTTGTGCCAGCCAAAGCCGTAACCGGCCTTGTTGAAGGTTTCGCCCAGACCGGCAAGGGTCTCGCCCAGAGCAATCCACTTGGCTTCGTCCTGGCTGCGCTCTTCCTGCGGAATGGCCGGACAGATCAGTGTCTTGATGCCCAGCGTCTCGGCAGTCTTGAGCGCGGTATCGGTGTCATGCAGCTGACCCAGGCCAAAATGGCCGGTTGGCATGGTCAGGCCATGCTTTTTCAGATTGGCAGCGAGGCCGGCGGCATCGCCATACAGACCACCAAAGCCCTCGACCTGCGTGTAGCCGAGCGCGGCGAGCTTGCCGAGGAATTCTTCAAGCGATGGGTAGTTGCGGGCACTATAGAGCTGGAATGACAATTCGGTCATTTTGGCCTCATTATAACGTTGGAATTGGGTGTGGCGAGTAGACTGGGTGTACCAGTAGCTAGCCATGTCGTGTGATCTTGTCGCCCGCGAAGGGCAGGTCAACTACCGCAAAAGTAACATTGACCAAATGGTTCGGCGTACCGAAAGCGGGGCGCCGGAGGGCGCCACCGCAGTTTGATATCAACCGGGCCTAGAGCCGGTTGGTCGTATTGGTGTCGAAGATCGAGCCGCGGCCCGGATCGAAACCGATGGTGACTTTCTGACCGGTCTTGAGCACCACGTCGCTGTTGCAACGGAAGGTGACCTGATGACCGGCGATCTTGGTCCAGGCCAAGGTGTCGGACCCCATGGGCTCGACAATCTCGATCTCGATCTCAGTCGTGAACGGCATGCCCTTGGCTTCTTCGCCCAGCATGATGTGTTCCGGACGCACACCCAGCACAGCCTTGGTCTTGCCGGTCACGGGCGTGGTGAACTCATAGGTCGACACCGGAATTTCAGTGCCGTCTTCGTTGACGACGAACTTGTTGCCGTCAAGCGAGCCCTGGAACATGTTCATCTGCGGCGAGCCGATGAACCCGGCCACGTAGAGATTGACCGGCTTGTTGTAGATGGTGTGTGGGTCGCTGAGCTGCTGGATCACCCCATTTTTCATGACGGCGATACGGTCAGCCAGCGTCAAGGCCTCGATCTGATCGTGGGTCACGTAGATCATGGTGTTCTTGAGCCGCTGATGCAGCCGCTTGATCTCGACGCGGAGATCGGAGCGCAGCTTGGCGTCCAGGTTCGACAAGGGTTCGTCGAACAGGAACACATCCACATCACGCACCAGGGCACGGCCGATGGCCACGCGCTGACGCTGACCGCCGGACAGTTCGACCGGCTTGCGCTGCAGCAGCGGGCCAATCTGGAGAATTTCGGCGGCGCGGGCGACGCGCTGATCGATCTCTTCCTTCTTCATGCCCGCCACGCGCAGACCAAAGCTGAGATTTCGCTCAACGGTCATCTGCGGATAAAGCGCATAGGACTGGAACACCATGCCGATGCCGCGGTCCTTGGGCTCTTCCCAGGTGACGTTCTTGCCACCGATGAAGATCTGGCCGTCGGAAACATCGAGCAGACCAGCTACGCAGTTGAGCAAGGTCGACTTGCCACAACCCGATGGGCCGAGCAGGACGATGAACTCACCCTGAGCGATATCGAGATCGAGGTGCTCGAGCACCTTCACACTACCGAAATTGAGCGACAGATCCCGGATGGAAACACTGTGTTGCATCTGTTTAACCCTTCACCGCACCGGCGGCGATGCCGCGGACGAACCATTTACCCGAGATGAAATAGACAGTCAGTGGCACGGCAGCGGTCAGGATGGTCGCTGCCATGTTGACGTTGTATTCGCGAACACCGGTCGTAGTGGTGACGATGTTGTTGAGCTGAACTGTCATTGGCATGTTCTCTCGGCCGGCGAACACGGTACCGAAGAGGAAGTCGTTCCAAATGCCGGTGGTCTGCAAGATCACAGCCACGATGGCGATTGGCACCGACATTGGCAGCATGATCTGGAAGAAAATCTGCCAGAACCCTGCCCCGTCAACGCGTGCCGCCTTGAACAGCTCCGGGGGGAGCGATGCAAAGAAATTGCGGAACAACAGTGTCAGGATGGGCATGCCGAAGATGGTGTGCACGATCACGATGCCCGGCAGTGTGCCGAACAGGCCGACTTCGCGCAGACCGATGATCAAAGGATAGATCACCACCTGATAAGGCACGAAGGCGCCGAAGATCAGGATGCCGAACAATAGCTCGGAGCCCTTGTACTTCCAGAAGCTGAGCGCATAGCCATTGAGCATGGCGACCACGATCGAAATCGGTACGGAGATCAGCGTGATCTTGAGCGAGTTGATGAAACCGGGCTTGAGACCATTACAGTCACGGCCCGTACAGGCGGTATCCCAGGCCTTGAGCCAAGGCTCGAAGGTGATTTCCTGCGGCAGGTTGAACAGCAGCCCCAGCCGGATTTCCGGCAGGCCCTTGAGCGAAGTCACGATCATCACATAGAGCGGCATCAGGAAGAAGAGTGCCGAGATGACGAGGAAAGCGTAGACGCCAATACGCGCGGCGGTGAGCTTTTTGGGCTTGGCGCCACGTGGCTCGATGGCGCCCTTCGTGCCGTTGGACACGGACATAGTTTCGGACGTCATGCCTTGTTCCTCTTGCGCTTGGCATTCCACTGCAATGCAAACTGCAGAGCAATCACGGCGATGACCGGCAGCAGCATCGTGCTGGCTGCAGCCATGCCCTGCCCCACATTGGCGCGGTCGGTAATGTGCTGAATAACGTAGATGGCCGGCATCTGGGTCGCGATACCCGGACCGCCCTGCGTCATGGCAATGACGATATCGTACACGCGCACCACACCGGTACACTGCAGGATGAAGGCCGTCAGAATTGCGCCACGCATCATCGGCAAGACGATGAACAGATAGGTGCGCCAGGCCGGAATGCCGTCAATCTTGGCAGCTTTCCAGATTTCGGCATCCACACCGCGCAAACCGGCCAGCAGAATGGCCATGGTCACGCCGACGCCGTTCCAGATACCGCCCAGAACGACACCATAAATGGCAGTTGCCTGACTGGTGAGAGGCGCGAACTGAAAATCAGTCCAGCCCAGTTTCTGAACGGCCGACTGAATGCCCAGATTGGGGTCAAACATCCACTGCCAAACCAGACCGGTCACCACCAGCGACATGGCAAATGGGTACAGGAAGATCGAGCGGAACATGTCTTCCTGCTTGATCCGCTGGTCCATGAACACAGCCAGCAGATAGCCGAACACCATGTTACCGATGATCGAGAAGATGCCGAAGGTGAACAGATTGCCCACCGAGATGTTCCAGCGGTCGGAGCTCCACAGGCGGGTGTACTGGTCAAAGCCAACGAAGTTGAAGTTTGGAAACAGCTTCGAGTTGGTGAAGGACCAGATAAACGAGAAGATGATGCAGATCACAAAAACGCCGACTGCGGTCAGGATCATCGGGATGGTCCCAACAATCGACATCAGGTTGAATCTTCGGCGTGCTTTGCGTGGGTGGTGGCCGTTGCCAGGCACCGCAGTTTCGCTGCTTTGCGCGAACTGGGACATTCAGGGACTCCCCTTGCGTGGCTCAGGCCATGCAAAAATAAGAAAGGCCGGAGGGCATATGCCCTCCGGCCAACGCATCGTGACTATTCTGCTGTCTTGAGAATGTTCACATACGAGTCCACAGCGGATTCGACAGTCATGCTGTCATCAGCCCAGAACTGAGCGACAAGGTCGTTCATCTGACCGGTGGTGTCGTTGGACAACCAGCGACCGGCATCGGTTGCGATGTTGGCAGGATCCTTGATGATCTCAAGGCCACGCTGCATGCAATCGTCAGCCAGCGACATGTCGACGTCGTCACGGATTGGCATCGAGCCCTTGGCGTTGTTGAACAGCGCCTGAACCTGAGGATTGACCATCATGGAGGCCATCTTCAGCTGAGCAGCTTCAACGTCTGGATCATCCTGCTTGGGGAACAGGAAGATGTCGCCACCGGTCGAAACCGTTGGTGCGGCGATTGGCAGAGCCAAACAGGCGTAGTCGGTACCGGCAACTTCACCAGCAACAGCAAATTCACCACGAGCCCAGTCGCCCATGATCTGCATTGCGGCCTGGTCGGTCACGACGAGGTTGGTCGTGTCGTTCCAGTTGCGGTTGGCAGAACCTTCATCCGAGAATTCCTTGAATTCACGGAACTTGGCGAAGACGTCTGGCATCACCGAAGCGGCCAGCTCGAGGTCCTTGCCTTCAAGGATCTTCTGACGGTCGTCAAGGCCCAGCATAGCAGTCTGGATCACGCCGAACGCGCCGTTGATCTGCCAGCTTTCGCCACCGATGGCGAATGGAATGACGCCAGATTCAGCAAGCTTTGGAGCCTTCTCAAGGAAGTCTTCAAAGCTGGTTGGCAGCTCAACACCAGCATTTTCAAATGCCGGGATGGAAGCCCAACCCCAGTTCCACGAGTGGATATTGACGGGAACGCACCACCAGTGACCATCAACCAGGCAAGCCTCGGCGATCGAGGCCGGACGGATAAAACCAGCCCAGTTTTCTTCTTCGGCCAGTGGGGTCAGATCCAGCAGCATGCCGCCGCTGATCAGTTCTTCATACTGACGACCTGGATTGAACTGAGCAGCACCGGGGGCGTCGCCACCCAGAATGCGCTGCAGGGTAGCGGAACGAGCGTTCTCACCACCGGCGATTGCGGTATCGATCCACTTGTCTTCGCCCAGAGCGTCAAACTCACGAGCAAAAACGGACACAGCAGCCTGTTCGCCGCCCGATGTCCACCAGTGGATCACTTCAACGTCAGCAGCATGTACAGCTGTGCTGCCGAGAAGCGCGGTTGCCATAGTGGCGACCACTGCAAATTTCTTCATAGATTGTCCTCCCAACGATCACTTGGAGCGAAGCGCTCCCGCGAAGCCGTCAGCCGCAAGGTTGTCTTCTTGTGAGACATCCCGAGCTGACTGCGTGTAATCGATTGCATTTTCGGTTGAACGAAATCTCTGCAATCGATTGCATGAGTTTCATACACGTCTTGCGGACCTGTCAAGATCGATTTAGACAGAATGCGTTACCGACAGCGATGGGGGGCGCTGCCAGGTATGCCAAATTCTCGAAAAACGCCTACAATTCAAGATGTTGCGCGTTTTGCCAAAGTGTCTACAGCAACTGTTAGTCGTGCCCTGTCGCAGCCCGCCAAGGTCAGCGAGGCAACACGCACGCGTGTTTCAGAGGCTGTCGAGGTCACCGGTTACACTTTGAACCAGGCGGCGCGCTCGCTGCGGCAAAGAACAGCCAGAACAATTCTGGTGGCGCTGCCTGACATCCGCAATACGTTCTTTTCAACCATACTGGACGCTATCGAACGCGAAGCCGCGACACGCGGTTACGGGGTACTGGTGGTGAACCGGTTCGCCGGGGCAGAATCAGGTCGCCGGCTGCACGAGTACTTCCTTTCCAACCGGGCTGATGGACTGCTGCTGCTCGACGGCACTGTCGATCTGGCGCAATTGCTGGTGTTGAGTGCCGAGCCCTCCAATGTGCCGCTGGTAATGGCGTGCGAGACCATTCCTGGTGCTCCATTCCACACGGTTCGGACCGACAATGCCTATGCCGCGCGGGTGGCCACGCGCCACCTCATTGCCCAGGGCCACACGCGCATCGGTCATATTCTTGGACCCGCAGGCAATGTGCTGACAGCGGAGCGCGAAGCGGGTTTCCGCACCGCGTTGGCGGCGAGTGGCCTGGCGACAAGGCCCGACTGGGTTCTTACAGGTGGCTTTGAGATGGAACATGGGCTGGCCGCTGCCGAGAGGTTTCTGGCCCTGTCGGACCGGCCCAGCGCGGTATTTGCGGCCAATGATGAGTCAGCCATCGGTTTCCTGTCCGGCATTCGGCGGCTTGGCCTGGAATGCCCGCGCGATGTGTCTGTGGTGGGATTTGACGATGTGGCCGTCTCGGCCCATTTCTGGCCGCCGCTAACGACTATGCGGCAACCGCGCGAGGCGCTGGGGCGCCTGGCGGCCGAAGAACTCATCGATCTGATCGAGGGCAAACCGCCCCGCAGCGTGCCCCAGCATACCGTTCTGAGCTCCGAGCTGATCGTACGCGGCAGCACGCTGCCCGCCCCTATCGAGTCGGCCAGCATATCGGTGCAAACACAATAGGATTGGGCTGCGGTCTTCCCTTTGCCTCAGAATCCGCTACATGAAACCGGTCTGGTCCAGGTCCCGTAGCTCAGCTGGATAGAGCAGCAGCCTTCTAAGCTGTTGGTCGCAGGTTCGAGTCCTGCCGGGATCGCCAGACCTTTTTCGAACATCACAGACATGCCCATGCATTTCAGCGGGCGGTTGCGCACGATTTGCGGGGCCCATACCGTTCGGGCACACACGCACGACGCGCCGGGTTGAAGCTGGTTGAAGCTGGTTGAAGAGGATGAGGCATGCACGAGATTTTTTCGCAGCTACTGGGGGTGACCACGCTGACCATCGAAGCTGGCGGGGTGCTGGTCATCGTGATTGGCATCATTGTGGCAGCGATCAGCTTTTTGCGCGATCCACGCCGGCCAACCGCCTATCGGGAACTGCGAGCGACGCTGGGCCGCGCAATCCTGTTGGGTCTCGAGCTGCTGGTGGCGGCAGATATCATCAACACCGTGGCAATTGAGCCTAGCCTGCAAACCGTGGGTGTGCTGGCAGGCATTGTGTTGATCCGCACCTTCCTGAGCCTGTCACTGGAAGTCGAGATCGAGGGTAAATGGCCGTGGCAGAGTGGCAACACGAAACGCTCGAACGCCAGCCAAGGGTGAGTTGAGTGCGCGTTAGCCGCCTGCGAGCGTGTTGGCGCTGCGGTACCGCTCTGGTGGTTGGCCCACTGACCGCCGGAACGCGCGACTGAAATAGGCGGGGTCGGCATATCCCAAGGCGTAGGCGATCTCTTTGACCGGCATGACCGTGAAGACCAGATAGTGGCGCGCCTCATGCATGATGCGGCGCTCGACAACTGCCATGGCAGATGCCCCCAGAACGGCATTGGCCGTGCGATTGAGATGACCAGGGGTAATGCCGAGCGCCTGGGCGTAAAACGCCAGCGAGCGCTGGTTGCGGAACTCCTGTTCGACCAATTGCTGGAATGCCTGGGCGTGGCGTACCGCCGGCTGCGGCGTGGGCTGGCTGGTGGCCAGTGCCCGCTGACTGGCGCGCACCAATTCGGCCAGCACCACGCCAACACGAGACGAGAGCGCCAGCCCGCGCGCCTGATCGGCATGACCCGCCTCTTGCTGTAACGCCTCCAACGCCCGGGCAATGGCAGGATCGGCATCGCTGATAATGGCGGGGGTGGCCAAGGCACCAGCGGTTTCCGGGTGGCTGTCGAGCATGGCGCGCACATCGGTCTGGAACAGGGTGAGCACGGTGCCGCCAACATCGCGCTCAAACCGATAGGCGTGCACGCTGAGGGCTGGCACGATCACCACGCAAGGCGGCGCAATGGCGCTCACCACGTTTTCAAGGGTAACCTCTGCGCTACCATTGGTCAGCTGCAGAACCTGAAACAGCTGCTCGTGCCTGTGGGGGCTAATGCGAAAATCGTGCAAGCTCGAACGGGCAGCAAGCGTTTCCCAATGCAGACGATCGGCGAATGGAAGCGCCGATCTTTCGCCGTACAGGGCATAAACGGGGACAGGTGAAGCGCTTTCTGACATGTTCAGATTATCCAAGTCTTTGCCGGTCCTGTCCATTGGTCAAAACAACCCTGCCCCGCATTGTTGCCCGCAAAGATGGCGGAGGAAGGCATGCGGACACAGGTTGCAATCATTGGCGGCGGGCCCTCGGGGCTGATGCTGGGTCGTCTGCTGGAGCAGGCAGGCGTTGACGCGGTGATCATTGAGCGCAAAAGCCCCGACTATGTGCTGGGGCGTATCCGGGCGGGTGTGCTCGAACAGGGCACGATAGATCTGCTCGATGCGGCAGGCGTCGGCGCCCGCATGCATGAGGAGGGCCTGATCCACACCGGCGTTGATCTGGCCTTTGATGGCGAGATGCTGAACATCAATTTCGACAAGCTGATCGGCAAGCACGTCATGGTCTATGGCCAGACCGAGGTGACGCGCGACTTGATGGCGGCACGCCAGAGAACCGGCTCCAAGACCATTTATGAAGCAGACGATGTCGCCATTCATGACTTTGACGGCGCCAAGCCTCGGGTAACCTTCACCAAGGACGGTGTCAGCCACACGCTGGAATGCGATGTCATTGCCGGCTGCGACGGTTATCACGGCGTGTGTCGTGCCAGCGTGCCAGAAAACGCGGTGACCACGTTTGAACGGGTCTATCCCTTTGGCTGGCTGGGCGTGCTGGTAGAGCAACCACCAGTCGCTGAGGAATTGATCTACGCCCACCACGCGCGCGGCTTTGCGTTGTGCTCGATGCGCTCACACACCCGCAGCCGCTACTATGTGCAGGTGCCCGGCGACGAGGATGTCAAAAACTGGAGCGACGAGCGGTTCTGGGATGAACTGCGCGCCCGGCTTAACCCGGCCACTGCAGAGGCCCTCAAGACCGGTCCATCGATCGAGAAATCGGTGGCGCCGTTGCGCAGTTTTGTTGCCGAGCCCCTGCGGTTTGGCAGCCTGTTTCTGGCAGGTGACGCGGCCCACATCGTGCCACCGACTGGCGCCAAGGGGCTCAATCTGGCGATGAGCGACGTCAAGGCGCTGGCCGAGGCATTGATCGATCGGTTCGTCGAGGGCTCCGCGGCGGGAGTGGATAGCTATTCGGCCACCGTCCTACAGCGGATCTGGAAGGCCGAGCGGTTCAGCTGGTGGATGACGTCGCTGCTGCACACCTTCCCCGAGACGGGCAATTTTGGCCGCCGCATTCAGCGCGCCGAGTTCGACTATCTCGGCGGCTCAGTTGCGGCCCAGCAAAGCCTGGCCGAGAATTATGTCGGCCTGCCGTAGAGGCGTTCACTCACCTCCAGCGCTGCGCGCTGCAAAGTCGCCAAACTCTGGTTCAGTACGGCATCGCTGAGGCGCGAGGTCGGGCCGAAACTTGAGAGGGCGGTGACCATCTGGCCGTCGCGACCCAGAACCGGCACGGCAATGGCGCTAATGCCATCCTCGCGCTCACCGCGATTAATGGCATAGCCTTGTGCCGCGATAGCCTTGAGTTCGCGCAACAGTTCATCGCGTTTGGTAAGGGTTGCGCCAGTTTTGGCCAGGCGTTCGACACTATCGAGATAGCGGCTGCGCTCGCTGGGCGTCATATGGGCCAGCCAGAGTTTGCCATGTGCGGTGCAATAGGCTTCCAGCCGGCTACCGACGCGGATATCGACCGAAAGGCTGCGCTGGGCCAGACCACGCGCGATGCACACCACCATGCCTGCCTGATAGAGCGTGGCCATGCTCGCCTCCTGCGTGTCCGCCGAAAGCCCGTCGAGCACGGGTTGCAGGAGCGGGCCCAGATCATCCTCATGCTCGGCGCGCCGCCCCAGATCAACCAGCATATAGCCCAGCCGATAGTGGCCCTTGCTGGTCGCCACCAGCGCCCCCTCGCCTTCCAAGGTTTTGAGAAAACGATGGGCCGTAATGGCGTTGAGATCGAGCTCACGCACCAGATCGGCCGCCGCGATGGTGCGTCGCGTCTCAGAGAAGAGCTTGAGAATGGCGAATGCCCGCGCCACTGAGTTGTTGAGTTGAATAGCCACTTTGCCCCTTTGGGTGCCCGACGCCTGCGCCGGACACCTAATTACGACAGTGCGTTGGGTAGGAACAAGACAATCGCGGGAAATGCGATCAGCAAGACGACGCGCACGACCTCAGCGGCAAAGAACGGCATGGCGCCCTTAAAGGTCTCCATCATCGGCACGTCGCGCGCCATGGCGTTGATAACAAAGACATTCATGCCTACTGGCGGTGTTATGAGGCCAAGTTCGACCACAATCAGTGCCAGCACGCCGAACCAGATCTTGGTGTCTTCGGGGCTCATACCGAAATCGAGCTGGGCAACGACGGGCCAGAAGAACGGCATGACCAGCAGGATCATGGACAGCGAGTCCATCAGGCAGCCGAGCAGGATCAACGACAGCAGCAGAATGATCAGGATCATGTGGGCGGAAAGCCCGGAATTGAGCATCATTTCCGCCGCAGCCTGCGGGACGCCGCCGCGCGACATGAAAATCTTGAGCAGTTCGGCGCCCAGCACGATCATGTAGATCATGCCCGATGCCTTGGCCGTTTCCAGAACGGCATCGCGCATGGCGCCCCAGCTGACCATACGGCGGGCAACCCCATAGACGACAACCAGGAAGACGCCGATCGCAGCGGCCGGTGTGGGCGTGAACAGGCCCATATAGATACCGCCGATCACCAGACCGAATATGCCCAGAACCGGCAGAATACCCGCCGTGGCGCCCAATAGTTCGGCGCGACTGACCGGTTCACCCTTGGGACCGGCATCTGGGACCAGCCAGACATAGATCGCGATCACGACCATGAAGAACAGGACCGCCATCAAGCCAGGGAGCAGCGCGGCGGAAAACATGGTGACGATGTTGGCTTCAACCAGCACCGCGTAGATCACGAGCACCACAGAGGGCGGGATCAAGATGCCCAGCACACCACCTGCGGCGAGCGTGCCTGTGGCCAGGGCCGGGGAATACTTATAGCGCCGCAACTCGGGGAGCGCGACCTGGCCCATGGTGGAGGCGGTAGCGAGCGACGAGCCGCAGACCGAACCGAACCCGGCACAGGCGGCAATTGCCGCCATGGCAACACCGCCCGGCAGCCGCCCAAGCCAGGCATTGGCTGCGCGGAACAGCGCCTGGGAAAGGCCAGCCTTGGACGCCACCTGCCCCATCAGGATGAACATGGGCACGACCGACAGGTCGTAATTGGAGAAAACCCCGAAGCCGAGCGACTTAAGCTGCGACATCAGAATGGCTGGCCCGGACAACATAAAAATGCCGGCCATACCGACAGTCGCCATGGCGTAGGCAACGGGAACGCGGATGGCGATCAGCCCAACAAGGGCAACCAAGCCGCCCAGCCCGATTAGCAGTTCAAAGCCCATGGTCAAAATGTCCTGACAGTCGAGGCACCGGCATCAATGGCCGGTCGGATACAATAATTAATGGACGGCGCCTTCGCGCTCCGGCGTGGTACCGGTGACCGCTTCGATCAGGTTCACCAGCGCCGCCAGGCTCAGCAGGGCCAGGGAGATCAGGACCGGCACATAGGCAATCCAGATGGGGAACTGATAGATGGTGGTGGTCTCGCGGTATTCCTGCAGGTCGATCAGGCCGTAATACATGCGCCAGAGCAGGAAGGCGGCAAATGCCAAAGCGATGGTCGAGCCCAGCGCGGCCAGGCTGTCCTGAGCCCGCCCCCGCAGTCTGGCCGTGAAGATGTCGGCGCTCACATTGGCGCCGGTGATCTGGCAGTACGGCAGGAACATGAACATGCCCATGGCCACACCCACCTGAACGATTTCGTAGACACCGGGAACAGGCCGCGAAAACAGCGCGCCCCCGGCGACACTCCACACATTGGCGGCAACGACCAGGCCAATCACCACGCCACCCAGCAGAGCCCAGATAGCGGTAGCGCGCCGGACCAGCAAACTGGCGGGATGAGGATTGGTCGTTGCCATTGTGTGCTCCTAGAGGTTGCCTGCGACGGCAGCGCGGGCTGCCTCGACAAGCGCATCGCCATCAATGCCCTGGCCCGAGACTTCATCAACCCAGCGGTCGATGACTGGCTCAAGCTTTTCTGCAAAGACGGCGCTTTCCTGTGGCGTCAACATGATGTGCTGGTTGCCGGCATCGGTTGCGACCTTGATGCCGCCATTGTCGATATTGCGCCAGATTGAGCCGACCTCGCGCAGCCAGTCTTCGCCGGAATTGTCGAGGAATACCTGCTGAATATCTTCCGGCAGACTGTTCCAGCGATCCTGGTTCATCGACACCTGGAATACTGACGTGCCCAAGCGGGTCTCGGCGGCCAGCTCGATCTGGTAGTCGGTCAGATCCTGCAGCTGCAAGGCGGGAATGATCTCCCAGGGAATCAGAGCGCCATCCACCACGCCGCGTGACAGCGCCTGTGGCAGGTCAGGCACCGGCATGGAGACCGGATTTGCACCCAAGGCTTCGACAACCCATGCCCCGGTACGGGTTGGAATGCGCATTGTCAGACCTGCCAGATCATCAGGAGAGTGGATTTCCTTTTTGACCATTTGAAGGGCCTGACCTGCGTGGACGTGGCTAAAGAGCACCTTCACGCCAACATGCTCTTCGGCAAGGTACTCATCAAACATCGAGGCGATCGCCAGATTGGTCGCAATCGGATCATTGATGTGCACGAAGGGCAGCTCAAACACTTCGGTGCGCGGGAACAGGCCCGGCGAGTAGCCATTGAGTGTCCATACCATGTCCACAATGCCGTCACGCACCTGACGGATCAGCTCAGGCGGCGTGCCGCCCAGCGACATTGACGGGTAGATTTCGATTTCGACGCGACCACCAGACGCTTCTTCAATGCGCTGAGCCCATGGCTCCAGCATAGCGGTCTGTGCCGGGGCCTTTGGCCCAAGAAAGTGATGCAGTTTCAGAACGAATTCGGCCTGTGCAGAGGCGACGGACGTCATTGCTGTGGTTGCCAGGATGACGCCGCCGGCCAGCGCTGCGAGACGTGCGAATGTGTTTGCCATGTTTGCTCCTCCAAGACCCGTCATGTCCGGGCCATTTCGTGCTGCTTTGCGCAGCGCGGGTGTCGGCCAACCAGATCCGCCCAACGCGTTCCGGTCGCCGATCTTCCCTGCCTGAAGAATGGCGACCGACTGGTGAAAGTAAAATGATATATGCGCATCGAAACATAACCTGAGCGGAATGAGTTACCTCATAGTTCGGCTTGCCATAGGTTACATCGCGGATCACATACGTCGCTGTTGAAGCCACACTGTATCCTTTTACAACCCTGATATATCTTACCTTTTTCTGAACCGACGCACCGCATTCGATCATCCTCGGGTTATCGACCTGAAAAATACAGCATAATTTTATATCTAGAGATTGACCGCAGGGCGCTTTCGTCTGATGCTTTTATCGGAATTTATATTTCAATAATTGAAGTGGAAGCTGAGTTGGCGACGGGCGATCTGAGTTTGACAGCGGGCGGGGCCTTGCTGGCACGGCTGAAGGCTGTGGGTGTGGACTACATCTTCGCCAATTCCGGCACGGATTTCCCGCCGATCATTGAGGGCCTGTCCGAGGCTGCAGCCAAAGGCGTCCCCCTGCCGGTGGCGCTGACGATGCCGCATGAAAGCGCGGCGATGGGCATGGCGCATGGCTACTACCTGGCGACCGGACGCAGTCAGGCCGTGATGGCGCATACCAATGTCGGACTGGCCAATTGTGCTACCGGGGCGATCAATGCGGCGGTAGAGAATATTCCCGTGCTGCTGTTTTCCGGCCGGACACCGGTCACCGAACGCGACCGGTTCGGCGCCCGCACCGTGCCCATTGGCTGGGGACAGGAGATGCGTGATCAGGCCGCTCTGGTGCGCGAAGCCAGCAAATGGGATTACGAGTTGCGCTTTCCCGAGCAGGTGGGCGAGTTGGTCGACCGCGCTTACGCCATCGCCAATTCGACCCCCAAGGGGCCCGTCTATGTAAGCCTGCCGCGCGAGGTGCTGTGCGAGCCCTACAGGCCTGACGATGTCGGCGTGCCCAATCTGATGTCGCCGGTGCGCCCTGCCCCGGACCGCAGCCAGATCGACCACCTCGCCGCGTTAATCGCGACAGCACGCAAGCCGGTGATCTTTGCCCAGCATGGCGCTGGCAGCGCAGATGCATTTGCCGCGCTGGGCAAACTGGCTGACCGCTGGGGCATTGCCGTGTGCCAGTACTGGGCGGTGCAGTTGGCGGTGCCGACGGACCATCCAATGGCTATTGGCAATGATCCCGCCGGCTTCATCGAGGATGCAGACTTGGTGCTGGTGCTCGATTCGCTGGCACCGTGGTCAGCTCAGGCGCATCGCCCGGAGGCATCGGCCACCATTGTGCAACTGGGCCCCGACCCGCTCAAGGCGCGCATGCCGATCCGCAATTTCCGCTCCGACATTTCGATCGTCTCGGAAGTCTCGGACGGCATTATGGCACTCAAGTCTGCTCTGGACGCTCGAGATGTCAGCCCCGCGATCGCCGCTCGCCGAGAAGGCGTTGCCAAGATCGCCGCCGAACGCCGCGCGGCGACGCTGGAAAAGGCCAAATTGCGCGACGATGGCGCGATGACCAGTGATTTTGTCGCCAAAGCCGTGTCAGACGCAATTGCTGGCGCCGATGCAGTGCTGCTGTCCGAGCGTGGCTGCACCATGCCGCCCATGACGCTGAACCACCATCGTGCCTGGTATCAGGAGCCGCATGCCGGTGGGCTTGGCTGGTCGTTCCCAGCGGCGCTGGGCATGCAACTGGCCGAGCGCGACAGGCTGGTAGTCGCCACGATGGGTGATGGCTCATACATGTTCGCCAATCCGGTGGCTTGCCATCAGATCGCCGAAGCGCTCGAACTGCCGCTGCTGGTGATTATTCTCAACAATGCAGAATGGGCGGCCGTACGTCATTCGGTGCTCGATATTTATCCCGATGGCTACGCCTCGAGAACCAATGCGATGCCGTTGACCGGGCTGTCGCCCATTCCCGACTTCGTCAAGGTGGCCGAGGCCAGTCGCGCCTGGGCGCGGCGAATCGACAGTGCTGACGCACTGGCGCAGGGGCTGGCTGATGCATTGGCGCACATCAAAACCACCAAATCACTGGCCCTGCTCGATATCCGGACCATTGGCTAACAATAACAGGGAGGGGCAATCATGCCTGATGCACCAAAAACCGAGTTCTGGAAGGACCTCAAGCCGATCACCAAGGTCTTCCAGCCTGACGCAAAGCCGGAGGTCTATCTGCCGGACGCGGCAACCGATGATGAGCGCTATTATGTGCCGTTCACCGATACGGTGTCATCGCGCCCATTGTGGATCTCGCCGACGCAGAACAAATGGTGCGATATCCTGATGGCCAAGGAGGCCGGACTGGTCAATCGGCACTACCACCCCCATGAGGTGTTCGCGCTGACGCTATCGGGCAAATGGGGCTATCTGGAACACGACTGGACTGCCACCAAGGGCGATTTCGTCTACGAGACGCCCGGCGAGGGCCACACGCTGGTGGCCTACGAGCATGAGGAACCCATGAAGGTGTTTTTCACCGTCACCGGCCCGCTGATCTGGCTGGATGAAGACGGCGAGCCCAACGGCTATTTCGACGTGCACAACTATATCGCGATGTGCCGCGAACACTACGACAAGGTCGGTATTGGCGCGGACTATGTCGACAGCCTGTTTCGCTAGAACGCTTGGCGGCGCTGCCCGGAGCAGTGCCGCCAGCCATCATACGCTCATGCCCCCATCGACCATATGGGTGGTGCCGGTGACAAAGCCGGAGAGATCCGATGCCAGGTAAAGAATGGAGCGCGCGATTTCATCGGGCGTTGCATGCCGACCCATCGGGATCATCTCATTGAAAAACGCGGTGCCATCGCGACCGATTTCGGCACCAAGCCCCTGCTCCACCGCCAGCTGGAAATCATTGTTCACGGGCCCTGGATGGATAGAGTTGACCCGGATGCCGCGTGGCGCCAATTCCTTGGCCAGACACCGCATCAGTCCAACCTGTGCATGCTTGGCGGTAATATAGGCATAGACTCCCGGATCGCCCCGAACACCGGCAACACTTGAGGTTATGATCAGACTGCCGCCGCGGGCCATCAGCGGGGTCAGATGTTTGGCGACAAGATAGGCGCCGCGTACATGGACGGCGTGAACCTGATCAAAGACCGCATCGGGATAGTCGGCAATCGGCGCGACAGTGCCGAAATTGCCCGCATTGGACAGCACGACATCAAGCCCGCCAAAGCGTTCGGTCACCTGCGCCGCAAGATCGGCGACGGCACCGGCCTGCGATACATCTGCGGCGATCAGCACGATATCGCCTTGTGGCAATTCTGCTCGGGCCTTTTCGAGATCAACCAGATTGAGATCGGACAGGATCAGGCGCGCCCCCTCGGCCAGAAACCGGTGTGCGGTGGCGCGGCCAATGCTGCCAGCGCCGCCGGTGATCAGGCAGATTTTACCCGCTAGCAGGCTCATCGAACCCTCCAGTGCAAGAAAAAGGGGGCGCTCCGTTGCCGAAGCGCCCGTAAGTTGGTCGGGATCAGAATGGGTAGTGGATGTGACCGGACTGCTGCACGGTCATCCAGCGCAACTCGGTGAACTCGGCAATGCCCCATTTGCCACCAAAACGGCCATAGCCGGACGACTTCACGCCGCCAAAGGGCATCTGCGCCTCGTCATGCACGGTGGGACCATTGATGTGGCAGATGCCCGATTCAATGCGCTGACCCACGGCCATGGCACGATTGGTGTCCTGACCGAAGACTGCGGCAGACAGACCGTATTCTGTGTCGTTGGCGATACGGACGGCCTCGTCGATGGAACCTGCCCGGACCACGGTCACCACGGGTCCAAAGGATTCCTCGCCATAAATGCGCATGGCCGGCGTGACCTTGTCGAGCACGGTGGCATCCATGATGGTGCCATCAACGGTGCCGCCAGCAGCAAGAACGGCGCCCTTGGCGACGGCATCCTTTACCAGTTGATCGATGCGCTTGGCAGCGCCGGCGTCGACCAGCGAGCCCAGCGGGGTGTTGCCCTTGCGCGGATCGCCCGCCACCAGTGTCTTGGCCTTGGCGGCTAGTCGCGCAACGAACTCGTCGGCGATCTTTTCATCGGCAACGATGCGCTCGGTCGACATGCAGATCTGGCCCTGATTCATGTAGGCGCCAAAGGCCGCAGCATTGACCGCTTCATCGAGGTCCGCATCGTCGAGCACGACGAAGGGAGCCTTGCCGCCCAGCTCGAGCAGAGCGGGCTTGAGGAAACGGCCCGCTGTCTCGGCGATGATGCGGCCAACCCGGGTGGAGCCGGTGAAGTTCACGCGGCGGATGGCTGGGTGAGCGATCAGTGTTTCGACCACTTCAGGCGCATCGTCAGGCGCGTTGGAAATGGCGTTGAGCACGCCCTTGGGCAGCCCGGCCTCGTGCAGCACCTCAACGATGAGGCGATGGGTGCGCGGGCACAGCTCGGAAGTCTTCATCACCACAGTATTGCCGCAAGCCAGCGGGGTGGCCAGCGAGCGGACACCAAGAATGACCGGGGCGTTCCAGGGTGCCATGGCCAGGACCACACCAGCGGGCTGGCGAATGGCCATCGCCATGCTACCCGGCCGGTTAGTGGGAATGATGTCGCCATGAATCTGGGTGGTCAGCGATGCCGCTTCGCGCAGCATATCGGCGGCAAGGCCAACATTGAACATGGCCCAGCCTGCCGTGGCACCAATTTCAGCGCCCATGGCGTCAACGAAATCGCCGCCCCTGCCCTCAAGCAGATCGGCCGCCTTGAGCAGGATGGTACGGCGCGTCTTAGGCGAGCTCTTTGACCATTCCGGGAAGGCCGCTGCGGCGGAATCCACCGCACGGTTGACGTCGTCCAGTGTAGCCGCGGCAGCGGTGGTAGCGACCTCGCCCGAGATTGGATTCATGCGCGCGAATGTGACGCCGCCGGTGGCCGCCACGTCCTGGTTATCGATCAGCAGACCGAGATGTTCCATAATAGTGCTCCTTCAACTCAAATCTGTGGTGGTGCCGCCAAGGAACGCCTGTTGGACAGCAGGATCGGTCATCAATGCCGATGCGGTGTTTTCGCCAACGATGCGGCCCGCTTCCATGAGGTAGCCGCGATCGGCGATGGCAAGGCTGATCGAGACATTCTGTTCGACCAGCAGCAGGGCAACGCCTGTTTCGCGAATGCGGCGCAGGGCTGCGAAAAGTTCGGTGACCACAATTGGTGCCAGACCCAGGCTGGGCTCATCGAGCATCAACAGACGCGGATTGCTCATCAGCGCGCGACCAATGGCCACCATTTGCTGTTCGCCGCCGGACATGGTGCGGGCCATTTGTTTGCGCCGCTCGGCCAGCTTGGGGAACAGGTCAAATATCAGCTCAAGACGGGCGGCTTCACCGCCGCGTGCGCGTTGCGGGTGGGCGCCCAGCATGAGGTTTTCATCGACCGTCAGCTCGCCGAAAATGCCGCGCCCTTCGGGCACCAAGGCAATGCCGGCATCGGGAACCTTGTGGGGTGGCATGTTGAGCAATGAGAGGCCGTCGAGCGACATGGCTGTCTGGCCGCTGGTCTTGACCATGCCCGAGACAGCCTTGAGCAGCGAAGACTTGCCGGCCCCGTTGGCGCCCAGGATGACCACGGTCTCCTGATCACCCACCGAGACGCTGACGTCATCGAGCGCCAGATGGCGGCCATAGCGCAAAGAAAGATTGGCAATATCAAGCATGGCCTTCTCCGAGATAGGCACGAACCACATGCTCGTCGGCCAGTACGTCGTTGGTGGGGCCATCAGCGATCTTGGTGCCGACGTTCATCACCACCGCCCGCGAGCACAGTGCGCGGACAGCTTCCATGATGTGTTCGACCAGCAGAACCGTCATGCCGCGCTCGCGCAGCGACACGATCAGATCAATGCCGACCCGCAATTCAGTGGGGTTGAGGCCCGAAAGCCATTCATCAAGCAGCAGCAGACGAGGTCGTGCTGCCAGAGCACGGGCCAGTTCCATGCGCTTCTGATCGATATAGGTCAGATCCTGCGCCATTTCGTGCCCTCGACCAGCCAGACCGACATCGACCAGCAGTTTCTCGGCTTCGATTTCGGCCTCTTCCCCCCAGACAGCATCGCGCCGGAAGGCCACGGCCGCCACGATGTTCTGCCGGACGCTCAATGATGGCAGCACCCGCACAAGCTGGAAGGTACGCGCCACGCCATGATGGGCGATGCGATGGGGTGGCAGGCCTGAAATATCGGTTTCATCGAACATGATGCGACCGGCAGTGGGTGCAAAAGCACCGGAGATCATGTTGATCACTGTGGTCTTGCCGGAGCCGTTTGGGCCCAGCAGCGCGACGATTTCGCCTTCGGCCACCGAGAAATCGACATTGTTGACGGCTGTCAGGCCACCGAATTGCTTGCGCAGTTTTTCTACGCGGACCAGAGCACTCATTTCGCAGACTCCTCGGGCTTGCGGTTCCGGAACCGGCCTGAATGCTCTTCGATGAAGGCCAGAACGCCGCGCGGCACGACGAAGACGATGACGATGAACAGGCAGCCCAGAATGATGGAGTAATGGCTGGGGAAGTTGGCCGACAGCCACTCGAACATCAAAAAGAGCGGCACAGCGCCCAGCAATGGACCCCATAGACGGGTTGCCCCACCCAGCAGCGCCATGATCAGCGTCAGGAACGAGATGGTGGGGTTGAAGACGATGGACGGCTCGACATAGGTCCAGCGTGGCGCCTGGATGGCCCCGACAAGGGTCATGATGGTGGCGCTGACGGTGAACAGGGCCAGCTTGATGCGGGCGATATCGATGCCGGCATGGGCCGCAACCACTTCGTCGTCGCCGATGACCTTGAGCGCGAGCCCGATGCGCGAGCGGCCGATCCACCAGCCGATCAGCAGCGTCACCGCACCCAGGCCGAGCAGTTGCCAATAGATGTCGGTGGCACTGAAGGGCAGGAAGATATAGCGCCCCAGCGTGCCGGTGACATTGACCTCATACCAGGTGACGAGCTGGCGGATCAGTTCGGCCAGGCCGAAGGTGAAAATCACGAAATAGACACCCGCCAGGCGCAGCGTCGCCAATCCGACAAGCACGGCAACCACCATACCGATCAGCGCTGCCACCAGCAGGACCAGCGGATAGGGCAATGTTTCGGACAGGACGGCGACCGTATAGGCGCCGATGCCGAAAAAAGCGACCGTGGCCAGTGAGACATAGCGGGTTGGCCCCGAGAACAGAGCCCATGCCGTAGCCAGGGTCACATAGCCGGCCAGACCGAGCAGCAGGCCGACACCATAGGCATCAATGACCGTAGGGAGGATGACCAGACCGATCAGCGCCAGAAGAGACACGCCGAAGCCGATAATAGTACGCGACATTAGCTGGCGGCCTTTCCGAACAGGCCCGACGGGCGCCACAGAAGCACGGCCAGGAAAATTGCATAGGTTGCGGCCAGGGTAAGACCGGGATCGACATAGGTAGCGACCAGAGTTTCGACCAGACCAAGCAACAGACCAGCGACCAGCGCGCCCATCAGATTGCCCAGCCCGCCCATGATGACCACCACCAGCGCCTTCATCGTGAAAATCACGCCCATGGATGCGGTGAAGGTCTGGTACATCGAAATCATCACACCGCCAGACGCTGCCAGTGTGGCGCCCAGAGCGAAGGCAAAGCGGGCGGTCCGATTGACGTCAATGCCGACAAGCGGGGCCGATTGCGGCGCGACAGCGACGGCGCGAATGGCGGTGCCCCAGCGGGTGCGGGTCAAGGCAAGGTAGAGCGCGGCGCCGATTACCACCGCCAGCACGAAGGCCAGCAGTCGGTTGGCACCAATGGTGGCGCCAAAGATCTGAACGCCGAAATTGAGATAGCTATAGCTGGTGTAGTTGGAACCGAAGACAACTAGCATGACGCCCTGCAGCACAAACAGCAGACCGAACGTGGCCAGAATGGAGTCCACTTCCAGGGTGCCGCTCTTGGCGGAGCGTCTGACCAGCGGCTGCATCATCAGGCCATAGACCAGATAGCCGAAGGCGAATGCGCCGGGCAGGATGATAACCAGCCCGAGCACAGGATTGATGCCGAGCTGGCTTACCAGCAGATAGGCACAGAAGGCGGCGATGATGATGGTTTCGCCATAGGCGAGGTTCATGATGCGCGAGATGCCGTACTGGAGCGTCAGCCCCATTGCGACAAGCGCATATGTCCCTCCGAGCACAAGCCCGGATATGATTGCGGTTACGATCACGCCGCCGCCTCCTGCATGGTCACGTGTTAGTCGATATTACTGTGCTGCGACCCAAGGTGCCTTGGGCAGCATGGGTGTGCTGGCACCGGCGCGATCCGATGGCTCGATGCCGACGAACATGCCGTTCTGCCACTGACCCGTCCACCACAGGTTACGCAACTGGTTGTCTTCCAGCTTGGTCTCACCGAGCACGGTTTCGAAGGTGCCGTTGGAGAGCTCGGCAGACACTGCCTCACGATCCAGACCGACGCGCTTGATTGCCTCTTCGAGCATCTGCAGCGAGGTATAGGTGATCACGCTGCCCCAGAGGTCTGGTGCTGCACCGATAAAGGCTTCATGGCGGGCACGATAGTCGGCATTGGCCGCATCGTTGGGATCAATACCACCCAGGCTCATAATGCCCTCGGCATTGGCGCCATTGGCGGCACCAAAAGCGGGGAAGCCAACACCAACGCCCATATAGAGCACCTTGGGATTGAAGTCGGCGACCTGTGCCTGCGCCGTCATGGCGAAGGTGTCAGGCGGATAGGAGAAAGCGATGAAGGTATCAGCGCCGCTGCCTGCCGACTCATTGAGCATGGGCGAGAAATCGGACGTGGTTGGCGGATAGCTGGTGTCATAAACCAGCTCAAAACCTGCCTCGGTCAGGGCTGGACGTGCAGCCGTCACCAGATCGATACCGAAGCCATCAGCGACCGAGATCATGGCGATCTTGTTGTTGATGGTGCCTTCATCGCGGGCCTTGGTGAGAACCTCAGCCAGCGCCTTGGTGTAATCGGCACCACCGCCGAGAAGCCAGAAGCTTTTGTCCCAACGCTCGACGAACTCAGGTGCCTTGTCGGTCACGGCCGAAACGGCAAGCTGGGGATAGCCGAAGCGGTCAAACAGCGGTGCGACGGCGAGGTTGAAGCCCGTGCCCCAGGGCGGCAGAATGAAATCGACCTTGTCCTGGGTCGCCAGACGCTCAACGGCACGGACAACTTCTTCAGATGCCGAACGGTCGTCATATTCGATGACTTCGATGGGCAGACGCGAGCCATCGGGCATCTCAAGGCCGCCGGCTTCGTTGACCTCGTGAATCCACAGCTTGTAGTTGGGCACTGTGGTGATGCCGGCACCGCCAGCATTGGCACCGGACAAGGACACGGCATAACCGATCTTGACCGAGGTGCGGTCTTCGGCCTGAACGGCCAGCGAACTGGCGCTCAGCATGAGAGCGGCCACCAGACCAAAGCTTTGCAGGGCGCTCCTGCGCGAAAGTACGTTCATGAATATCTCCTCCTGTGGGACCCAAAGGGAACCCGTATGCGATGACCCGGCTCTACGGTCGCAATGCCATCGACTAGGTGGAGCTTAGGAGCAGCGTCGAGAGAGAAGAATAGACTTTTTGAGGAGAAACTTGTACTTTTGACGGATGCCACAATCGACCCGCGATATCACTCAGGAACTCGAAACCCAGGCGGTCCGCTCCGCGCTTGATGTGGGGCAATGGACGCTGCACGGGCGGCGCAGCAGGTGTTTTGTGATGACATCGGGCTCGGGCAGCATTCTGGTTGGCTCCGAAGACGTGGCGCTGCGGGCCCCCTGTCTGGTGTGGCTACCAGAGGGGCAATCAGCGCATCTGACAATGCAGGCGGGATCAAGCGGTGCGTGGCTGGCCGTGATGGGTCAGGCACTGGGTCATGTCGCCCTGCCCGGCAGCATCGCCGATGATCTGCGCCACATGCTGCTGCGCCCGCAATTGGGAACCACACTCAAGCCTGATGTGGCCCGGGGCCTGACCGATCACCTGCTGGCTATTGAAGGCGAGTTGCGAGCGAGCAAGCCCGGCGCGCCCGAAATGGTGCGGCACTTGTTGGCGGTAGTGTTTATCGGGCTGTGGCGAATGAGCGAACTGGTCTCGCATGAGGCACGGCCCCTGCCCCGGTTTATCGTCGATCATTTCCTGCAACTGGTGGAAGTGCATCTGCATGACCAGTGGAAGGTGGCCGACTATGCCGCCGCCATGGGGGTATCGACCGACCGCCTGAATACAGCTGTGCGCCGCGCGCTTGGCAAGGCGCCGCTTGAGGTGATTCACGACCGCGTCTGCGCGGCGGCACGGCAAATGCTGGAAAGCTCAGGACTGCAAATTGATCGGGTAGCGGCGCTGCTCGGGTTTGACGATCCCGCCTATTTCAGCCGCTTCTTCAAGCGTCTGACGGGTATGTCACCCAGACAGTATCGCCATGACTATGCAAGCCGCGCGGCACGTCCCGCCGGGTCTTTCGCTGCCTGGCCCTGAGCAGGCCTGGCGTCTGCCAGCGTGCGCGCCGTGTGGCGAATGGCCGTCAGGATGCTGGCCGCAGCCGGGCTCAACGTGACATCGACCCGAGTGGTCAACCCGACGGGTCCCAGCGTCTCCTGCATGGCAAACGGCAACATGGCCAGAAGGCCGTCGCGACAATCAGGCGCGACGACGCCTTCGGAAATGAACCAGATGGCATCAGTGGCCCGCAGATAGTTGCGGGCAAAGCTGTCCGAGACAGTTTCGAGCACTGTCTCGGCAAGCGGCACGTCATGGGCGCGCAGGAAACGTTCAACCGTCGGACGGATCACCGCATCTGGGGGCGGCATCAACCAGGGATAATCGGCCAGAGTCGAAAGTACGGGGGCTGACTGACGGGTCAAAGGATGGTCCTTACGCACCACGGCGCAGACCAGTTCAGAATACAGGTGCTCAAAGCTGAGGCCCGTAATGTCGTGCGGATCAGCCATACGACCGACCACGAAGTCGATCTCGCCCGCGCGCAGCAGGTCAATCAGATAGGCGTTTGGGCCTGTGATGACCCGAGCGGGCACGACGACGCCATCGGCGGTCAACGTTGCCAGGGCGGTCGGCAGAATAGCAGTCGAAACCGTGGGCAAGGCACCAACCCTTACCATGCCGGTTGCCGTTGCCTGCCCGGCCACCTGCACGCCTTGGTAAAGAGCGGCCATGCCGTTGGCAGCGTGGAGGCGGAACATTTCGCCCAGGCTGGTCAGGGTCAACGCACGACGACTGCGATCGAACAGGGCCACCCCCAGAATCGCCTCCAATTCCTGAATGGTCTTGGTGGCAGCTGGCTGACTCATGTTTAAAGCACTAGCGGCCTTGGCCACGCCGCCAAGCCGGGCAACTTCGAGGAAACAGCGCAGATGGCGCAGTTTGAGGCGGGGATCAATCAGGTTCAGCGACATGGGCACCTCGAGCGATTACGCTGATTGATATACGTCAAGTTATGCGTTGTCCAAATCTTCTCATTTCCATTTGTGACGCAAACGCGCAAAATAGTGTCAAAGGGAGCTTTGCGGTGCCGTTTGCCCGGATCAATGAAATAACCACGTGGTATCAAGAATCCGGCAGCGGTCCGGCCTTGCCTGTGGTCTTTGCCAATTCGCTTGGCACCGATCACCGCATCTGGGCCGGCGTGACCAACCGGTTATCTGCGACGCGGCGCTTCGTGGTGTACGACAAGCGCGGCCACGGCATGAGCGATCTGTCGCCCCAACCCTACGCCATCAGCGACCTGGCTGCCGACCTGCTCGCATTGGCCGACCACTGTGGCATTGAGCGCTTCGTTATCTGCGGTGTGTCGGTGGGGGGCATGGTTGCCCTGGCCAGCGCTGCTGCACAGCCCGAGCGGATTGCCGGGCTGGTGCTTTGCGATACGGCTCCGCGCATTGGCACACCCGATATGTGGAATATACGGATTAGTCAGGTCCGCAATGACGGGCTATCCGGCATTGCGGACAGTGTCATGGAGCGCTGGTTCAGCCCCGGGTTCCGCGCCACGCGGCAGGATGAACTGGCCGGCTGGCGCAATCTGCTGTTGCGTACACCGGCGCAAGGCTACACCGAGACCTGCGCGGCCATCCGGGACGCCGATCTGTCGGCCCAGGCGCAAGCCATTGCAGTGCCAACCCTGGTCGTTGCTGGCGCCGACGATCTATCGACACCGCCCGATCTCGTGCGCGCACTGGCGGATCAGGTGAGCGGCGCGCAGTTCGCGCTCATCGAAGGCGTCGGCCACATCCCATCCATCGAACAACCTGACATCCTGGCAGACCTGCTGGGCGAATTTTTGGAGACAATGCCCCATGAGTGAGCGATCCGAACGGGCCGAAACCGGCATGACCACGCGGCGCTCCGTGCTGGGCAACAGCCATGTGGACCGCGCCGAGTCTGCAAAGACCGATTTTGATACCGACTTCCAGACCTTCATCATGGAAGGTGCATGGGGATCGGTATGGTCGCGGCCCGGCCTGACCAAACGGGAGCGCTCGCTGATTACCCTGGCACTGCTCGCGGCGGGCGGGCATGAGGAGGAATTCGCCATGCATGTGCGGGCCACCGCCAATACCGGGGCATCGGCCAATGACATCAAGGAAGCCCTGTTGCATGTGGCGGTCTATGCCGGCGTGCCGGCGGCCAATAGCGCCTTCAAGGTTGCCAAGGCCGAACTGAGCTTGGGGCAAGACGAAAAAGGAGCGGCAGAATGAGTGATCTGTTTCCAGACGGCCCCGACGGGCTGTTCCCTCGCGATCTGGCCTGGCATCCGCCAGCCGCGACACCGGGCTATAAAAGCACGACATTCCGCGCACCGCGCCAGCCGTTGCTGTCGCTTGATGCGACCAAAAGCGAACTGACCGGGCCGCGTTTTGGGCACGGGCTGATCGGCAAGCTCGATAACGACCTGATCCGCAATTACAGCCAGGACGGCAACGAAGCCATCGGTCAGCGCCTGATCGTTTATGGTCAGGTGCTCGATGAGAATGCACGACCACAGCCCGGCGTGCTGGTCGAGTTCTGGCAGGCCAATGCCGGTGGGCGCTATCGCCACCGCAAGGAAGGCTATCAGGCGGCCATTGATCCCAATTTTGGCGGCTGTGGCCGCGCGCTAACCGACGAGAACGGCTTTTATACCTTCCGCACGGTCAAACCGGGTGCCTATCCATGGCCCAACGGCCCCAATGACTGGCGCCCTGCCCACATCCATTTTTCGGTATTTGGCTCGGCCTTTGCGCAGCGCCTGATCACCCAGATGTATTTCGAGGGCGACCCGATGATCTGGCAGTGCCCAATCGTCGGCGGGATCAGCGACAAGGCGGCGATCGACCAGCTCACCGCCAAGCTTGACCGCCACAATACGCCACCAATGGACGCTCTGGCCTACCGCTTTGACATCGTGCTGCGCGGTCGTCGGGCAACATTGTTCGAAAACCGCAAGGAGGGCTTGTGATGATCAACCGTTTGCCAGAACTCAAGGAAACGCCGTCGCAGACCGCCGGGCCCTATGTTCATATCGGCCTGACACCGAATTTCTGCGATATCGGCGGGGTTTTTCCGCTCGATGCGGGGATTACCATGCTGGCCAAGGAAACGCCTGGCCAGCGCATTACCATTACCGGCCGGGTGATGGATGGCAGCGACGCTCCGGTTACCGATGCCGTGGTCGAACTCTGGCAGGCCGATGCAGGTGGCAATCACCCGCAGACCTCGGATAGCCCGGACAAGGCATTCACCGGCTGGGGTCGGCAGCCAACCGACGCCACGGGCACATTCTGCTTCGAGACCATCAAGCCAGGCCTTGTCGCTGGGCCTGATGGGGTGCCGCAGGCACCACACGTGTCGCTTTGGATCGTGGCGCGCGGCATCAATATCGGTCTGGCGACGCGGTTGTACTTTGCTGACGAGGCAGAAGCCAACCAGGCTGATCCGGTGCTGAACAGGGTGCTGGACCCACGTCGGCGCCAGACCATGATCGCCACGGCCAGCCAGGCTGATGGCGCGACGACCTACACGCTCGATATTCGCCTGCAGGGTGAAAACGAGACTGTCTTCTTCGATATTTAGGATCGTTCATGAGCAAGTTTGTCAGCCTGCAACAGGCTATCGGGGACCATCTGCATGATGGCGACACCGTCGCCTTTGAGGGCTTCACCCACCTCATCCCCGTCGCTGCCGGGCACGAGACGATCCGTCAGGGCATCAAGGATCTCACCCTGGTGCGCATGACGCCTGACATCATCTACGACCAGATGATCGGGATGGGTCTGGCCCGCAAGGTGGTGTTTTCCTATGCCGGCAACCCCGGCGTTGGCCTGTTGCGTCGCATGCGAGACGCCATTGAGAACGACTACCCGCGCGCAATCCAGATCGTCGAGCATTCCCACTCGGCCATGGCGCAGGCCTATGAGGCGGGTGCCGCCGGCCTGCCAATGGCGGTGTTCCGCGGCTATAAGGGCGCAGACCTGCCCAAGGTCAATCCCGACATCCGCTCGGTCACCTGTCCCTTCACCGGCGAAGAGCTGGCGGCGGTACCGTCGCATCGCCCCGATGTCACGGTGATCCACGCCCAGAAAGCCAACAGGCGAGGCGATGTTCTGATCGAAGGCATTGTGGGCGTGCAGAAGGAAGCAGCGCTGGCCGCCAAGCGGGTGATCGTTACCGTTGAGGAAGTCGTCGACGACTTCGAAGGCATGCACCCCAATCTGTGCATTCTGCCGCACTGGACAGTGACAGCAATTGCCGTGGTGCCCGGCGGGGCCCATCCCTCCTACACCATGGGCTATTACGACCGTGACAATGCCGCCTATCTCGAATGGGACAAGGTCTCGGCCGATCGCGAGCTGTTTGCCACCTGGATGAAAGACAACGTGCTCGACGCGACGCCCGAGGCGTTCGCCGACCGCGTGAAAGGGCTTTAAGATGACCGCGTTTACGCCCACCGAAATGATGACGATTGCTGCCGCTCGCGCCCTCGACAACAAGGATGTCTGCTTTGTGGGCATTGGCGCGCCGTCGGCAGCCTGCAATGTGGCCCGACTGACCCATGCCCCCGAGATTACCCTGATCTACGAAAGCGGCACCATTGGCACGGCGCCAGAGGTGCTGCCGCTATCGATTGGCGATGGCGAACTGTGCGAGACGGCGGTGGCAACCGTGGCCGTGCCGGAAATGTTCCGCTACTGGCTGCAGGGCGGCCGGATTTCCATCGGCTTCCTCGGCGCCGCGCAGATCGACAAGTTCGGCAATATCAACACCACCGTCATCGGCGACTATCATAACCCGAAGGTCCGCCTGCCCGGCGGTGGCGGCGCGCCGGAGATCGCCACCTCGTGTGGTGAAATCTACATCACGCTCAAGCAGGCGACCCGTTCGATGGTTGAGAAGATCGACTTCTTTACCTCCTTTGGCCATGGCGAAGGCGGCGATCACCGTGAGCGGCTGGGCATCACCACAAAGGGCCCGACCCTGCTGATTACCGATCTGGCGATCTGGAGACCCGACTCGGAGACCAAGGAATTCACCGTGGTGTCGCTGCACAAGGGTGTAACCCGCGAGATGGTACAGGAAACCTGCGGCTGGACCGTGCGCTTTGCTGATGATCTGAGCGAAACGCCCGAGCCCACTGAGCTTGAACTGTCGACACTGCGTGATCTGAACGAGCGCACCCGCATCGCCCATGCCGGTGGAAAGGCAGCCTAGCATGACCGAAGCCTATATCTGCGCCTATGTGCGCACCCCGATTGGCCGCTTTGGCGGCGCCCTGTCTGCAGTGCGACCCGATGATCTGGGCGCGGTGCCGCTCAAGGCCCTGATGGAGCGTCATGGCGGTGTGGACTGGGCAGCGGTGGATGATGTGATCTTTGGCTGCGCCAACCAGGCCGGCGAAGACAATCGCAATGTGGCGCGCATGAGCACTCTATTGGCTGGCCTGCCTGAAACCGTATCGGGCACCACGATGAACCGGTTGTGTGGCTCGGGCATGGATGCGGTGATCACCGCGGCGCGGGCCATCAAGGCTGGCGAGGCCGAACTGATGATCGCCGGTGGCGTGGAATCGATGAGTCGGGCGCCATTCGTGTTGCCCAAGGCCGAGGGCGCCTTTTCGCGCAATGCCGAAATCTACGACACCACGATTGGCTGGCGCTTCGTGAACCCAGCGATGAACGCCCAGTATGGCAGTGATTCCATGCCGGAAACCGGCGAGAACGTTGCCCAGGACTTCAAGGTGTCGCGCGAGGATCAGGATGCGTTCGCCGTGCGGTCACAGGCCCGGGCGGTCGCTGCACAGGATAATGGCCGCCTGGCGCAGGAAATCGTGCCGGTCACCATTGCGCAGCGCAAGGGCGATCCCAGGGTCGTGGACACCGATGAGCACCCGCGTGCCGGCACCAGCATGGAAACGCTGGGCAAGCTGCGCGCGCTGTTCCCGGGCGGTTCAGTGACAGCGGGCAATGCCTCTGGTGTCAATGACGGTGCCGCAGCCCTGATCATTGCCAGCGAAGCTGCTGCGAAAAGGCACGGCCTGACGCCAATTGCCCGCATTCTGGGCGGCGCGGCCGCCGGAGTGCCTCCACGCATCATGGGTATGGGCCCTGCCCCGGCCAGCCAGAAGCTGCTGGCCCGGTTGGGACTGACGGCAGCCGACATGGATGTCATCGAGCTCAATGAGGCCTTTGCCAGCCAGGCGATTGCCGTGTTGCGCGAACTGGGCGTGGCGCCTGATGCCGAGCACGTAAACCGCAATGGCGGCGCGATTGCGCTGGGTCATCCGCTGGGGATGTCCGGTGCCCGCATTGCCGGTAGTGCAGCACTGGAACTATCGCTGAACGGCGGACAGCATGCACTGGCCACTATGTGCATCGGCGTTGGTCAGGGGATCGCGTTGGGGCTGGCACGCGTATAGGCTCAGGCCAAAGCATAAAGGCAGCCAAGACCAATGAGCCTTCTGAACACAGCGCTGTTCGCCGATCCTGAGCTGGACGCCCTGCTCGACGACAATGCCCATCTGGCAGCAATCGTGCACTTTGAGGCCATGCTGGCCAGTGCCAGCGCCAGCGAAGGGCTGGTTCCGGATCAGGCGGCCCGCGCGATCAGCGACAGCCTAGCCAATGCCCGGCTCGATACGGCGGCGCTGGCGGCGGGTCTGGCCAAGGATGGCGTGGTGGTGCCGGCACTGCTCAAGGCATTGCGGGCCGGCTTGCCCGAGGCCAGCCGGTCCTATCTGCATTATGGCGCCACCAGTCAGGATGCCATCGATACCGCGTGGGTGCTGCAACTGGCCCAGATTGTGCCGATGTTGCAGCTGCGTCTGGGCCATATCAGCAGCACACTGGACGGGCTGGCCGTGCAGTTTGGTCGTCAGCGCCTGATGGCGCATACGCGGATGCAGGCGGCCCTGCCTATAACCCTCGCCGACAAACTGCTGGGCTGGCAGCGGATTATTGATGAATGCAGCAGCGGGCTGACCTTTGCCGCCAAGCGCGCACTGGCGGTTCAACTGGGCGGGCCGGTCGGCAATCGTGCCAGTTTCGAGGGCAAAGGCGATGCCATCGCTGCGCGGCTGGCTGAACTGCTGGGGCTGGCGGACGCGCCGGCCTGGCATGGCAATCGCGTTGCGCTGTGTCGGCTGGGCGCCGAACTGGCCGGGCTCAGCGGCGCACTGGGCAAGCTGGGCACCGATATCGCCCTGATGACGCAGAGCGAAGTGGGCCAGGCAGCCATCAGCGGCGGCGGCGGCTCTTCAGCCATGGCGCACAAGAACAATCCGGTGGAGGCCGAAATACTGGTGAGTCTGGCGCGGCACAGTGCGGGCAATCTGGGCACGCTCTACCAGGCACTGGTGCATGAGAATGAACGCTCGGGCGCGGCCTGGACACTGGAATGGCTTACCCTGCCCGCCATTGTGCGCGATGCTGGCAGCGGTTTGCTGGTTGCGCAGCGTCTGCTGGGGCGGTTGAGCTTTCCGGCTCAGGACATTGGCTAAGCCGCGCGGTGCGCTCAAAGCATCCTAAAAATCAAAGCCCATCTGCGAGATTGCCGGCGTATCAACCGGGGGCGTAGCCTTGCTCGGTTTGATGGCCTTGGCCGATTTGGGGGGCTTGGCTGCAACCGGGGTCGGTGTGGGCTCAGACACGACCGCAACTGGCTCCGGAGCCGCTACTGGCGCCGGAATGGCCTGAACGGGCTGCACCTCTGCTGGCGCGGCCTTTGTGGCCCTTAGGGCCTCGATGGGCGCTGGAGTGTCCGGCAACAGATTGCCCAGCCAACGTTGCACCGGCGCCAGTTTTTTGGGATGGAGGGCGTAGCGGTTCTCGCGTCCGAACTTGTTTTCGCTGATCAGTCCGGACTGCTTGAGGATGCGCAGATGACGCGAAATTGCCGGACGGCTGATTTTGAAGGCTGCGGCCAGCACGTGAACGGGCTGCGGCCCGTCGCGAAGCAGTTCGATCAGGCGGCAGCGGGTGGGGTCGGCCAGGGCCACGAGGATTGCGATGGGCGGCATGTCTGTTCCAGATCTTGTCCCAAGCTGAGTAGGTAACGACAGGGTTACTCGTCAAGCGTGCACTGGACATGCAACCGATTGTTCACCAGATACGTTGGTCTAGGCTTTACGATGTCACGCAAAATGCTGGCATTGAAAGTGACCCCGGCAACAATCTGGTCACATCCCTGCGCGAAGCTCGGAACAGGGAGAATTGGCAAATGCAGAAATCAGTGTCGTCCTATTCGTGGTGGAGCCGTGCCCAGCGGCCCTATACGCCCGCCGAGCTGATTGTCGACGGCATTGTGCACATTCTCGGTCTGGTCGGCGCCATTGCCGCGGGATCTATACTGCTGGCCTTTTCGATCATCGAGGCAGCGCCCGAACTCCCCGCCCTGTTTATCTATATCGGCAGTCTGGTGGCCGTTCTGGGCGTATCGCTGGCCTACAACATCACACCGGTATCACCGATCAAAAAGCTGCTGGCGCGGTTCGACCAGGCAGCGATCTTTTTGTTCATCGCGGGGTCTTACACACCGTTTCTGGCCGTCATGGGCGGGACCACGACCGGCATGCTGATGACGACATTTGTGTGGGGGGCTTCGCTGATCGGCGTCGCACTCAAGCTGATTGTGCCCGAGCATTTCGGCCGGTTGGCCATTGCCCTCTATCTGGCCATTGGCTGGAGTGGCATTCTGGTGTTCCAGTCTCTGGCGCAGACCCTGCCGCCCACAACCATGTGGCTGCTGCTGGCCGGTGGCGTTACCTATTCCCTCGGAATCATTTTCCACCTTTGGGAAAAGCTCAAGTTCCAGAACGCATTATGGCATGTGTTCGTGGTCGGCGGCGCCAGTCTGCATCTGTGGGCCGTCATCGACTTCATGGTCATCCACCGCTTCTAATCGAGCGGCGCACCGACGCGTTCATGCTCCATGGTGTCGCCGGGCTTAAGGCCCAGTTCGACCGAGCGCCCGCCCGGAATTTCCAACACGAACTGCACCGGCACGTTTGACGGGATCGATGTCGGATCCTGTGGCCGTGCGTTGACGTGGATGGTTTTGACCACACCGTCAGCGCCAACGAAAATCATGTCGAGCGGGATGAAGGTGTTGCGCATCCAGAACGAGACTTCGCGCTCCTGCTTGAAGTCGAACAGCATGCCGGCATCGTCAGCCAGATCCTGAACAAACATCAGGCCTTTGGCACGGGTCTCGGGCGTATCGACGACTTCAACATTGAAAGCGTGCTCACCGGTCGAGGTATGCAGCACGAGTCTGCCTTCGTCGCTGCAGGCTGCCAGGGGGGCGGCTACCGCCAACACAGCCAGCAACGCACCGGCGCGTCGCAGCACCGGGGCAAAGCCTTGGGCAATCAATGTCATAGGTTGGTTCCTAGTGCGAGGACGGAGCGTCGCCCCAACCATCGGGTCGAATTTCGGCGACCATAAGGCCTTTGGGGCCATTGCCATAGCGCACCAGAACGAACTGACCGGGCCGCAATTCGGTGATGCCGAAGCGGCGCAGGGTTTCCATGTGCACGAAGATATCAGGGGTGCCCTCGCCCGCAGACAGGAAGCCAAAGCCGCGAATACGGTTAAACCATTTGACCTCAAGGCGCACCATGCCCGAGGTCGGTTCAACCACAACATGAGTCCGTGGCGCGGGCATCTGAGCGGGGTGTATGGCTGTTGATTCGTCCATCGAGACGATACGGAAGGCTTGCAGGCCACCGGGTCGGTTGAGCGCTTCAACAACGATCCGGGCACCTTCATGGGCACTTTGATAGCCATCGCGGCGCAGGCAGGTCACGTGCAGCAGAACGTCGGGCATGCCATTGTCGGGCACGATGAAGCCAAATCCCTTGCCGGCGTCGAACCATTTGATGGCCCCGGCAATTTCAATGGTATCAAGCCCGGCATCGGCAGAACTGTTCGCGGTATCGCCGCGCGTCATCGCACTTGTCTCTCGCGGCAAGCCCAAGGGCTCATCGCCGTCGCCACCAGAATTGGCCCCCATCGTCCCACAGCCCTTTTGTACTCGCCCCGCCGCTGCGAGGTACTCCACACTGGACACAGTCTGTCCGATTCAACGCCACTTGTTAAGCATGTCTTAGGATTTTGTTGTGGCCGGCTCCGGTTGCGGCGCAGGAGCGCGCTTGCTAGGCCAGTGGCAACAGCATTCAGCTCGGAGGAAAACACCATGCAATACCTGCACACAATGGTTCGCGTGACCAATGTTGAAGACAGTTTGCGCTTTTACTGCAACGGCTTGGGCCTTGAAGAGGTCAAGCGCACCGACAATGAAAAGGGCCGCTTCACGCTGATCTTTCTGCGCGCGCCTGGCGATAGCGGCGGCGAGGTAGAGCTCACCTATAACTGGGACCCCGAGGAATATTCGGGCGGCCGAAATTTCGGTCACCTAGCCTATCGCGTCAAAGATATCTACGCGCTGTGCCAACATCTGAGCGATATGGGCGTGGTCATCAACCGCCCGCCCCGCGACGGTCACATGGCGTTTGTGCGCTCGCCGGACGGTATTTCGATCGAACTTATCCAGGACGGCGACCTGCCGCCGCAGGAGCCCTGGCTGTCCATGCCCAATACGGGTTCGTGGTAACAGCTGAGCGCTATCGGCCAGCACACTGCTAGCATCGAGACGTGCATGACTAACGTTTCGCTAACCGTGCTGCTTAGGCTGCGGTTAGCGAAACTGATCGTATTTTAGCAACTTCAGTGACAGGCCTTTTGCCCGTCGCACGAGAGCAAATCTGGTTTCTCGGAAGTCGCCATGTTCAGCCCCCTTCGTTCCATCGCCGCCATCGCTGTCTGCGCCCTGTCGCTGACGGCCTGCGTCCCCATGGCCATGTTTGCCAGCTCCAGTGGCTCAAGCTACGCGAGCAAACGCAATGACTGGGGAACCTATGTCGCGAGCAAGGAAGTCAATGCGCTGTGCCTGTCGCCCAAGCTGCGATTCCTGATCTGGGAATTCGAGGGGCATTTCGGGCGCAAGGTGATCATGAGTTCGGGCTATCGTGACAGCAGCCACAATGCGGCGGCTGGCGGCGCGGACAATTCCTATCATACCAAATGCATGGCCGCGGACTTCTACATTCCGGGCGTGGACAAGCGGGACATGATCCTGTTCGCAATGCGGACAGATGCCGTTGGCGGGCTGGGTTGCTATCCGGGCCGACAGTTCATTCATGTGGACGTTCGGGACCGTCCACGCGGCTATAATCGGCCGGTCACATTCTCGGGCTGTTAAAAAAAGTTCGAATGAGTGCGCAAATGGGTTGCACAACCGAAATGACCCAATTATACGACCGGCAGCGCTTAAGCGCCCTTCGTCTATCGGTTAGGACGGCACCCTTTCACGGTGCAGAGAGGGGTTCGATTCCCCTAGGGCGTACCACTCCTTCTATCAGGAGGACGGTGCAAATTATGTCGCAGATTCTGTGTATGCGCCCATCGTCTATCGGTTAGGACGGCACCCTCTCACGGTGCAGAGCGGGGTTCGATTCCCCGTGGGCGTACCAGGACCTTTCCCCTCCCCGATTTATCTCTTCCGACCACACGCTGTTCACGGCGATCTGGCTGGCGCACGGCGTTTTGCGCGCGCCATACCGTTTTTGATTGATCCGGCTTCCACCTGCCTCCGTAGAAGGGCTGACAGGTGTGGAGAAGACGATGTATGCCTTGAGCATGACTCAACCAAAGACCGGGTACCAACCCGGGGCGGTACAGATGGACGATCCCACAAGCCTGCTGCTGCGCGTAGCGCAGTCACGTGACCGATCGGCCCTGGCGGCGCTGTTCAACCATTTTGGACCACGCATCAAATCAATGATGCTCAAGCTTGGCGCCGGCGAGGCGCTGGCCGAGGATCTGGTGCAGGAAACATTTGTGTCAGTCTGGCGCAAGGCGGCCCTGTATTCCAAGCAGCGGGGGGCGGCGAGCACATGGATATTCACCATTGCCCGCAATCTGCGGATCGACCAACTGCGGCGGCAATCGAACAAGCCGTATGAGGACCTCGAAAACCTCGAACTGGCCAGTGACGCTCCCAATGGCAGCGTATTGGCCGAACAGAATCAGGTGATCGACCGCGTCACAGCGGCGCTGACCGCCCTGCCAGCCGAACAACAGGAAGTCGTGCGCCTGAGTTTCATCCACGACATGCCACACGCCCAGATCGCCGAAACCATCGGCGTTCCCCTGGGTACCGTAAAATCGCGACTTCGCCTCGCCTATGGACGGCTCCGGCCCATGCTGGAGGACCTACAATGACAGTGAACCACCACCCCGACATTACAACGCTGATGGCCTTTAGCGCCGGTACGCTGGACGAACCTTATGCAGCCGTGATCGCGACGCATCTGGCCATGTCCGAAGGCGGCCGTGAATCGCTGCGCCATATCAACACCATTGGTGGCGCGCTGCTGAACGTCGAACCCAAGGCCGAAATGGCCAAGGGCTCGTTGGACCGCCTGATGGATGCGCTTGGCGATGATGATCGCATTGACGTAACGCCGCATGATGAGCGCCAGAGTGATGATGCCGTGCCCCTGCCCCTGCAACGCTATCTGCCCAAGGGTCTCGATGGCGTGCGCTGGAAGTGGACCGGCCCCGGTGTAGCCACGGCAGACCTGGCCTGGGGCAGTGATGGTCGCTCGCGGCTCATGCTGCTGCGCGTGGGCGCTGGCCGCCCTGTGCCCGAGCATGGCCATGGCGGGCAGGAACTGACCCTGATCCTGTCAGGTGCCTATCGTGACCGTTTTGGCGTGTTCGCCAAGGGTGACATTGCCGATCATGACGAAGACGTCGAGCACCAGCCGATTGCCGAGCCCGGTGACGACTGCATCTGTCTTGTGGCTGTTGATGCCAAGCTGACCTTCCGCGGCCGGCTGATGCGCGCCCTACAGCCCCTGTTTGGCCTATGAGTATGCAACCGGGCGTTGCGTGGATCATAGGCGGCGGCTCGGGCATTGGCGCAGCCGTAGCGACCCTGCTGGCCAAGCGCGGCTGGACGGTGGCCATCTCTGGCCGCCGCGAGGACAAGTTGGCGGCAGTGGCCAAGGGCCATCCCACCATCAGCCCCTACCCGCTCGACGTGACGGATACCCCTGCCATCGAGGCGACGGTGCACAGGATCGCCGCCGAACTGGGCCGGATCGACCTGTTCATCTTTGGCGCCGCCGCGTGGCAGCCCATGGATGTCGGCGATTATGATTATGAGAAGTTCGCCAAGGTTGTGGATACCAATTATCTGGGCGTGCTGCAGATGGCCAATCCGGTGATTGCGCAGATGGAGCGCCAGGGCGGCGGCCATTTCTCGGTCATCGCGTCAGTGGCGGGCTATTTTGGTCTGCCGCGCTCGGCGGCCTATTCCTCGACCAAGGCTGGCCTGATCAATCTGCTCGAGACCATGCGTACCGAACTGGCGCCACGCCATATCAAGGTCCGGATGATTGCACCGGGCTTTGTCAAATCTGAGCTGACCGACAAGAACGACTTCCCCATGCCGTTTCTGATGGAAACCGACGAGGCAGCGAAGCGGATAGTGGACGGGCTGACCCAGTCTGACCGCTTCGAAATCGCCTTCCCCAAACGCATGGTCTGGCTGATGAAGACCGTACGCTGGCTGCCCTATCCGGTATTTTTCTGGCTCACCAGCAAGATGCTGCCCAAGGATTAGCAAACCGCCATCTGGCGCAACAAAAAGGCCCGCATTCGTGCGGGCCTTTTTGTATCCGGTGGTGTGCTGCACCTATTCTGGGCGGCGGTACTGATAGATGCCGACGTCGATAGAGCCCTCGGCAAAGCCAGCCTCGCAATAGCTGAGATAGTAGACCCATTTGCGCTTGAACTCTTCGTCATAGCCAAGCGGAGCAATCATCGGCCAGCGCTCGAGGAAACGCTCCCGCCAAAGCCGCAGGGTCTTGGCATAGGAGAGCCGGAAAGTGTCGACGTTTTCCAGCACGAGATCGTATTTCTCGCCGAATTCGCGCATCACCGTCTTGGTCAGCAGCATGCCGCCGGGGAAGATGTAGCGCTGAATGAAGTCGGGCCCGCTCTTGTAGCCTTCAAAATCGGCTTCATTGATGGTGATCGCCTGAATGGCGGCGGTGCCACCGGGCTTGAGACGATCATGGACTGTCTGGAAATAGCTGTCCCAATTGTCTTCACCAACGGCCTCGATCATCTCGATCGAGCCGATATGATCAAACTGGCCTTCGGTATGGCGATAATCCTCAAAGACCAGGGTCGCGAATTCGTCCAGCCCCTGCTTGGCCAGGCGTTCCTGGCCATATTTGAGCTGCTCGGCCGACAGCGTGATGCCGCGCAGATTGGCCTTGTAATCCTTGGCAACGGTTTCGGCGAAGCCGCCCCAGCCGCAGCCGATTTCCAGCACGGAGGAGCCTTCGGTAACCCCGGCCATATCGGCGACGCGGCGATATTTCTCGCGCTGGGCTTCCTCCAGGCTCTGATCACCAGAAGTGAACACGGCCGAGGAGTAGGTCATGGAGGGGTCGAGCCACTGGCCGTAGAAATCATTGCCCAGATCGTAGTGCTCGGCGATGTTCTTCTTGGAGCCCTCAAGCGTGTTGCGGCGCGACAGGTGATAATGCAGATCACCGGCAGCCTTGCGGAAGAAGCCCGGATTGGCCTGCTCGAACATATCGCGGTTCTGCAGGAAGAAGCGGAACAGCGCAGTGAGGTCATCGACCTCGATATCGCCATTCATGTAGGCCGAGGCGAAACCGACCGTGCCGCGCTGCATGGCTTCGCTGAGCACGCGGAAATTGTTCATCCGCATGACGGAGTGGCCGCCCGTTGCCGGATCGCCGATTGTGCGGGTGCGGCCATTGGGAAAAATCACGGTGACGGCACCGTAGGTCGGCTTGCCGATCAGGGAGACACCAATGCGGTCCACCATCCAGGAAACCAGCCGCGTCCACGGCGTTGCGCCAGTATTGCTATTGTCTATTGCTGTTTTGGTCATTGGCCCCAGAGATCCAACTTGTCTACTAAGCTTGGTGTCCGCGCTTGAGATGACGCCGCAATTTTAGCGTCAAAGGCATGCCTTTAAGCCATAGAAGCAGGGCTTCCCAGTGTATGCCCACGACCACCTTAGCTGTCATAAATGGATATGCAAACAGCAGTTTCAACAAGGTGGCGTCGGTCAGCGGGCGGCGTTCGCCGGCGAAATAAGCGGTCAAAATACCCCCTTCCTGGGTCGACAGGGCGATCCCCAGAAAGACTTCCTGATCTGGCGGGCGGACTGAAAAACGATAATTGCCTTCAAGCGTATTGAAGGGCGAAACGAAAAAAGCCTTTTTGGCCTCATGGTGGATTTCGGGCGCCTCACCGCTCACCGCGGCCGAATAGAAGTGATGCTCGCCAAAGGTGTTGCTGACCTCATAGGCGAGGAATTTCGTGACGCCATCTGCGTCATCACAATAATAGACGGTTATGGGATTGAAGGCGAAACCGAGCAGGCGCGGATAGGCGAGCATGCGGATGCGGGCAATCGGTCCGGCGCCCGCCGCCTCCGCCTTGCGGCGGATGAAGGCGGCAATGGAGGAGCCGTCACGCGGCCCGAAATCGCCAGTAACCAGCGAGACAAGGTTGAGTCGATTCAAGGAGAAGACGCGCAGTTTCTCATCCAGCGCTTCAAGTCTATCAAGATCGACAAGCATGGAGAAAACGCGATAGCGCAGCGCGTGGCGCTTGGGGCGCGCACGCTTGTGCACCACGTCGCCGACATAGATGGCGCCCAGGCCGTGCGGTTCGTCGCTGGGGTCTATTGCGCTGCCCACAGGCTCTGGTCTCCCTCTACCCAGTTATGCGCGATACGATCACGCTGCTGGGCAACCTGCCAGGGCCGCTGCATGGGGCCAATCCGTTCGGCCACTTCGAGCCCGGCCTGCAGGCCGTCTTCGTGGAAACCATAGCCCATCCAGGCGCCGGCAAACCAGCTGCGCTGGGTGCCCTGCACCTGCCAGAGATCCTTTTGCGCGGCGATGGCGCGCGCGTCGAACAGGGGATGCTGGTAATCGGCCTCGTACTGCACCGTGCCGGGGGCAAAGTCGCGGTGGGGATTGAGCGTGACAAACAGGTCCGTTTTGGTGGGCAGTGGCTGCAGGCTGTTCATCCAATAGGTCAGGCTGAGGCCATCCTCGCCCTGCCCGCCCCGCAGATAGTTCCAGGACGACCACAAATGCTTGCGGCGCGGCATGAAGCTCTTGTCGGTGTGCAGCACGGCATGGTTGTCGGTAAAGCGGAAGGCGCCCAGCACGTTGCGCTCAGCCTCGCTGGGATCGGCCAGCAGCGCCAGCGCCTCATCGGCGTGACAGGCAAACACCACTTGATCAAAGGGGCGACGGCTGCCATCGACAAAAATCAGTTCTACGCCATCGGCATGGCGGACGACCGAGCGAATGTCGGCATTGAGCACCGTACCAAACGCGTTCTGGGCGGCGATGCGCTGAACATATTGCTGGCTGCCGCCCTGCACGGTGCGCCAGGTCGGGCGATTATTGACCTGCAGCAGCGAGTGGTTGGCGAAGAATTCGATGAAGGTCTTGGCGGGGAAATCGAGCATGCCGCGCGATGGCGTGGACCAGATAGCCGCCGAGATGGGCAGGATGTGATCCTGGATGAAGATGCGCGAATAGCCGAACCGGTCGAGAAACTCCCCAATCGACAGATCGTCCTGACAGGTCGCGATCTGCTGCTCGGCCTTGCGGAAGAAGCGCATGATATCGCTGACCAGCCGCCAATGCTGGGGGCGGATGATGTTGCGGCGCTGGCCAAACAGACCATTGAGATATTCGCCGGAATACTCGCGGGCACCCTCGCCAATCGAGACCGCAAAACTCATCCATGAGGCCGCTGTGGGCACATCGAGGTGATCAAAGAAGGCGGTCAGATTGGGGTAGTTCTGTTCGTTGTAGACAATGAAGCCGGTATCGACGGCAACTTCACCCTCAGGGGTGCGTGCGGCAACGGTGTTGGCGTGTCCGCCCAAGCGCGCATTGCGCTCGAACACGGAAACGTTTTGAGTCTGGGAAAGCAGCCAAGCCGCTGAAAGTCCTGAGATTCCCGAGCCGATAACGGCGATATTGGTGGCGGTCATAGTCGGGCGTGTCTCCGTCGGGGCCTGTGGGATATCTTACGCAGGCAGTAACGGATTGGATCAGGAAAAAATTTCAATCAACCCTTGGGCTTAGCCAGATCGGTCAGGCGAAACTGGACCTGCTCGCGCCCCTGGTAGTGATCAATGCTCAGGCTGCCGGCAAAGTGCATGGCCGCGTCGTTGCCGCGCAGCAACGCATCCCCAATGGCAGTGCTGGCGGCGCGGAAAGCAATGGCCTTGAGCCGCGCGCCATCTTCAGAGGTCAGGGTGAAGCTGACATGGCCGCCCTTGCCCACGACCTGGGCGAATTTTGCGCGATGGGCAGGAAAGGCAAAGATTGGGCCTGGATTGCCTGAGCCATAGGGCCCGGCGCGTTCGAGATCCTTGACCAGATCAATGCTGGCGCCGCGCGCGGTGAGCGCCGCGTCGATCCTGAGCGCGGTGGCGGCGCGGGCGGCGGCGACGTCAACAGAGAGCGTGCTGACCAGAAAGGCGCGGAACGGGCCAAGCTGGCCGGGCTTGATGGTGATGCCCGCCGCCATGGCATGGCCGCCGCCCTTGACGATCAGCCCGGTATCGACCGCCTCGATGACGGCGCTGCCTAGATCAACGCCGGGCATGGAGCGGCCCGAGCCGGTCCCGGTGCCATCGGCATGCAGGGCGATGGCGAAGGTGGGTCGTTCGAAACGATCCTTGAGCCGCGAGGCGATCAGGCCGACCACGCCGGGATGCCAATTAGCCGAGGCCAGCACCAGCACTGGCGGGCCCTCCCCGCTGCCGATTTCCATTTCGGCGACGGCGACGGCTTCCTCGACGGCTTCGACCTCGATGCGCTGGCGTTCGGTGTTGAGTTCATCAAGGCGGGCGGCAATGGAGAGCGCGTGGTGCTCATCATCAACAGTGAGCAGTTCGGTGCCCAGAGCGGCATTGCCGATGCGGCCGCCGGCATTGATGCGCGGACCGATCATAAAGCCCAGATGATAGGGATTGAGCGGGCCCGAAATGCGCGAGGCCAGCGCCAGGGCAGCGATGCCCTGATTGTCGCCGCGGCGGGCCACTTCGAGGCCGCGCACCACAAAGGCACGGTTCAGGCCAACCAGCGGCACCACATCGCACACCGTGCCCAGCGCCACGATGTCGAGCAGCTTGAGCAGATCGGGCAGGCCGGTATCGCCGCGCAGACGCAGCACGCGATTGACCGCCACCAGCACCATGAAGGTGACGCCGGCAGCGCAGAGATAGCCGAGCCCGGAGATATCGTCGGGCCGGTTGGGATTGACCAGGGCTGTGGCGTTGGGCAGCTCGTGATCGGCCAGATGATGGTCAATCACCAGCACATCGGCGCCACGCTCACGGGCATGGGCGATGGGCTTGTCGCTGGTGGTGCCGCAGTCGAGCGTGATGATCAGGGTGGCGCCGGCATCGATCAGCTTGTCCATGGCCGCGATATTGGGGCCATAGCCTTCAAAGATGCGGTCGGGGATGTGGACCTGCGGTTCAATGCCGAAATGGCGTAGATAGCGTGCCATCAGCGCGCAGGAGCAGGCGCCGTCGACATCATAGTCGCCAAACAGGGCGACGGATTCATTGTCGGCGACCGCCTTGGCCAGCCGGTCGGCCAGCGCATCCATGGCGGTCAGCGTCGATGGATCGGGCATCAGCCCGCGTATTGTGGGGTCAAGGTGCTTTTCGGCGTCGTCGAGTGCCACACCACGGGCGGCCATCACCCGGGCGAGAATTTCAGAAACGCCGGTGCGCTGAGCGATGGCGGTGGCAATGCGGGTGCTGGCCGAATCCAGTCGGTCCATCCAGGCGCGGCCGGTAACCGAGCGGGAGACGTCGAGGAATGGGCGCGGCGCATCGAGCATGGCTCAGAGGTAGGCGATTTGAGAGCGAGTTGAAAGGGCAAGCTTGGCCTCTCCCGGGCGGGGAGAGGCATGGCGTGTTCAGCGGGCGTGGCGCGCCTTGATCCAGCGCACCGTCTGGCTCCAGGAGCGCATGACGACCGTGCTGGTCTCCACCGAGCGGCGGCGCAGCCGGATGCCGTCGAGCAAGGTGCCATCGGTGACGCCGGTCGCGGCCACCAGCACATCGCCAGCGGCCAGTTCGGTAACGTCATAGATACGGTTGGCGTCGGTAATGCCCATTTCGACGGCCCGCGCGCGCTTTTCGGGGGTGTCCAGGATCAGCTTGCCCTGCATCTGGCCACCTATACAGCGCAGTGCTGCAGCCGCCAGAACGCCTTCAGGCGCGCCGCCGGAGCCGAGATAGATATCGATGCCGGTATCCTCGGTGCTGACCGCATGGATCACGCCCGCAATGTCGCCATCGCTGATCAGCTTGACGGCGACGCCGGTACCGCGCAGTTCCTCGATCAGCGCCGCGTGGCGCGGACGATCGAGCACGATGGCCGTGATCTCGCTGAGCGGCACGCCCTTGGCCTTGGCCAGCGCGTTGACGTTCTCGGTGGCCGTCCAGTCGATATTGACGGTGCCCCTGGGGTATTCGGCGCCAATGGCGATCTTGTGCATATAGACGTTGCGGGCGACGTTGAGCAGGCCGCCTCGTTCAGCCATGGCGAGCACAACGATGGAATCGGGCTGATTCTTGGCGCACAGCGTCACGCCTTCGAGCGGATCCACGGCGATATCGACTTCAGGACCGCTGCCCAGACCCACGGCCTGGCCGATGTAAAGATCGTCGCATTCGTGCTGCTCGCCCTCGCCTATGACGATGCGGCCAGAGATGGCGACGGTATCGAGTTCGGCCTTCATGGCCTGCACAGCGGCATCATCGGCAGCTTTTTCGTCGCCCTTGCCGCGCCATTCGGCAGCAGCGATGGCAGCGCGTTCGGTGACGCGCACCAGTTCCAGGGTCAGGCTGCGGTGCAGATTGGCGGGGGTCTTGGTCCCCTCGACCTTACTGAGCTTCATATGTCCTCCCGGGGCCTGATTGCCCCGGCGGGGCTCAGAGTTGTTCGATCCGGATCAATTGCGGTTCACCCACGATAAACCCGTCAGAGGCGATCTGCGCAAGCGATTCACGCACCGCTGATTCTAAAGTCTGTTGAGTTATCATCACCACGGTACGCGTTGGCGAGCCATCCGGCGCCACAGCTTTGGCACTCAAATCAGACCGCTGGATGACGCTATCGATGGAAATGCCGCGCTCGCCCATACGGGTGGCGATACCTGCCAGGGCGCCGGGCACGTCCTTGGCACTGAGGCGGATGTAGTAGCCGCCATCATGGGCACGCATGGCCGCCTCGCGATAGGGCAGCAGTTCATCGCTCGGCACGCCGAGCGGCGGCACGCGGGTGCCGCGGGCTATGTCGAGAATGTCGGAGAGCACCGAGGATGCCGTGGGCGGGCCACCGGCGCCAGGGCCAGCAAGCAGCAATTCGTGGACATGGTCGGTTTCAAGGGCAACTGCGTTCATCACGCCGTCGACGCCCGCAATGGCGCTGCCTCGGGGTACGAAAGTGGGGTGAACGCGCTGCTCTATGCCGTCTTCGGTGCGCTGGGCGATGCCCAGCAGCTTGATCTTGTAGCCGAGGTCGGCAGCGACCTGAATGTCGTGCTGGGTAATGCCGGTAATGCCTTCAACCCGGATCTTGTCGGGGGCCAGTTCATAGCCAAAGCAGAGCGTGGCGAGAATGGCGAGCTTGTGGGCGGTGTCATAGCCTTCCACGTCAAAGGTCGGGTCAGCTTCGGCATAGCCGAGCGCCTGCGCATCCTTGAGGCAATCGGCAAAGGAGATGTCCTCATTGCCCATGCGCGTCAGAATGTAGTTGCAGGTGCCGTTCATGATGCCGAACACCTTGGCGATGCGGGCAGAGCCCAGACCTTCGCGCAGCGTCTTGATGACGGGTATGCCGCCGGCGACCGCAGCCTCAAAGCCCAGTTGTGCGCCGGTTTCCTCGGCCAGCTTGGCAAGTTCGGTACCGTGCTTGGCCAGCAATGCCTTATTGGCAGTGACCACGGGGCGCCCGATTTCAAGCGCCGCCTTGACCGAAGCCAGTGCGGGACCGTCTTCGCCGCCAATCAGTTCGACAAACAGGTCAATGCCATCCGATTTGGCTAGGGCCACCGGGTCGTCGAACCAGTCGAGGCCGGTAATGTCGATGCCGCGATCGCGCGAACGCGAGCGGGCGGCAACAGCGGTGACCACCAGCTGTCGGCCAAGCTTCTTGGTGAGCTCGGCGCCATCCTTTTGCAGAATGCTGACCAGTGTTGCGCCAACATTGCCCAGCCCGGCCACGCCAACGCGCAGCGGTGGCAGTGCTTCGCCATCACCGAACTCCTGCATCGCCTTGAGAATGCGGGTGCGGGTTTCCGATCGGGGCTCACGGCCCTCGCGCAGATCGAACACGAACAGCGGATCGCCGGCAACGGTGCGGCCGAAGCGGGTCGGCGTCCAGCCGCGTGCGGAGATGAAAGTTTCGACGGCTTGGCGGAAAGACTGGATATCACTCATGGTGGCGACATCTGCATAGGAATATGCCTAGCCGTCAATAGGAGTTTGCCCAGAACCCCATATGATGCGGGCCATACCGCCCTTGCAGTGACGGTATGGCCCGATTTTCAGTGCAGAATTGCCGTGATCAGCCGACCAGCGGCACCACGTTGCCAGAACCCGATTTTGAGCCCAGCAGCTTTTTGACGTTGCGGGCCGCCTGGCGGATGCGCTGTTCGTTCTCGACAAAGGCGAGGCGTATGTACTGATCGCCATACTCACCAAAGCCGACACCGGGAGCAACACCGACACCGGTCTCCTTGATCAGCAGCTTGGCAAATTCGAGCGAGCCCAGATGGGCAAACTGTGGTGGGATCGGCGCCCAGGCAAACATGGTGGCCTTGGGGACCGGAATGTTCCAGCCAGAGCGGGCAAAGCTCTCGACCATGACGTCACGGCGAAATTTGTAGATCTTGCGGATCTCGTCGACCACATCATCGGAGCCGTTAAGGGCCGCGGTTGCAGCCACCTGAACCGGGGTAAAAGCACCGTAGTCGAGGTAGGATTTGACGCGCGCCAGAGCCGCAATCAGCCGTTCATTGCCCACAGCGAAGCCCACGCGCCAGCCGGGCATGGAATAGGTCTTGGACATGGAGGTGAACTCAACGGCGATATCCATGGCGCCGGGCACCTGCAACACCGATGGCGGCGGCACATCATCAAAATATATCTCGGAATAAGCCAGATCCGAGAGGATGAAGATCTCATTGTCGCGGCAGTACTTGACCACTTCGGCGTAGAAATCGAGCGTGGCGGTATAGGCCGTGGGGTTGGCCGGGTAGTTCAGCACCAGCGCGATCGGCTTGGGAATGGAGTGCCGCACGGCCCGGTCCAGCGAGCGCATGAAGTCTTCATTGGGATCGGCGGGCATGGAGCGCACGACGCCGCCGCTCATGATGAAGCCGAAGGAATGGATGGGATAGGTTGGATTGGGGACCAGCACCACATCGCCGGGGGCGGTGATGGCCTGGGCCATGTTGGCGAAGCCTTCCTTGGACCCCAGCGTGGCCACCACCTGGGTATCCGGATTCAGCTTCACGCCAAAACGACGGCCGTAATAGCTGGCCTGGGCCTTGCGCAGGCCGGGGATGCCCTTGGAGCTCGAATAGCGATGGGTCCGCGAATCGAGAACGGTTTCCTGCAGCTTCTTGACGATATGATCGGGGGTGGGCAGGTCGGGATTGCCCATGCCGAGGTCGATAATGTCGACGCCTTCGGCGCGCGCCTTGGCCTTGATCGGGTTGATATGCTCGAACACGTAAGGGGGCAAACGGCGGATGCGATGGAATTCTTCGCTCATGATTTCCTCTGGGGTCCGCATGGGGACCTGTCGTGGGCCGCGACGCGCTCGACAGCGCCAAACCCCATTATGGGGCTGATTATCGCGGAATTATGGTTGTAATCGGGTTAAATGCCCGCTGGGGCGTTTGTGGTGTTCGGCTCTTCCCGGCCCAGCCAGGGCCATTTGGGAAGAGCTAGCGGGCGTTTGCGCCGGCCGCCATGAAGGCGGCCGCAGCCACTGCACTGCCGGCGAGCGAGGCTCCAACCATTGCAACAGTGTACAGAGACTGCATGTCCCTTGCCCTTCGAATGCGATTTTTGTATTGAAATGAGCTATCAATAGAGCCGTTCATAATTCCTCGTCGAGGACTTGTAAATGGCGCGCCGGACGCCAACCTTGGGCTCCATGGCTGCCACACGGTGAGGTTAGACACTTGAAGCGCATTGCCCTTGTCACGATCGGCACGCAGGGCGACGTTCAACCCTATCTTGCTCTGGCCATTGAGCTAAAAGAGCGCGGCTACTCCGTCGTTCTGGGTGCGTCCGAAGAATTTCAGGGCATGGTCGAAGGCTATGGCATCGAGTTCCACACGTTGGGACCATCGATCCAGTCGTTCATGACGCAACAGCGCTTCGAGAATGCGATGAGCCAGTCCATGCTCATCAATGGCCCTTCCCTGTTGCGGCAGGGCCAACAGATCGTGGACACTGCGGCGCGCCACGCCTGGCAGATGTGTCAGGGCGCCGACATGCTGATCCTGAACATGAACACCAGCTTTGGCATCGACATTGCCGAAGCGCTGCGCATTCCGGCGATCATGGTGGCGCTGCAGCCGCTCAACTCGACCAGCGAATTTCCGCTGTGCATGTATTATGGCGGCGATTTCGGCCCGGCCTTCAACCGCCTGAGCTATACCGCCATGACGGTGCAGCAGATCTATTACAACCTGCCGCGCAACAAGCTGCGGCGCGAGCTGATGGGACTGGATTCGCGCAAGAAGGGTGGCTTCTTCCGCAATACCGATGGAACCTCGCTGGTAACGCTGTATCCCTATTCGCCCGTGGTTTCACCCCGCCCACGCGACTGGCCCAAAAGCGCCATCGTCACCGGGTACTGGCAACTCAAGGACCGCTCTGACTGGCAGCCATCGGCAGAATTCCAGAAATTCCTCTCCGAGGGTGAGGCGCCAGTCTATATCGGCTTTGGCTCGATGCCATTCGGGGCCGAGCGCAATACCAAGATCCTCAAGGAAGCCGTGGCGATGTGGGGCGGCCGCGCCGTGGTTGCCCGCGGCTGGGGCGGCATCAATCCCAAGGATCTGCCCGACACCATCTTTGCCATCGAAAAGGCGCCGCACGACAAGCTGTTCAAATATGTGTCGGCCGTGGTGCATCATGGCGGCGCGGGCACAACGTCGGCGGGCCTGCATCTGGGCCGTCCGACATTTGTCGTGCCGCAATTGGTGGACCAACCCTATTGGGGCCGCCGCGTCTATGAGCTGGGCTGCGGGCCCAAGCCGGTCCGTCTGCGCAAGCTGACATCGGAAATTCTGGCTGGCGCACTGGGCGATCTGAGCACCAATCCGGAATACCGGCGCAATGCCACCGATGTCGCCGAAAAGCTGCACGCCGAAGAGGGTACCGACAAGGCAATCAAGGTGATTGAACGCGTGATGGCCAATTATGTGCCGCGTACGGTCAAGGCCAAGAAGCCCAAAAAGGTCAAAAAGCCCGTGCTCAAGCGCGTCAGCTAAACCGCTAGCGGCGCACCAGCATGGTCGCCGTACCGGCGATCAGTGCCGGGCCCAATACGGCTACAGCAAACCCCATTACCATCGGACCGATACCGGCGTCGAACCACGCCAGGACCAGGAGCCCTGCCCCGGCCAGAAACACCGTACTGCCTGCGGCGCGATGCACGACGGTCCAGGCGCGATCGCCGGCAATCGGCCAAGGCATACGCATGCCTGCATAGGTATGCCGTTCGGCTTCGTAGAGCACCACGCCGAGCAGCAGCAGGGTCAGCCCCAGCCCCAACCCGGTAAAGCGGATCAGATCAAGATCAGAGCCAAAGCCGTTGAGCAGCAGGCCCAGCTGGGTCGCGGTAATGATGGCCAGCACCAGTGAGAGCGCCGGATCAAGGATGTGCTGGGATTTGGCAAACTGGTTTTTGGTGAACAGCCGGCCCATGACGAAAAACACCACCAGCAGCAGCACCGACAAGCCCGGTCCGACCGCCAGCGCGATATCGCGCGGCCATTGCCAGAGCGGCGTACCACCTGACCAGCGGGCGACGAACAGGAACTCGGCGGGTACGCGGAACAGGGCCACGCCGGTAATGGCGAGGGTGACAGCGGCCAGCAGCAGGTGGAAACGGGTAACGAGGCTGTTCATCACGCTCAGATAGGCAAAGGGATCAACAATGTCAGCGTGCGCCCGTCAGAATAATGCGGCTCCGACGCGATCGGAGACGGCATGGCCGGCCACAGACACGAAAAAGGGCCGGTTTCCCGGCCCTTTCTGCAAATTCGATAATCGCAAGCTTAGCGCTTGGAGAACTGGAAGGACTTGCGGGCCTTGGCCTTGCCGTACTTCTTGCGTTCCACAACGCGGCTGTCGCGAGTCAGGAAGCCGCCCTTCTTGAGGACTGGACGCAGGGCTGGCTCAAAGTAGTTGAGCGCCTTGGAGATGCCGTGACGCACAGCGCCAGCCTGGCCGGACAGACCGCCGCCGGCAACAGTAACGACAACGTCGTACTGGTCGGTGCGCTCGGTTGCCACGATTGGCTGCTTGACGATCAGCTGCAACACTGGACGCGCAAAGTACTTGGCAAATTCGCGGCCATTGACCGTGACAGTGCCCTTGCCTGGCTTGATCCAAACGCGTGCAACAGCGTTCTTGCGCTTGCCGGTTGCGTAGGCACGGCCCTGTGCGTCGAGCTTCTGTTCATGCACGGGTGCAGTGTTGACAGCAGGAGCGACAGTGGTGGTGCCGAGGTCTTCGAGGGAGTTGATGGTTTCAGCCATATTACTTCACCCGCACATTCTTGGAGTTCATCGCAGCGACATCCAGCTTGGCTGGGTTCTGCGCTTCGTGAGGATGCTCGGCGCCAGCATAGACGCGGAGATTCTTCAGCTGCGCGCGGGTCAGCGGACCACCAGGCATCATGCGACGCACGGCGTTCTCAAGCACGCGCTCAGGGAAACGACCCTCGAGCAGATCGCGGGCGGAACGTTCCTTGATGCCGCCGGCAAAACCGGTGTGCCAGTAGAACTTGTGCTGGTCGAGCTTGCGACCGGTCAGCTTCACCTTGTCGGCATTGATGACAACGATGTTGTCGCCCATGTCCATGTGCGGGGTGAAAGTTGGCTTGTGCTTGCCGCGCAGACGCGAGGCAATGATCGAAGCAACGCGACCCACGACGAGGCCTTCGGCGTCGATCAGGATCCACTTCTTTTCGATCTCGCTCGGTTTTGCCGAGTAAGTGCTCATGCTTGAATTCCCTAAATCTCTGGGGTGACCGGCTCTCTCCGGTGGAGAAAGCGGCACGTTCGGTGGTCCGTGTATGGGGGATTCCGCATCCCGTCAATAGCCTTGATTTTATGCATCAAAATCAATGACTTGCAGCAACGGTATTATATTACCGCATCAAATGCAGGGTTTAAGATGCGGTTCGGTCGGCGCGGCGCATGTCGGCGATATAGGCGATGATGACGCCGGCCAGCATGAAGGCCAGGGCCTGATGGCCAACGGCCAGCGAAATCGGCACCGCCATGAGCAGTGTACCAATGCCCAGCACGACCTGCAGCAGCACCAGAATGGCTAGACGCGGCAGCCAGCCATGCACCCCGGCAAAGCCACCGGCGTCGCGCTGCTGATAGAGCATGACCGCGACGTAAGCGACGATGACATAGGCGATGGTGCGGTGAATGAACTGCACGGTCAGCGCGTTCTCGAACAGGTTCTTCCAGCCCGGCTGCATGGCGCCCAGCCCCTGCGGGACAAGCGCACCATCCATCAGCGGCCAGGTATTGTAGCCCATGCCAGCGTCGAGGCCGGCGACAAACGCCCCTGCCCCGATCTGCAGGATGATCAGGCCGAGCAGCACGACGGCCCAGCCCATATTGCGCTGTGGCGCCAGCCCGGTGACGCGACCCGGCTCAAGTGAGCGCGGCACGTAGATCAGGGCAATAAAGAGCAAGGAGGCGGCGGTCAGATGCGCGGCGAGGCGGTATTGCGAGACCGAGGTCAACTCGCTGAGGCCCGAGGAAACCATCCACCAGCCCAGGGCGCCCTGGAACCCGCCCAGAACGAACAGGCCGAACAGCGGCCAGGCCAGTTGCGGGGTGAAGCGCTTCTGCGCCAGGAACACCACGAACGGAATGAGGAAGGCGACGCCGAGCAGGCGCCCGAGCAGACGATGGACGAATTCCCAGAAGAAGATGACCTTGAAATCATCCAGGCTCATCCAGCTATTGTTCACTTCGTATTGCGGGATCTGCTTATAGGCCTCGAACTCGGCCTGCCATTGCGCATCGTTGAGCGGCGGGATGGTTCCCGAGATCGGCTTCCAGCTGGTAATGGACAGACCAGACTCGGTAAGCCGGGTAATGCCGCCGACGACCACCATGAGCAGCACCATGGCCGCCATAGCGTAAAGCCAGATGCGTACCGGGCGAAGCCGGTCACTGGCGTAATTGGTCTGACTGCGTGCGGCATTGTGGACGGTGGTCACGGCATTTTCCCGGTGTCGGTCAACGGGTCAGAGTGGTATGCCCCTAGCAGTTCCCTCGCAATAGGCGCGATGCCGCACATGACGCAGCGTAACCGCAAGTTGATCGGTGTCTTCCTCATCTTGGGGTCGATCATCGCCTGGCTGTCGATCTTTACCTCGGTCTATCTGGCGTTTCCGCCCGATCTGCCGATCTGGATCCTGATGCCGTACTTTATTGTCGCAGGCATGGGCTGGCTCTATCCGGCGATGGCAATTATCCGCTGGATGTCCAAGCCCGACGCCTGATCAGCCGGTCAGCTTGCCCATCAGCGAGAAGATCGCGCCAGTTGCAAAGACATCGACAAAGCGACGCGACTGGAAATAGCCGTTGAGCGATACGCGCGGCAGCGCGAACGGGTCCTGGGCATGACGCTTGTAGAGCCCGCCGGGCCGCGTGGTGACGGCCGATGAGAAACCCGATTCCCGCGCCAGTGCGAACTCGCGTGGCCCCGCCGAGAGCGGCCCGCCCAAGGGGTAGGAGAAGTGCGCCGGCCGCTGGCCGAACTGGGCGTGCAGGATTTCTGCCGATTTGCTGATTTCGTTGCGCGCCTGATCAAGCGGCAGTTTGGCCAATTCGTAATGATGGACGGTATGGGCACCGATGGTGCACAGCGACTCGCCGGCAAAATGGCGCAGTTCGGGCCAGTCCATGATCAGGTCACGGCACTGCTGATCCAGATCATAGCCATAGGCAGCGGCGAATTTGCGCAGCAGCGCGATGCGCTCGTCTTCGGGCATCTTGCGCATCTGCCAGTAGAGCGTGTCAAAGGCCGCCTGCTTCTGGCTGGTGGTGCGGGTGTCGACATAGTCGGTCTCACCATCCACCGTCATGGCTATCGCCTGCTGGCGGCTGATGATGTCCTCAATGGCCTGCCACCAAAGCTCGCCCACCCCATCGACCAGTGCAGTCGGGACATAGAGGGTGAACGGGGCTTCCTGGCGCCGCAGGATGGGCAGCGCGTATTTCAGGTTGTCGTTATAGGCATCGTCGAATGTCATAACGACGAAGGGCCGCCCCTTTTTGGGTGCCGCGAGGCGCTCCAGCGCCTCATCCATGCTGACAATGTCGATATCGAGATCGCGCAGGCGTTCAATGACATATTCAAGAAAGTTCGGCTCGACCTGCAGTATCGCGTTAGGCGAGAAATCTGCCGGGGTATCGGGCAAGACGCGATGCAGGGTGAAGATCACCCCCCGCGACTGCGAAAGCCTGCGCAGCAGACCTGGCAATCCGGACAGCCAGATCAGCTCGAACATGGTGCGGATAACCGCATATTTGGCGGACATCAGAGGCTCCGATCAGGCGGCGACGCGGGACGCCCCCTGTGCAACTTCAACGGTGTCGAAGCCTGCTTCGATCAGTTGCGTGCGCGTATCGGCGACGGCAGTGCTGTCGTCCTTGGCATCTGCCACCAGCACCACGCGACCGTTGAGCCCGGCAAACATGGGCAGGGTTGAGTTCATGCCAACCCGTCCTGTGAGCAGCACCACGACCTCATAAATGTCGCCCAAGGCCTCGATCAGCGTTGCGGGCTTGCTGGATTTGCGCGCGATTGAGCGGCCTGTACCCCAGGGGATTTCGGCGAAGCTGTTGTCGGCAGACTTGTGCACGACTTCACCGAAGCTGGCGGCATCCATGCTCAAATCCGTCAGTCCCACGTCATCGCCGATGCGGGTACTGCCGGCATCGACCAAGGCCACACTCAGGCCCCGCGCCAGGGCATCAGCAACAATCTCTTCGGCCACGGCTTCACATTCACCGTGCGAGCGATGCGCGGCCAGCAGCACCAGATGGGAGCGGCCCAGCACCAGATCGCCGGTCAGCTCACTCATGCTGATCAAGCCCGGAATCGCCTCATCGGCTGGGGGCGCAGTGGTAGCTGCCGTTGCTGGCATGGCGTCAACAACGGGCTTGGCAGGGGCGACTTCGACAACGTCTTCAGCGGCCAGCGCACGGATCAGGTCTTCATGGCTTGAAGCAGGCTTGTTGACGGCCGCCGGTTCATCCCAGACAGGCTGCTGCCAGACGGGCTCGACCAAATCTGCTGTCTCGCCGAATTCATCAGTGGCAACCGGTTCCATTGCAGCCAATGGCCCAACGGTCTCAACAGCATCGGCATGAGCCACAACCTCCTGATCGAAGACGGGCTCGGCGGCTTCGTCAGTAACCGCATCATCAAACTGATCCCCAGCCGGGACCTCAAATTGCTGATCGGGCTCAAGCTCGGCTTCGGAGAACGGCACTTCGTCGAGTTCATCCTGCGCCCGAACCGGCGCACTGCCCTCAATGATTGCGCGCCCCGACATCAGTTCGGTGAAAACGATCAGGCCGATCTGGGTAGCAAGGGCGACAATGCCAACCGCCATCAGGATCAGGGCAGTCTTTGGCGAAGCAGGCGACACCGATGGCGCAGCAAGACTGACGACGCGCACATCAGGCAATGCCGAACTGGTCTCGGTGCGCGAGAATGCCTCGTTATAGCGCTGCAGGTAGCCTTCGAGCAGATCGCGCTGCGCCTTGGCCTCGCGCTGCAGCCCATCAAGGGTCACAGTATCCTGTGTCGCGGTGGATGCGGAGACCTTGGCGCTCGTCAAGTCGGCCTTGAGGGAGGTTTCCAGATCCGCTTCGATCTGGGCTTCGGCTTCGAGCGCATTGGCGACGCGCCGGCCTTCCAGAGCGATCTGATTGTCGAGCTCGTTGATCTGTGCGGTCAGCGCCCGAATGGTGGGGTGACTGGACAGCAGGGTTGCCGAACGCTGGGCCTTCTCGGCCTGCAGGGTGGCCTTGTCTTCGCTCAGGCGCTGGATAACCACGGAATCGCGGACATCGGTCACGCCCTCAATGGACTGGCCGCGCTCAAGCATGCCGCGGATCATCTGAGCACGCGACAGAGCGGTGTTCTTGCGCTCCTGGGCGGCATTGATCTGGGTGGCGACAGCCGAGAGCTGCTGATCGAGCAGGCTGGTATTATTGCTGCCAGTGAAGAGATCATTGTCGACCTTGAAACTGGCGACAGCCGTTTCGGCCTCTTTGACTACCCCGCGCAGACGCTCGATCTCGGCGCGCAGCCAGCTGGTGGCCTCGGCCGTATCCGACAGGGAGAGCTGGGCACGACGGGCGACATGGGCATTGGCGACGGCGTTGGCGATATCGGCAGCGCGCTGTGGATCGGTCGAACGCACCAGCACCGAGATCAGACGGGAATCGCGCTCCTGAACAACGGTCAGGGCCTTGTTGAGATTTTTCAGCACCGTCTCATCAATGCTCACCGGGGTCGCCTTGCGACCCAGGAGCTGGGTGATGATGCTGATGGGCGACAACCCACTATTGGTGGAACCATTGAACTCGGGCACCGAGCGCAGATCCAATTCGTCGATCACCTTGAGCAGCGTGTCGCGCGACTGGATCAGTTCGATCTGGCTGGATACCACCCCGGCATCGGTGCCGGAGGAAACAGGCGCCACCTCGTTGGCCGCAAGCGAATACACGTTGCTGCGCGCTTCAACCAGAATGGATGCAGAGGACTCATAAAGACGCGGCACGAACAACAGCACAGCGAAGGTGACTGCCAGAAGAACCAGAGTGACCAGAATGATGCGCGGCAGACGCCGCACAACAGCACCAAGCACTGCGGCAACGTCGATCCGCGCGTCGCGCACGGCTGGTGACTCATAGGTCATGGAAGTTCCTCGTTCTATGTCATGATTTAATGTCACCGCGTGGTAAGCATTTGGTTAAACAACTCGCACTTCGCGAAATGCACGCGCAGCGAAGGGCTTTATTAACCATGGCAAGCCAGACTGCAGGCATCTCAAAACGCGCGGGATTGTTATGCGTTGGTTACCCCTGCTCACCATTGTTCTGATGCTGCCGCTGGCGGCATGCGCAACGACGCGCCCGGCAACCTATCTGGTGGAAACCCGAGGGCCGTATGACCTCGACACCGGCGACACGGTCAGGGTCACGGTCTATGGCGACGCCGAACTCACCGGCTCCTACAAGGTCGACGACAGTGGCGCGGTGGCGTTCCCGCTGGTTGGCCCGGTTCAGGTGCGCGGCACCACCACCAAAATGGCAGCAGCCAGCATCGCTTCGGCATTGGCCAATGGCTATATGCGCAACCCGGACGTGGCCGTGGAAGTCGCCGAATACCGGCCGTTCTTTATTCAAGGCGAAATCGGCGCTGCCGGTCAGTTCCCCTATGTCTATGGCATGACAGTGCGCGCCGCGATCAGCACGGCGGGCGGTTTCACAGACACCGCCAATCGCAGCAATGCCGTGGTGTATCGCCGCCAGGGCGGCGAGATGGTCAAGGGTACGGTCAGCCTCGATTTCCCGATCTATCCTGGCGACACCATCGTGATTACAGAACGCTGGTTCTGACGGGGACGCCCATGACTGCTGGAAAGCTGCGCATTCTGCAGGTAATGCGAGCGCCAGTGGGCGGCTTGTTTCGCCACGTCGCCGACCTCACCCGAGAACTGAGTGACCATGGGCACAGTGTTGGCCTGGTGGTCGACAGTCTGGCCAATGACGCGCAGACCGAAAGCCGGCTGACTGAACTGGCGCCGCATGTGGCGCTGGGCATCCATCGCTTTGATATGCCGCGCGTGCTGGGTCGGGGCGATCTGATCACGCCGCTGGCGGTGCGTAAACTGGCCAAATCCCTCGACATCAACGTGCTGCACGGCCATGGCGCCAAGGGCGGCTTTTATGCCCGGCTGGCCCGTCTGGGCGGGAGCAAGGCTGTGGCCATCTATACCCCGCATGGCGGCGTGCTGCACTTTGACAAGTCCTCGGCATCAGGCCGGGTGTTCCACATGCTCGAGCGCTGGCTGATGGGCCAGACCGGGGCAATCGTGTTTGAAAGTGCCTATGCGCAGGCGACCTATGGCGGGCTGATCGGTGCGCCCACCTGCCCTACGCGGGTGATCCACAACGGGTTGGCCGCTGATGAATTCGTGCCGGTACCAGCCAATGCCGACGCCGCCGACTTCGTGTTCGTTGGCGAATTGCGCGACCTCAAAGGCATTCACGTTCTGATCCAGGCGCTTGCAGGCGTAAGGCGGGCAGACGGGTCACCGGCAACTCTGGTGATGGCCGGTGATGGCAGCAGCCGCGATGCGCTTGTCGCCCAGGTCAACCAGCTTGGCCTTGAGGAACGCGTCAGCCTGATCGGGGCGCAACCTGCCCGGCCCAGCTTTGCCCGCGGGCGGATTGCCGTGGTGCCATCGCTGGCCGAGTCCCTGCCCTATATCGTGCTGGAAGCGGCGGCGGCGCAATTACCGGTGATCGCGACACGGGTTGGCGGCATTCCCGAAATCTACGGCCCCACGTCATCAAGCCTGATTGCGGCCAATGATGCCGTGGCGCTGCAAGGCGCAATGCAGGCCGCGCTGGACGCCCCTGAGGCGACAAGGCAGGAAGCGGTGCAACGCGCCGCGTATGTTGCCGAGCGCTTCTCGCTGGCGCGCATGGCTGGGGATATCGAGGCGCTTTACGGTGAACTGACCGCCCCAGCTTAAGCACTTAGCTTCACTGACTTTAAACGCCTTGCGCACAGAATGCCGCCAGATTCCCATACTGGTAGCGTTCCCATGTATCGTGTCGACCCCAAGCAGGCTCTGCTTGAACATGCAAATAAGCAAAAAGCGGCAGGCAATGCCGATCGTGAACTCTCGCCACAGGCGGAGGCCATCATTGCCGCACCGGCCGAACGGATCATATCTGGCGCCGTGGTGGTGGGGGTGGCCCAGGTGGTGGAAGCGCTGCTGCTGGCCACGCTGGGCTATGGGATCTACGCGTTCTACGTGGAACTGGGGCAGCCGACATTTTATGTCCCTGTGATCCTGGCGGCATGTCTGTTGGCCAATGTGCTGTTCAACGCGGCGCGCGCCCATCGCATCACAGCCTATCGCACCATTTTCAACCAGCTCAGCCGCGTGCTGGGCGGATGGACCCTGGTGATGGTGGTGCTGGCCGTGGGCATCTTCTTTTTCAAGGCAAGTGACCTGTTTTCGCGGGTCTGGCTGGCGGGCTGGTTCGTCGGTGGCGCCGTTCTGCTGATTGGCTATCGCATGGGACTGCGCGCCATGGTGATGCGCTGGACCCAGCAGGGCCGACTGCGGCGGCGTACGGTTATTGTTGGCGGCGGCAGCGATGCCGAAACGCTGATCGACCAGGTGCGTGCCAGTGCCAGCAACGACATTTCGCTGCTGGGCCTGTTCGATGACCGCATCGACAATCGTTCGCCCGAGAGCGTGGCGGGCGTGCCCAAGCTGGGCAAGGTCGCCGACCTGATCGAATTTGCCCGTCGCACCTCGGTTGATCTGGTGATCGTATCGATGCCGTTATCGGCCGAAAAGCGCGTGCTCGACATGCTGACCCAGCTCTGGGTGCTGCCGGTCGACATTCGGCTATCGGCACATATGAGCAAGCTCAAATTCACCAACAAGGCCTATTCCTATGTTGGCGACATCGCCGTGTTCGACATGGCCGACCGGCCGATTTCGGACTGGAACCTGGTGTTCAAATGGGTGTTCGACAAGCTGGTGGCGATCACCGCGCTGGCGCTGCTGTCGCCGGTCATGATCGTCACAGCCATCGCGATCAAGCTCGAGAGCAAGGGGCCGGTGTTCTTCCGGCAGAAGCGACACGGCTTCAACAATGAGCTGATCAGCATCTACAAGTTCCGCTCGATGCGCGATGACATGGCTGATCTGACCGCGTCCCGTCAGGTGACCCGCAATGACGCGCGCGTCACCCGGGTCGGCAAGTTCATCCGCAAGACCTCGATCGACGAGCTGCCGCAGCTGTTCAACGTGCTCAAGGGCGAGTTGTCCATCGTTGGCCCGCGCCCTCATGCGCTGCAGGCCAAGGCCGACAATCAGCTATATTACGAGGCTGTGGAGGGCTATTTCGCCCGCCATCGCGTCAAGCCCGGCATGACCGGCTGGGCGCAGATCAATGGCTGGCGCGGGGAAACCGACACCATCGACAAGATCATGCAGCGCGTGAACCACGACCTGTATTATATCGAGCACTGGTCGATCCTGTTTGATCTCTACATCGTGCTGATGACGCCGGTGTCGCTGGTCTCCAAGAACGAGAATGCCTATTGACCCAGAGCGGCACCATGGATGGCGCTGGCGTGACCGGCTCCGCTGGGGCGGGACTGGCGTTTGTTCGTGGCCGCGCCATGAGCCTGCTCGACATGATGGTGGGGATCTGGATCTTCACCGGCGGGCTGGTGCTGTTTGAGCCCTCGCCCTACGAGCTGACGTTTCTGGTCGTGCTACCGCTGGCCTTTGTGGCGGGCATGGGGATCTACCGCTCAACCTTTGGACTGCTGGCGCTGCTGGTGGCCTTTACGCCATTCGCGCTGGTGGCGTGTTTTCAAGTGCGCTTCACCCCGATCAGCGACGCGCTGATCTTTTCGATCGTCACCATCTTCCTGCTGTTGACCAGCTATTTCATCGCCAATTATGTCGCCGGAGACACCGAGCGCCGCATGCGCATCGTGATGCGCGCCTATACGGCGGCAGCGGTGATCTGCGCGATCGTGGGCACGCTGGCCTATCTGGGGCTGATACCGGGCGCTGATATCTTTCTGCGTTATGGTCGCGCCAAGGCGACTTTCAACGATCCTAATGTTTATGGCCCCTTCCTGATCCTGCCGGCCATGTATGCGCTGCAGCGTGTGCTGCTGGGGCGTGGTCGCATGCAGTTCTGGGCGGGGGCGATCTACATGGTGCTGTTCGTCGGCGTGTTCGTGAGCTTCTCGCGCGCGGCCTGGGGGCATTTTGCGTTTTCATCGATCATCGTGATGGGACTGTGCTTCGTGCTTGAAGCGGCGGCACGCGACAAGGTGCGCATCATGATCATGTCGCTGCTGGGCGCAGCGATGCTGGTGGTGGCGCTGGCCGGGCTGCTCAGCATTCCCTCGGTGCAGTCGCTGTTCGAAGTCCGGGCGGCAGGACAGAACTATGATTCCGGCGCAACGGGGCGCTTTGGCCGACAGGCCTATGCCTTCGAGCTGGCGCTGGACAATCCGCTGGGGCTGGGGCCGCACGAGTTCGCCAATCTGCGTATCCGTGAAGAACCGCACAATGTCTATGTGTCGGTGCTGCACGTATATGGCTGGGGCGGCGGCGCGATGTATTACCTGCTGATCATTCTGACATTGTGGCGCGGCACAGCCGCTCTGGCACGCCCCTCCCCCTATCGGCTGATGATGATCCCGCTGATGGGAACGTTCACCATGCTGGTCGCAGAGTCGGCGATTATCGACAGCGATCACTGGCGCCACTGGTATCTGATCGCCGGGCTGATCTGGGGCATTTCCAGCGCGATCAAGAACGACCCACGGGGCAGCGTGGCGCGCGAGAGAATGCTGATCTAGGCCTGACTTGGCGCCTCCGCATGATAGGTTGAGATCGGGAATCGGTCGCGCGTGCGGCCGCGAGGAGGCTGCATGACAGCGACGACAACTGGCGTACGCTCGCAAGCGAGCGTGGGCATAGCCTTGATGTGTGTCGGGGTGGCGTGCCTGTGCGTGAATGACGCCATCGCCAAGACGCTGACGCAGTTTTACTCGCCCGTCCAGATCCTGTTCCTGCGCAATCTGATCGCCCTGCCGATTGCGGCGATGATCGCCTTCAAGATGGGTGGGGCCCAGGCCCTGCGCTCCCATCGTCCCGCAGCGCATCTGCTACGGGGGATCGTCTGGTTGTGTGCGGCGGTGCTGTTCTTCTCCGGCCTGCGCTATCTGGAGCTGGCCGAAGCGACCATTTTGGTGTTCACCGCCCCCGCCTTCATCACCGCGCTATCGGCGCTGGTGCTCAAGGAACAGGTAGGTTGGCGACGCTGGCTGGCGGTGCTGGTGGGGTTCGTTGGCGTGCTGGTGGTGGTGCGCCCCGGCCCTGAGACCTTTCAGGCTGCTTCGCTGTTTCCGCTGGCCACGGCGCTGTTCTACGCGCTGTTGATGATCAGTTCGCGCTGGGTGGACCCGCGCGAGAGCATGTGGACGCTGATGCTGTATCTGGTTGGCGCTGGCGCCCTGCTCAGCGCATTGATCACGCCGTTCTTCTGGGTGACACCCATGGCCGAGCATATCTGGCTGTTTATCGGCATTGCGGTGTTCGGCACGGCCGGGATCACCATGATGACACAGGCGTTCCGCTTTGCGCCAGCGGCGGTGGTTGCGCCGTTCGACTATACATCCCTGCTCTGGGCAACCTTGCTGGGCTGGTTGATCTGGGACGAGGTTCCCGCCGAGACAGCCTATCTGGGCGCGGCGATCATTATCGGCAGCAGCCTGTTCATCATCCTGCGCGAACAGCAGGTTCGCGCCTGAGACTGACGGGTTGGCTGCAGCTTATTGCGGCCAGATGGCGCCGCGCAGATAGCGTTCTGCCAATTCGGCGGTGCCGTCGGCAAAGCCGGGCATATGCAACTGAGCCAGCTTGGTTTCGGCGTGTGAGCCGATCCAGGCGAGCAGCGCCATACGCCGCAGCATGATCATGGAATCGATCGAGGCAATGTCTTCGGCCGAGAGTGGCCGAACGGCCTGATAACGTTCCAGCCAAGCGGCCTTGAGGGCGGGAATGGCCGGGTTGGTCTCATGAAACGAGATGGCTGCGGCAAAATCGTAGGTGAACCAGCAGAAACCGCAATCGTCGAAATCGATCAGCGCGACGTGGTCGCCATCCACCAGCACATTGCCCAGCCGCATATCGGCATGGATCAACCCGTAACGATCCGCACCAATGCCATAATCGCCCAGACGCTGCCAGAGCGCGGCGTCCAGACTGTCCAGTACGGCGCGATTGCTGGCATTGATGCCGGGCGCGGCCCGCCAGTCACCCCAGGTGCCTTCGACATCGAGAATTGAGCCCGCCCGCCAACTCTGGCGCTCAAAGCTGGCCGGGCGGTCCCACTGGGTCACGTGTTGATGTAAGGTCGCCGCATAAGTTCCCAGCGTACCAAACAATTCGCCAAGATTACTCTCGGGTGTTGGCTCAATGCCGGGAATATGGCGGAACAGCACAGCCATGCGCTGTGTCCCGTCGCGGCCAGTAAAGTTTTCCAGCAGCTTGCCAGCCGAGCTGGGAACCGGTTCGGGCACGGGGAGATCGGTATCCCGACGCAACGCCTGAAGCCAGGCCAGCTCGCTTTCGATCGACTGTACCGATTGGTAGCCGGTGCGATGAATGCGCAGGCTGAAGCAGCGATTGTCGAGCGTGTCGATCTTGAAGGTGTGGTTCTCCGAGTAATTGACCAGCTCGGTGCGCGCCCCGCTCAGGGCCGGCCAAAGCTGCAGCGCTGGTTCAATATCCTGGGATGTCAAAGGCATCAGGCAAACTCCGACGGTCCAGCCTTCGTGATCGAGCTGGGCGCGGTATAAAACCGGCCGTAAAGAGTGTGATGGTCGGAGCGGCGGGATTCGAACCCACGACCCTTTGTCCCCCAGACAAATGCGCTACCAGGCTGCGCTACGCCCCGACTGCGCGGAGACATAGAGAAGGTGGCGTTTTGAGGCAAGCCCGTTTTTTGCAGGACATGTGCACTAAGCGGTTATTTCGCGCGAACGGTGTGTCCTGGAGCATTGAGTTGTCCCTAGTTGCGCCTGAAAGCGAGGGGTATCTGCACCGTCTGGTGAGAGACGCCAAGCCCCTGCGGCAGCGGTGGGAACGGCGCAGCGCGGGTCACTGCGTCGAGCGCGGCCTGATCTAGCGCCGCATTGCCCGAGGAAGCGGTGATGCGCAGTGATGAGAGCGCACCGGAAGCAGAGACATTGAAGCGGACCATGACATCACCGGTGGCACCCTTGGCGCTGCGTGGATAGCGCTGGGCATTGGCCAGAGCCCGCCGGACCTGACGCTCCCAGGGGGCGATATCGGCGCTGCCCCCACCGCCTGTGCCACCTTGCTGACCGGCGCTGGCCTTACCCGCGGCGGTATCGGCACTGTTGGAGCCACCATTGCCCGCGCTCCGGGCCGCCACGGCCTGTGGTTGGGGCTGTTGGCGGGGGCGCTGTGTGGGTTCGGACGGCCGCTCAAAGCTGAGCGTGTGGGGCACGGGCGCGGCATTGAGGTCAGCCGTTGAGACCGGCTCAAGCGTTGCGCTCACCGGGCTGAGTGCAGGGGTGACCAGTTCGCTGGCCATCGCACCGGACACCAAGGGGACCACGTCGAGGGTTTCGATCAAGGCTGAAGCCGTGGCCAGAACGGTCGCGGCGGGGACAGGGGTGACCGGGGGCAATGGTTCGGTGGCCTGGGGCTGTGGAGCCGGCTGCTCCGGCTGGTTCGGCTGCAGGCTTTGAGTTGGAATGGGCTCGATAGCGGCGCTCTGCACCGACTGGGTGCCCGAGGACACCAGATTCTTGCTGGCCGTGCTCTCGATGGTGGCGTTTTGATTGGTCGAGACCGTCGCCATGCTCACGATATCGATAGTGACCGCACCGGGGGCTGGCGCGTCATCGGGTTGTGGCCAGGTAAAGCCGATCAGCGCGACGCCGAAGATACCGACATGCACCAGCGCTGAGCCAGACAGGGCATAGCGCATGGTCTAGGGCGTCCTCTGGGGTGCTGTTACCAGACCGATGCGGGCGTAGCCGGCACCGGCCAGTTCGCCCATCACTTCCATGATGGCGCCATAGGCCGTGTTGGTGTCGCCGCGCACATAGAGCCGTTCATCGGTGCCGTCGCCAGCGAGCCCGGCAATGGTGGTGACCAGCGCATCGAACGTAACGGGCTCACCGTCGATGGACAGTGCGCCGGCGGACTCGACGGTGATGGTGATGGGCTTTGACTGCAAGGGCATGGCCTGCGCCTTGCTCTGCGGCAAATCAATTGGCACGCCGGTGGTCATCAGGGGCGCGGCGACCATAAAGACAATCAGCAGTACCAGCATCACATCGACCATGGGGGTGATGTTGATGTCGCTGATCGGTGCCCGGCCCCGACCGCGCCTGGCCTTGCTGCCCAGTGCCATGCCCATCAGAGCGCCTTTCCGGCGTCCAGCTGCCGCGACATCAGCGCGACAAGACGATCCGCAAAGCCTTCTAGCCGGGCAATCAGCTTACTGGAATCGGCGCTGAGCTTGTTGTAGGCGACAACGGCGGGAATAGCCGCCAACAGCCCCAGCGCCGTTGCCAGCAACGCTTCGGCAATGCCGGGCGCGACGACCGCCAGGCTGGTGTTTTCGGCCGCGGCAATGGCGGTGAAAGCATTCATGATGCCCCAGACCGTGCCGAACAGCCCGACAAAAGGCCCGGCGCTGCCAATGGTAGCAAGGAAGCCAAGGCGCTTTTCGAGCTGGGCGCTCTGTTCGCTGACCGCTAGGTCCAGGGCGATTTCGAGGCGACTTTGCAGCCCCATGGTGGTGGCCGCCTGAGCGGCGTGGCTCTTGTCCCATTCCTCCATGGCCGCCAGAAACACCGCGGAGAGCCCGGCCGGATCGGCACCGGCATAATCTGCCCGCAGGGCCGCCAGCGATGGCGCGCCCGCAAATGCCCGATCGAAGGCTGCCATGTCGCGCCGGGCGGCACGGTAGGCCGCCAGACGGTTGGCGATGATGGCCCAGACATAGATCGAGGCAATGAGCAGGCCGATCATCACCGATTTGACGACCCAGTCAGCCTGCATGAACAGGGCGAACATGGAAAAATCATGGGCGGGGGCAGCAGTCATGGTGTTTTGCCTCAGATGCCAAAGGTGATGTCGGGCCGGCTGGTCGTAACGAGCCCGGCAAGGCACGCGGTGGCAGCAATGGCCTGCCCTTCACAGGCGGCAATATCGTTGATCAGCAGCCGGCCAATCCCGGTGCATGGCAGATCCGCCAGTTCGAACTGCAGCACCTTGGTCTTGCCCTGGGTCAGGCCCTTAAAGTCGAGCGTGACGATACGGTCAATGGCACCATCAGTGGTGAAGAAGGCCACTTCCACCGCGGCCCGATCAATTGTGCCGTCCAGACCATTGGTGGCCAGAAAACTCACCCGGCAGGCGGTGTCACTGGCCTGCAGCGCATTGAGTTCGAGCGTCAACGCGGCTGGTGGCGGCGTTTGCTGCGCGTGTGCTGGTGCGAGGGTGAGCGCGCCAATCAGGCAGGTGTAAAACAGTCGGATCATCAGGCAACCTTGCTGGAAAGAGTCTGCTCGCCCGCGCGCTGCACGGACTGCGGCAAAACGAAGGGGGCAGCGTGTGGGGGCAGCGCACCGACCCGCATGGGACAATCGAAAACCGCGGCGATCAGCTCGTCACGTAGCACCGCGGCGGGGTCGCCCAGCCCCGCCACCCGGCCATCACGCAGCGCCACGATCTTGTCGGCGTACATGGCCGCCAGATTGAGATCGTGCAGGATGGCGATGACACCGCCGCCGGCATTGGCGAACTGGCGCGCCACATCCATGATCATCAGCTGGTGCTTGATATCCAGACTCGAGACCGGCTCATCGAGAAACAGGTAGCGCGGCTCGCCGTCGAGCACGGGTTTCCAGACCTGGCAGATGACCCGCGCCAATTGCACGCGCTGCTGTTCGCCGCCAGAAAGCTCGCCATAGAAGCGGCCGCCAAAGCCAGCGAGATCAACGCGCTGCAAGGCATCATCGGGCAGATGGCGCAGGCCGGGCACGGCGATGCCGGGGCGACCTGCCGTCAGCCCCATGGCGACCACTTCGCGCACGGTGAAGGGGAACGGCAGATTGCTCGATTGCGGCAGCACCGCGCGCAGGGTGGCTGCGGTGGCCAGCGACATGCAGGCCATGTCACGGCCATTGATCGTGATCGAGCCACCATAGGCGTGATCGCGGCACAGCGCCTTGATCAGGGTGGATTTGCCCGAGCCATTGGGGCCGATCACCACCGTGAGCTGGCCGGGCCGTGCGGTGAAGCTGACATCCTCGAGGATGCGCCGGGGGCCGATATCGACAAAAATCTTGTTGACGGAAATCATCATGTCACCAGGCAAAGGCGGCGCGTTTGCGCAGCAGGATCCACAGGAAGAACGGGCCACCGACGGCCGCGGTGACGATGCCGATGGGCAACTCCGCCGGGGCCACGATGACGCGACTGACCGCATCGGCCAGCAACAGGAACGAAGCACCCAGCAGCGCGGTGGCGGGCAGCAGATAGCGGTGGTCGGGCCCGATCACGAGGCGCAGCAGATGCGGCACGACGATGCCGACAAAGCCGATGCCACCGCTGACCGCTACAGAAGCGCCGGTGGCGGCGGCAACCGTCACCACCACAACCCGCTTGAAACGCTGGACCGGAATGCCGAGATGGCCCGCTGTCGCCTCGCCCAGCGTCAGGGCATTGAGGCCCTTGGCGAGGAAAGCAGAAACCGCGAGCGCGGCAATGATGATCGGGCCAGAGGCCATGATCTTGGTCCAGTTGGCACCTGAGAGCGAACCGAGACCCCAGAAGGTGAGGTCGCGCAGTTGGCTGTCGGTGGCGATATAGACCATCACCCCCGTCACCGCGCCAGCCAGCGCGCCAAGGGCAATGCCGGCCAGCAGCATGGTGGCAATGGCGGTCTGGCCGCTGCGCGTGGCCACGCGATAGAGGATGAAGGTGGTGACAAGGCCACCGACAAATGACGCCAGTTGCAGGGTATAGATGCCCAGAAATGCGGTCAGCGGCGCCAGGGCGGTGGTGCCCAGCACAATGATGCTGACAGCACCGAGCCCTGCCCCGGCCGACACGCCGACCAGTCCGGGATCAGCCAGCGGGTTGCGGAACAGACCCTGCATGAGCAGGCCGGATACCGCCAATGCGGCGCCGATCAGCATGCCGAGCAGCATGCGCGGCAGGCGGATATTGTAGATCACCGCATAGTCGCGCACGGCCAGGGTCTGGCTGTCGGGCACCTGGCCGAACCAGGCGCCGATGACGTTCAGGGTGGAGGCCCCGGAGGCGCCCGTGGTCATGGAAATGACCATGGCGACCAGCAAGAGCCCGATCAGCGCCAGAACCGTGATGCGGCCCAGACTGCTGCGATCACCCGCGGGCGCATGCGCCGCAACCTGCGCAAAAGACACTATTGCCACCTGCGCTACTCGCCGTAGAGCGCGTCGACGAGATCGGTAACGGCCTGCGGCGCGCGGGGACCAAAGCCCAGCAGATAGGAGCCTTCAAGCCGGATGATGGCATGATCGCGCCCGGCGGGCGTCAGGGCGATGGCCGGATTGCCGAACAGATCGGCATCAATGGCGCTATGGTCTTCGCCGCGCTCCATCATCAGGATGACGTCGGGCGCCGCGGCGATGATCGCCTCTTCGGTCAGCGCCTTGTAGCCGGGATATTCGGTGACGGCGTTGAGGGCCCCGGCCAGCTCGATAATGCCATTGGCGGCGGTATCGGTACCCGAGGCCTGGATCTTGCCCCCTTCGACCGAAAGTACGAACAGCACGCGCTTGCGGTCGGTCAGATCGGCGGTACGGGCCTGAACGGCCTTGAGCGCTGCGTCCAGTTCGCTGGCGAGTGCCTCCGCCTTGTCGGTAACATCAAGGGCCTGCCCCACGGCACGCACCTTGGTCAGGATGCCTTCAGCGCTGAAGCTCTCTGGCACTGTCTGGTATTCAACCCCGGCATCGACCAGCACTTCGAGTGCCTCGGGCGGGCCACTGCCTTCAACCACCAGCAAGGCGGTGGGGCCAACCGACAGCACGCCCTCGGGCGCCAGGCGTCGCATGTAGCCGACATCGGGGAGTGCGGCAGCCGCTGCGGGATAAAGCGCGGTCTGATCGCGGGCGACCAGACGATCCTCTTCGCCCAGCGCGTAGATGATTTCGGTCAGCGAGCCGCCAATGGAAACCAGCCGGGAACTGTCTTGAAACGCGTGCAGATCCTGGGCGGCTGTGGGCAGCACGAGCGTGGCGAGAGTGGCAGCAATGATGCCGGTATGGCGGAAAGACAAGGTCATGAAAATCTCACGCAGCATTGGATTGATCAAAAAGCGGCAGGGCTTCTACGATGGCGCGCCAGCCAGCCCGTTCATCGTGACCCTCCTGGCGTTTGCCGAAGAACTGAATGATGAGTTCGCGGTCGGCGTCATAAACTTCCACCGAGCTCACGTGACCATCCGAGGTGGGCTTGCGCACGGCCCAGACCGAGGCAATCTGGTCGAGGCGCAGGTGCAGATGGAAGGTGTCGTCCATCACGTTGAGCCAGGGGCCCATGGTCTTGATGGTCTTGACCGGGCCTGAGTGGATCTGGATGCAGCCAGAATTGCCGACAAAAGCCATGATGGGCAATTCTGCAGCAACCGAAGCGTCAAACATGGATGCCACAGCAGCATGGTCGAGCTGGAAGGCGTAGTCATCCCCCACCATTTCGAGCGCATCGAGACGCGGCAGGTTGAGCGCCTGAAGCAGGCCGAAGAACTGATGGGTATCAGTCATGGCCGACCACCGCTCGCGCAGCTCGGCGAGGCTGCCCGGCTCACCCTTGGGCTCAGGCGTCTGGGGGGCTGCCGGCGAGATCGCATCGTCCTGCTCGGCATGGCGCAGCTTGTCGATCAGTTCGTTCCAGGCATCCGTATTGGTGTCGGGGCGCGCATGCACCTTGTGGATGGCCATGCCCTGGGGGTCAAAGAACTGCAGTGAGCGCCGCACTGCGCCCGCCTCGCCTGCCTTTTCGACCGCAAATCCGAAGGCCCAGCGCGACGGGAAGACACGCAGGTCGATCTGCTCACCGAGAACCATGGACGCGCGCGCGCCGATCACCACTTTTTCGACGGGCCCGATCTTTTCGTGCACGGCGCTTTCGTTGCGGGTCAAGGCCATGACCTCGCCACAGGCCTGCAGCCCGTTGAGCAAAGTATCGACATCCGGGCGCAGGCGAATGGCAGTGGTGCCCACCTGGGCCGCCACCAGTTCGGCCTCGGAAATGGCGTGAATTCGAGCGAAATCACGCTCGCGCATCTCAGGATGTCGGGCACGCAGCTCGCGAATTTGCGCAGGGGATTTGGCGGCAGGCAGTTGGGTCATTGTCATGGCCTATTTGGTCAGAATGAGTTTGTCCTGGCGGGTGATCCGCAGGCGATAGGGCGCGCCGTTGTGCAGCACGACGATCTCGTCATCGCCGCCAAACAGCTCGGCGGTCGTGAAAATGCGGTGCCCCTGCCCTTCAGATTCGGCGGGTTCGGCATGGAGTGGCTGGGCGGTTCTTGTCGTCACAAATGTCTCGTCAACTCGGGTGTGCGGTGTCCGGGACAGGGTGTCGCGGGGGCTCACTATTTGTTGACTCTACTACTCATGTTATCTAGATGAGGCAATAGGTGATTGTTCAAGTCATATTAAAAAAAGACACATTCCCCTGCAGCCAGCCAACAGCCAGCCAATCCAAAAAACACTAGAATTCTGGAGAATACGAATGGGGCTGGTCAGGTCACAGGCGACTGCACTGATGTGCGGCGCAGCATTGGGCGTGGTGGGAATGCAGGCGGTTGCCGCGCAGTCCGTCGGCGTGAATACGACGAACATCACAATTCTGGAACGGCTGGTCATCGGTGCCGGCGCACCCAAGATCGCGATCGACACGCCGCAGGCTGTGACGGTGGTCAATCAGGACGATATCGACGCCGCCCAGGCTACCAGCATTGGCGATGTGCTGGACACCGTGCCGGGCGTCACCCTGATCGGCTCCGAGCGCGTGCTGGGTGAATCGTTCAACATTCGCGGCATCGGGACAGCTGAGACCTCGGGCGATGAAGCGCGCATCGTGGTCAATGTTGACGGTGCCAAGAAGTTCTATGAGCAGTACCGTATGGGCTCGTTCTTCTCGGACCCCGAGTTGTACAAGCAGGTCGAAGTACTGCGTGGCCCTGCCTCGTCAACGCTGTACGGTTCAGGCGCCCTGGGCGGGGTGATCAACTTCACCACCAAGGATGCCTCGGACTTCATCGGCTATGACAAGACCGGCGCGGCGCGGCTCAAGACGCAATACAGCTCCAACGGCAATGGTACGCTGGTGTCAGGCATCCTGGCGCAGCAGATCAGTGACACGTTTGAAGTTCTGGCAGCGGGCAATTGGCGGCGCGCCGATGAGATCACGCTGGCCAATGGTGAAGCGCTGTCAGGGTCAGACTTCCAGTCACTGTCCGGGCTGATCAAGGGGACCGCGCATTTCGGCGACAATGACGAACAGGTACTGCGCCTGTCCTATCAGCGCTGGAACAGCGATGCCGAAGATCAGGCCTATGCCCAGACCGGTACATCGGCCATGTTCGGCAATGTCGATCGCAAGGTGCTCGACCAGACGGCCGTGCTGGCCTACGAAAACGCCGATAGCGACAATCCATGGGTCGATCTGAAGGTCAATCTGTCGTTCTCGGACACGACCGTGTCGCAGAGCAATTCAGCAACCCTTCTGGGCGCCATTGGCGATGCTGATTACGGCTATCGCACCTGGCAGGCCAATATCGAGAACACCTCGGAATTCGATACCGGCGCCTGGGTGCACTACCTGACCTATGGCGTGCAGGGCTCGTTTCAGGAGCGGACCGCCAATTCCACGCGCGGCGGCGGAACCGCGGGTATCACCACCCATCCCGAAGGTCAGGAAAAGCGGCTCGGGCTGTTTGTGCAGGATGAAGCCATCTATGACGAGCGGCTGACCTTGATCGCCGGCGTGCGTGGCGACTTCGCGTTCCAGACGCCCAAGCGCACCACGCAGGGGGAATACGACATCAATGATTTCGCGGTCTCGCCCAAGCTGGCGGCGCTCTATGATATCAATGACAATGTCTCGGTATTTGGTTCTGTCGCCCATACCCAGCGCATGCCGACACTGGACGAGCGCTACCAGTATTCCACCACGGGCCGCACGCCGGGCAAGAGCCCGAGCCTGAACCTGAAAAAGGAAAGCTCGAACTCGTTTGAGGCCGGTTTTGCCCTGTCGGGCTATGAACTGGTGCAGGATGGGGATCAGGCCAGCGTCAAGATCACGGGCTTTTACAGCGATCTGACGGACATGATCGAGTCATCCCCAGCTGTTGCGGGCAACACCTATTATCGCAATATCGGTGAAGCCACGATCTATGGCGTGGAAGTTGAAGGCGCCTATGAATCCGAGCGTCTGTTCGGTCGCGTGGCCTATAGCGCCACCGTGGGCACGGACGACACCACGGGCGATGCCCTCACCTCGATCCCGGCTCACAAGCTGGCGGTGACGGTCGGCGGCCGTGAGCCTGAGTTCGGGCTTGAATATGGTGTCAAAGCGGTGTTCGCCGCGGCTACCGAAACCGGTGTGACCCCAGGAAGCGGCAGCGACAAGAGCACGCCGGGCTATATGAGCTTTGATCTGTTCTCGTCGTGGAAGCCGACATCGGGCGTGCTGGCCGGCACGGAGGTTCGCGCCTCGATCGACAATGTGCTGAACGCCGACTACCGCGACAACCAGACACCGGACCGCTCTTCGGGCCGCACGTTCAAGTTGTCGCTGTCCAAGCAGTTCGACTGGTAATCTGCCGCCAGAAAAAAGAGCCCTCGCTGCATGCGGGGGCTCACGTGCCTGTAAGCTTCGACTAGAGGTTTTTCAGGCCAGCCTTGGTCGTATCGCGGATATGATCCTCAATCAGCTGGGTGGCCTTGGCGACATCGCGCGCAACGACCGCCTGCATGATCAGACCATGTTCCTTGAACTTGGTCTTGCCCATGCCTTCGGGCTGCATCTTGGCCAGGAACCGATAGCGATCAAGCTGATCGAACATCATGGTGCGCAGGCGAAACAACCAGCGCCCCTGACAGGCAGCCACCAGTGACTCATGGAATTCGCGATGGCGCTGCACCCATTCGGTGTGTCGCTCCATGCGCTGTGGCCAGGGCAGGCTTTCAATGATGCTCAGCCGGTGATGGGCCGCCACGATCTGGCTTTCCCACACGTCGTCACCATGGGCAATTGAATCGGCCAGAGCCCGCTTTTCGAGATCCACATAATAGTCCGTGACCTCGATGAGTTCCTCGCGCGATACCTGGGCGACCTTGAAGCCCTTGCCGACCTCAACGGTAACGAAACCCTCCGATACCAGTTGCGAAAGTGCCTCGCGCAAGGTGCCGATGCCGACCTCATAGCGCTTGGTCAGATCAGCGAATTTGAGCTTTGAATCCGGCAAAAAGACATTGCTGACAATGTCATCGCGCAAACGCGCCACAATATCGCGTCCGGCGGATGGCTCGATCCGCTGGGTTTCACGACGTCCGGCTCTCTTGAGATCCTCGGTCAGGGCTATTCCCCTTAGCTCTGGCTGCAAACGGTCCACCTGACTAAGTCATATTTTCGAAACTTTCAACGACAATCAGATTTTCGAAAACCACGAAGGGTACGGGTTTTGCGGGCGGCTCTGGAAAAATCCGAGCAAACACTTCGACATGGGTTTCACTTCACACTCATTCCATTATAGTTTTATTTTCGAAACATTTGAGGATTTCGAATGCGCTACCTTTCCTTTGTCCACGACGGCATCTCCTCCTGGGGCATGCTGGGGGAATCCGGTATTGTCGATCTGGGACAGCATCTGGGCGCGCGGTTCCCCGATCTACGCAGCTACATCGCTGCTGGGTACCCGGATGCCGCATCGCTGGCCGCCCTGCCCGCAGCGGTTGCACTGGAAACGGTGACACTGGCGCCGGTCATCCCCAATCCCGACAAGATCGTGATGGCGGCGCTTAACTATTATGAACCGGGTCAGGATCGTGACGACAAGCCCGATTATCCCGTGCTGTTCCTGCGGCTGCCCGCTTCCCAGATTGGCCATGGCGCCCCCCTGATCCAGCCGCGGTCTTCGCAGAAGCTGGATTATGAGGGCGAACTGGCGGTGATCATCGGCAAGGGCGGACGCCATATCGCCCGCGAAGAGGCGCAGTCTCATGTGGCGGGCTACGCCATCTACAATGATGGCAGCGTGCGCGACTGGCAGCGCCACAGCCACCAGTTCACGCCGGGCAAGAATTTTGTCGGCACGGGCGCCTTCGGGCCATGGATGGTAAGCAGCGACGCCTTGTCGCTGCCGCCCGAGGGGCTGTCGCTGGTGACCCGCGTCAATGGCGTGGAAAAGCAGCGCACAGACACATCGCGCATGATCTTCGACGTGCCCTATCTGATTTCCTACATCTCCACATTCACCCCGCTGGAGCCTGGCGACGTCATCGTGACCGGCACCTGCGAGGGCTTTGGCGCCACGCGCACGCCGCAGGAATTCCTCACCCCCGGCGATCTGGTGGAAGTCGAGATCGACGGACTTGGCCTGCTCGCCAATCGCGTGGCTGTAGAGGCTTCGTAGGGCACAAACAGGCCACACCAGCAGCCCGCAAAGCCGCCCGAAACGACGCCCTTCTTTCAATCATGAGCAAAGTTTCGAAAATAATTGCGAGTGTGGAATGTGTATGTTACACCGCGTCAAGAATTCGAGTTTGCGCCACCGGGAGGGTGTTTTGAGCTATCTGGTAAATGCAATTGGCCATATCCAGCTGAACGTAACGGTTATGGATGAGCTGGTTAGCGAAGCGACCGACATCCTCGGCCTGCACGTCACCCGCCGCACTGACAACCAGACATGGTTGTCGTCCAATGGCCGACAGGCCGAACTGGTGCTGCACAAGGCGGCCGAAAATTCGGTCCGTTCCATCGGCTTTGAAGCTGTCTCGACCGCTGCAGTCGCCGAAGCGGCCAGCCGCGTGGCAGATGCCGGTTGCCGACTAATTTCGGAAAAGCCAACTCTGGATTGCTGCGCTGCGGGCATCGTGTTCGTGACGCCGCAGGGCCACACTTTCGAGATCCACACCCCGATTGCCGACAAGATCTATGATCGCCGCCACTATAGCGCCGGCGTGGGCGCTGTGCGGCTTGACCATATCAACCTGACCTCGCCAGAACCTGCCGAGACCCGCACGCAGCTTGAGCAGATCATGGGTCTGCGCCTGACCGAGAAGATGGTCGATGACAGCCTGAGCTGGATGCGCGGCGGCAATCAGCTGCACCACATTCTGGGCATTGTTCGCGGCCCTGCCGGCGTACACCACTACTCGTTCGAACTGGCTGAATTTGGCGATTACTGCCGTCTGGGTGATCGCCTGGATACCGTCGGCAAGGAGTTCGTCTGGGGTCCGGGGCGTCACCGTCCGGGTGACAATACCTATGCCTATTACATCGACGCCTGCGGCGCGATGGTCGAACTCGCCAGCGGCATGGCCATGGTAGCGGACGACGACAATTACGAGCCCAATATCATTACCGCGCTCAAGCGCCCGGAAAATGTCCGCGTGATGAATGTGTGGGGCACACCGGCCCCCGCGCCCTGGCTCGCCCACAGCTTCCCCTACGCCAAGCCTGCCGCCTGACCGCGGCGCGCCCCACTATTGTTGAAGGAATACCGATGCCAACACTTGGCGTATTAGAAGGATCACTGCGCAAAGCGTCGCTATCGCGCGCTGTCGCCCGTTCGGCGACTGATCTGGCGCCCGAAGGGCTCGACGTCGTGCTGATGCCCAATCCGGGCACCCTGCCCCTGTTCAATCAGGACGTGCTTGACGAAGGTATGCCAGCCGCCGTTTCGGCGCTGGCCGATGCATTGGCAGGCATTGATGCCCTGCTCATCGTGACACCGGAATATAACTGGTCGATCCCGGGTGGCCTGAAGAATGCGATCGACTGGGTCTCCCGCCTCAAGCCCAATCCGCTTGAAGGCATGCCCGTGGCAATCTGGAGCGTTTCGCCCGGCATTCTGGGCGGTGCACGCGTGCATGAAAGCCTGCGCCACGTTCTGCACTCGCAGGACATGGTCATCATGGCCAAGCCCGAAGTGCAGGTTGCCGGGGCCAGGAGCAAGGTCGACGTGGCCGCAGGCACCGTCACCGATCAGGTGACGCGCGATTTCCTGAGCGCCCACCTCACCCGCCTGAACGCCATTATTCAGGTCGCAGCCCAAAAGGATGCGGCAATTGCCTAGTCAAACTCCGGCTCACTCGCACGCCACCGGAAAGGAAATGCCATGGAATACCCACTGAGTTTCATGTCAGACGGCCTCAAGCTGTCGGGCGTGCTGCACGTTCCGGCAGGGCGCAAGCCGGGCCAGAAACTGCCAACCTTCATCGTGCTGCACGGCTTTGTGGGCACCAAGGACAAGTCGCATGTCGAACTTGTCGCGCGGATGATCGAGGATATGGGCTATTGTGCGTTCCGCATCGATTTCCGCGGTTGCGGCGAGAGCGAAGGCGCGCGTGGCGAGGTTCGCTGCTTTGACCAGGTTGCCGATACCAAGAATGCCCTGACCTTCATCGCCGAGCGCGAAGAGGTTGATGCCGAACGGATTGGCGTGACGGGGCACAGCTTTGGTGCTGCCGTGGCCATCTTTGCCGGCGGCATCGACGAGCGCATTGCAGCGGTGGTTTCGTTCTGCGGCTGGGGTGATGGCGAGCGCAAGTTCCGCGGTCAGCATCCAACGCCCGAAGCGTGGGCGCGCTTTACCGAGATTCTCGATCGCGGCCGCAAGCAGAAGGAAGAGACGGGCGAAAGCCTGTGGGTATCGCGCTTCGATGTGGTGCCGATCCCCGAAGAGCTGCGCACCAACCTGTCGCCAAAGGCGCAGTTTGAAGTGCCCGTGGAAACCGCGCTGAGCATGTACTCCTTCCGGGCCGACGATGTTGTCGCCAATATCGCGCCGCGCCCGCTGCTGCTGTTCCATACCGCCAATGACGTGATCACCCCGATGGAGCAGTCGATCCGGCTGTTCGAAAAGGCCGGCAAGAATGCCGAACTGATGATCCCGACCGGTGTATCGCACTTCCCGCTATCGGATGAAGACGCGCCCCACACCCGCTCGCTGGTGCAGGCATGGCTCGACAAGCATTTCCCCACGCCACTGGCAAAGGGTGCCTGATGAGCTGCTATAGCCCCCAGGATCTTGAACACTTTGCGGCGGCTCTGCTGTCGGCGGGCGGGTTTGCCCCCGGCCATGCCGAGCAGACCGCCAAGGTGCTGGTCTGGGCCAATGCCCGCGGTGCGGATTCGCACGGCGTGCTCCGCATTCCGCGCTATCTCGAAATGGTGCAGCAGGGGATCATCAACCCCGTCGCTGAGCCGCTGGTAATCCAGCGTGACGGCGCGACCGCCATTCTTGAAGCGGGCAATGCACCCGGCGCCAGCGCCATGGTGGCGGCGATGACCCAGGCGGTCGAAATCGCTTCGGGTCTGGGCATTGGCTGGTGCTCGGCGCGCAATATCACTCATGCCGGCGCGGTCGGTTATTATGCCCTCGAAGCCGCACAGCGGGGCTATGTGGGCATTGTGATGACCGCATCGGGCCCCTTGATGGCCTATCACGGCGCCAAGGTTTCGGGAGTGTCGACCAATCCGCTGACCATTGCGGTGCCCTCGGGCGGCGATCCGCTGCTGCTCGACATGTCCACATCGACCGCTGCGCTGGGCAAGATCATGCTGGCCAAGGATGACGGTACATCAATACCCGACAATTGGGGCCTGGACGATCAGGGCCTTGCCACCGAAGACCCCGCCAGCGTCAAAACGCTGACGCCACTGGGCGGACCGAAAGGCTCGGGTCTGTCGCTGATGATCGAGGTGCTTTCGAGCATTCTGGTGGCCAATCCGGTGATCGCTGCGGCGCTTGAAGGCGGCACGGCGCGGATGAACGGGCTGGCCCTGGCGATCAAGGTTTCGGCCTTTGGCGACGGCGCGGCCTTCCGCAATGAAATTGACCGGCTGGCAACCAATCTGCGCCAGTTGCCTCGCGCTGCGGGCGTTGATGCCATTCTGATGCCCGGTGAACGCGGCTTCAGAACGGCACAGCAGCGCCAGCGCGACGGCATTCGTCTGGCCACAGGAACCCACAAACGCCTGACTGCCCTGGCTGAGCAACTTGGGGTCGCTGCACCGCGCCCTCTCGAGGACGCTTCATAGCCAAGGGCAAATTCTCTGGGAGGAGAAATACGTTGCAGGACACCGATCGGCCCACAATATCACTCTGGCGACGCCTTATCAGCGGTGCCACAGTGATCGTATTCGGCGCCGCCATGCTGGGCATATCCTGGTCCTATCCGACCGGCAGTGTCAGCCAGATGGGCCCAGGCTTCATGCCTCATGTCATCGCCATCGGGCTGATGATCATGGGGGCCGCGGTCCTGCTGGCCGATCTGCGCGACGCCGGCCTGAGCAAGGGCGCCCCGCCCCACTGGCGGGCACTGATCCTGATCTCCGCCTCGGTGATTGTCTTTGGTGCGGTGATTACGCGCGGCGGCCTGGTGCCAGCCATGTTCGGTGCCGTTCTCATCTCCACGCTGGCCAATAGCCGCACGTCCATTGAGGGCACGCTGGTCTATTCAGCCGTGGTTACGTTGTGTGGCTGGCTGCTGTTCATTGTGGCACTTGGCCTGCCGATCTCGGCATTTGGGAGATAGGGCGATGGCTGAACAATTCTTCATGGGCCTGTCGATCGTGCTGCAGCCAGAAGTGCTGATGTACGCGTTTTTCGGTGTGCTGCTCGGACAGGTGATCGGCGTGTTGCCCGGCGTCGGTGCGATTACCGCCATTTCCCTGCTGCTGCCGGTGACGTTCTATCTGGACGCGACCACCTCGGTGATCCTGCTGGCCGGCATCTACTACGGGTCGCAATATGGTGGGGCCATCGCCTCGATCCTGCTCAACCTGCCGGGCACCCCGTCTTCGGTGGTGACCTGCATTGAGGGCTATCCGCTGGCCCAACGTGGCCGGGCCGGCTTTGCCCTGCTCACCACAGCGATCTCATCGTTTCTGGGCAGCATGTTCGGTGTTGCGGTTGTGGTGCTGGCCGCCATTCCCATGGCCGCTCTGGCGCTGCAGTTTGGCGCGCCCGAATACACCATGCTGGTGGCGCTTGGTCTGGTTGCTGCGTCACTGATCAGCTCGGGCTCGCATCTGCGTGCCTTCGCCATGGCCATTCTGGGCATCGCGCTGGGCATGGTGGGCTCCGATATCAATACCGGCCAGTACCGTTTCGTGTTCGTGCCGGATCTGGCCGATGGCATTAGCCTGGTATCGCTGGCGATGGGCCTGTTCGGCCTTTCCGAGATCATCCGCAATGCCAGCAAGACCGAACCACCCAAGCCGCATATCAATCTGACGCTGCGCGACATCTTCCCCAACCGTGCCGAGATGCGCGAGATGGCTGCCCCCATTCTGCGCGGATCGGGCGTTGGCGCCTTTTTCGGCGCCCTGCCCGGCACGGGTGCCGCGATCTCCTCGTTCATGGCCTATGCGCTGGAGCGCCGCGTTTCAAAGACGCCAGAGAAGTTCGGCACGGGGCACTTGCCCGGCCTGGCGGCGCCCGAAGCCTCCAACAACGCTGCTGCACAGACCAGCTTCATCCCGACCCTGACCCTGGGTATTCCCGGTGATGCGGTGATGGCGCTGATCATTGGCGCACTGATCCTGAACGGTGTTGTTCCCGGCCCCCGCATGATCGTGGACGAGCCAACCCTGTTCTGGGGCGTGATCGCCAGCTTCTTTGTCGGCAACATCATCCTGCTGCTGATCAATGTGCCGCTGGTCGGCATCTGGGTCCGCCTGCTCAGCATCCCCTATTACCGACTGTACCCGGTCATCGTGCTGCTGATCTGCGTGGGTGTCTATTCGCTGCGCAGCAGTGTGATCGACGTCGCGCTGACGCTGGTGTTCGGCCTGATGGGTTACGTCATGAAGCAGTTCCGCTTCGAGCCTGCTCCAGTGCTGCTCGGCTTCGTTCTGGGCCCCATGCTGGAAGAGAACTTCCGGCGCAGCATGCTGCTTTATAGCGGCGATTTCAGCATCTTCGTGACGCGCCCGATCAGCGGTGTGCTGGTTGCGTGTGCCGTCGCCCTCATCGGTTTTACCGTCTTCTCGAGCATCAAGGCACGCAGAAAGCCGAACCATTCGTGAAGACATTCCGGCCTTTCATCGGTCTGAGGCCAGTCGCAATTTCACCAAGACCGTCCACAATTGGGAGAGGACTAACATGTTCAAAAAACTGGTAATGGCTGCGCCAATCTTGGCGATGATGGCAGGTACTGCCTTCGCACAGGATGATTATCCATCACGCTCGATCCGGTTCATCATCGGCTTCGGCGCGGGCGGCAATGCCGACACCGTGGCCCGTATCATCGGCGAAGACATGTCCAAGACGCTGGGTCAGCCTGTCGTGGTTGAATCCAAGCCAGGTGCAGGCGGCAATGTCGCCTCGGACTTTGTGTCCAAGGCCGAGCCCGACGGCTACACCATCCAGCTGATGGTTGGCGGTCACGCCGTGTCCGCGGCGCTCTACAATGAGCAGCCATTTGATCCGATCGAAGACTTCACCTTCGTGTCGACCATTGGCCAGTTCCCGTTCTTTGTGGCGGCGCGCGCTGGTGCATTTGACTCGATCGAAGACCTGATCGCCCAGGCCAAGGCCGCACCCGGCACGCTCAAGATTGGTCACTCCGGTGTGGGTTCGACCCAGCATCTGACCGGCGAGCTGATGGATATGGAAACCGGCGCCGACTTCATCCACATCCCCTATAAGGGCGGTGCGGCTGCTGCGACTGCCCTGCTGGGCGGCGAAGTTGATGTCGTGATCGATACTGGCACCGTGGTTGCACCACAGGCTGAAGGCGGCGAGTTCGACCTGCTGGCCGTGTCGTCCAAGGATCCATGGCCAACAATGTCGGATGTGCCATCGCTGTCCAACACTGTCGCACCGGGCCTGGACATCGTGTCGTGGACTGGCGTGGGCATGCCTGCCGGCGTTGACCCCGCGATTGTCGAAAAGGTTCGTAGCGCCGTGCATGCAGCTCTGGCCAATCCCGAAGTTGCTGACCGCATCGTGGCTCTGGGCGCATTCCCCAAGCCAAACTCGGGCGAAGAAATGGGCGGCATGATCGAACACCAGATCGCTGTGTGGACTGCCGTTGTTGATGCTGCAGGCATCGAGAAGAACTAAGAGAAAACAGGGGATCGGCCGTTTCGGCCGGCCCCTTTCACACGCCCGGGGTTACCCCAATTGGAGCCTGAACCCATGATCGAGAAGACCCCGGATGAACTGACCGCCGCCATGCTCCGCCAGGAGCTGTTTGTGGTCACCACCACCCCGGCCCGCTCGCCGCAGATCCAAGCCATGCTGCCCGAACACCTGGACTATCAGGTGCAACTGGAGCGCGAAGGCAAGCTGTTCGGCGCCGGCCCCCTGTTTCAGCAGAATTCGGACGTGCCCTATGCCGGCATGATCATCCTGCGCGCCGCCACTATCGACGAGGCGCGCGCCATCGCCAATGCCGACCCATTCCACAAGGCGGGACTGCGCAGCTACACGATCAACAAATGGCTGCTCAATGAGGGTAGCATGACGGTTACGGTTCGCTATTCGGACCGCAGCGCCGTGATCGCGCGGACCGCCCACGACACCAGCGGCCAGCCTTGAGCGGCGCGACCATACCAGGAGTTTGTCATGATCTATGAAATGCGCGTCTATCACTGTGTTCCCGGCCATTTGCCGACACTGCTCAAGCGGTTTGAAGACACCACGCTGGGTGTGTGGGAACGCATGGGCATTCGCCCCGCCGGGTTTTTCACAACCGTTGTGGGGGAGTCCAATCAGGATTTGACCTACTTTCTGGCATGGGAATCGCTCGAAGAGCGCGAGCGCGTCTGGGGGGCTTTCACCAAGGACCCTGAATGGGTCGCTGCCCGCGCTGCCCATATCGAAAAATACGGCGAAGTCGTCGCCAAGGTGTCCAACCAGTTCATGGCACCGACGGCCTTTTCGACCGTCAAATAGCCCCCCCTAGCCGAACCTGAATTTCCAAGAGCGAGCCGGTCTCATGAACGCATCCACCAAATCTTCTGCTCCCGCCGCAGCTGGCTTTGACTGGGCCGATCCCTTTCTGCTCGAAGATCAGTTGAGCACTGCCGAGCGCGCTGTGCGCGACCATGCGCGGGACTTTGCGACCAATGAGCTGTTGCCGGTGGCTGACCAGGCCTATCTCGACGAAGTCACCGATCGCGATCTGCTGCACCGCATGGGCCAGGCTGGTCTGTTCGGCCTGAGCCTGCCCAAGGAATATGGCGGCGCGGGCGAGAACTACGTCTCCTACGGGCTGGCAGCGCGCGAGTTCGAACGCGTCGATTCCGGCTATCGCACCATTATGAGCGTGCAGTCTTCGCTGGTGATGTACCCCATCCATGCCTATGGCTCCGAAGAGCAGCGGCAGAAATACCTGCCCAAGCTGGCAGCGGGCGAGTGGATGGGCAGCTTTGGCCTGACCGAGCCTGAAGCCGGCTCGGACCCGGGTGGTATGACTACCCATGCGATCAAGACGGCCGACGGCTATCGCCTGAACGGTATCAAGCGCTGGATTGGTAACGCGCCGATTGCCGATGTGTTCGTGATCTGGGCCAAGTCGGAAGCCCATGACGGCAAGGTGCGTGGCTTTATTCTGGACCGCGGCCTGAAAGGACTGTCGACCCCTAAGATCGAAGGCAAGCTGAGCATGCGCACCTCGATCACCGGCGAGGTGATCATGGAGAATGTCGAGGTCTCCGAGGATGCCTTGCTGCCCAATACATCAGGACTGGGCGGCCCGTTTGGCTGTCTGAACCGGGCGCGCTATGGCATTGCCTGGGGCGTGATGGGTGCCGCCGAGGATTGCTGGATGCGCGCTCGCCAGTACGGACTGGATCGCAAGCAGTTCAACAAGCCGCTGGCGGGCACGCAGTTGTTCCAGAAAAAGCTTGCCGACATGCAGACCGAGATCGCCCTTGGCCTGCAGGCGGCGCTGCGCGTCGGTCGGCTGTTCGACGAAGACAAGATGGCGCCCGAAATGCTCTCGATCATCAAGCGCAACAATTGCGGCAAGGCGCTCGAAATCGCTCGCATCGCCCGCGACATGCATGGCGGCAACGGCATCCTGGCGGGCAACCATGTGATGCGCCACGCGCAAAATCTGGAAAGCGTGAACACCTATGAGGGCACCCATGATGTCCACGCCCTGATCCTGGGTCGCGCCCAGACGGGCCTGCAGGCCTTTTTCTAGGCGCCTATCAATATCCGACGTCGTGGAGATGCCCGTGAGCGCCCCTGATCAACTTCCCCCTCTGGCCGGCCTGCGTGTCGTGGAACTGGCGCGCATTCTGGCCGGCCCCTGGCTGGGCCAGACACTGGCCGATCTGGGTGCCGAGGTAATCAAGATCGAAAGCCCCGAGGGCGACGACACCCGTAGTTGGGGCCCGCCGTTCATGGACCGTGATGATGGCAAGGGCGGCACCGAACGCGTGGCGGCCTATTTTCAGGCGGCCAATCGCGGCAAGACTTCGGTGGTGTGCGACCTGACCAAGGCTGACGATCTGGCGCGGCTCAAGGCGCTGATCGCTGAAGCCGATGTGGTGATCGAGAACTTCAAGGTTGGCGGTCTGGCCAAGTATGGCCTCGATTACGAGAGCGTGTCGCAGAGCAATCCGCGGCTGGTCTATGCCTCGATCACCGGCTTTGGCCAGAATGGCCCCCGCGCCGCCCAGCCCGGCTATGATTTTCTGATCCAGGGCATGTCGGGCATCATGGATCTGACCGGCGAGCCGGACGGCGAACCGCAAAAGGTCGGGGTGGCCTGGGTCGATATCTTCACCGGGCTTTATGGCGTGATTGGCGTGCAGGCAGCGCTGGCCGAGCGTGCACGCTCGGGCAAGGGGCAGCATATCGATCTGGCGCTGCTCGATACCGCCGTTGCGGTGCTGGCCAATCAGGCCATGAACTACATGATCGGGGGCGAGGTGCCGCATCGGCTGGGCAATGCGCATCCCAATATCGTGCCCTATCAGGTGTTCCCCGCTTCGGACGGCCACCTGATCATCGCCTGCGGCAATGACCGGCAGTTTGTCGGCCTGTGCGGCGCGCTTGGCGTGGCCGAACTGAGCCAGGACGCCGAGTATGCGACCAATCCGGCGCGCGTGGCCAACCGCGTCGCGCTGACGGCCCTGCTCGATGCCCGCACCAGACAACGCAGCCGCGCCGACCTGATTGCCGCGCTGGGTGTTGCCGGTGTGCCGTGCGGGCCAATCAATACCGTGGCAGATGCGCTGGACGACCCGCAATTGCAGGCGCGCGAGCTGGCCATTGCGCCACAGGGCGTACCCGGCCTGCGCAGCCCGCTGCAGTTCTCGCGCAGCCCGCTGGCACTGGAGCATTCTGCCCCAACGCTGGGCGCCAGCGACATGCCGGTGTGGTCAAAGCGTGATGATCCGGCCTGAGCCATCGCGGCGAATGTGATCACGTGCGGGTTTGACGCGCGCGAGAGCTTCGATCAAAGATGGCCGCCTTTGAGGCAGATCAGTTGGATTCCCGTCATGCCCGGGTCTCTTGCACCGCATCTTGCTGGACGGTTCAGGGATCGGGATTGCGTTGGCCAGAGTAAAGATCGAGCGCGGCTCCCCTGACTATTGGCGCGCCTCTGCTGCGCTGTTTCTGGCCGCTTTTTCCGTCTTTGCCGCCGTCTATTCGGTGCAGCCGCTGCTACCGGTCTTTGCCGTGGAATTTGGCCTCGATGCCGCGACAAGTTCGGTCTCGCTGTCGGCGACGACGGCCACGCTGGCGCTCTCACTGGTGCTGATCGGCTGGCTGGGCAATCGGTTCAACCGCAAGCGATTGATGTTGGCTACCATGCTGGCCACGGCTGTGCTGGTGCTGGCAGTGCCCGCCAGCGTGGACTGGACCAGCCTGGTCACGGCACGCGCGCTGCTGGGTATTGCGGTTTGCGGGGTGCCAGCCATCGCCATGGTCTATCTGGCCGAAGAAATGTCCAATTCGGCGCTCGGGCTGGGCATGGGGCTGTTTGTCGGTGGTTCGGCCCTGGGTGGCATGAGTGGGCGGCTGATGGTGGGATATCTCTCGGAGATGATCGGCTGGCGTGCCGCGCTGACGGCGCTGGGCGTGCTGATCCTGATCAATGCGCTGGTCTTCCTGCTGCTATTGCCCGCGCCCAAAACCCCGCGCGCGACAACACTGAGCGTGCGCCAATTGGGCGCCAATTTCGCCACTGTGTTCTCCGACAAGGCACTGCCCCTGTTGTTTTTGTGCTCGTTCCTGATGATGGGTGGCTTTGTCGCCATCTATAACTATGTCGGCTTCCGCCTGCTCGCCCCGCCCTACAATCTTGATCATGGCCAGATCGCACTGGTGTTCGTTGTCTATCTGGTGGGCACGTTGGGCTCGGCCTGGATGGGCTCGCTGGCCGGACGACTGGGGCGGCGCAAAGTGTTCTGGCCGCTGATTGTGGTGATGCTGACGGGATTGGCGATCACCCTGATGAGTTCGCTGTGGGCCATTGTGGCCGGCATGGCGATCATGACCTTCTCGTTTTTTGGCGCACATTCGATCGCCAGCGCCTGGGTGGCGCGCCGGTCCCAGGATGCGCGGGCGCAGGGCAGCGCCATCTATCTTCTGGCCTATTATGCCGGCTCAAGCGTCATCGGCACGCTGGGCGGCTATGGCTGGAGCCATTGGGGCTGGCCAGGCGTGGTGGGCTTTTCGGCCATCACCTTCACCATCGCCCTGCTGTTGGCCTGGCGGCTCTACATCCTGCCGCCGCTCAACCTGCCCGTGGATTGAAGCAGCAAAAAATTGCATGACGGGTGCCCGCCCGCGATGCGATAACGGACCACACCTGCAAACTGTCCGGAACCGCAATGCTGCCTGAAACCCGATCCAAGCGCCCGGACGCGCCCCGCGTGTTGTGGCCATGATCAACGGCGCAGCCGTCTCACGACGCTATATCCGGCTGAGCACGCTCAATGCGCTGATCGGGCTGAGCCTGTGTGGCGCGGCGGCCTATTTCGGTGGTCGCACGGCGTCTGATCTGCAGGCGAGCCAACTGGGCGCAGCGGCGCAGCAAATTCTCAATGTGCAGGCCGAGGCGCTGAACGGTGCGCTCGACAAGTACCGCATGCTGCCAGTGATGCTGGGACACCGTCCGGACACAGCGGCGCTGTTCGAACCGGGGGCGGACACGGCAGCGACGCGGCGCATTGCCGTGCAGGCAGCGGGTATTTCAGGCGCACTGGACGTGGTGTTTGTGCGCCCCACAGGCGCGGTTCTGGCGCGGGCCTCGGCCTCGGTGGCGGATGCTATTGCCCCTGATTCAGATCTGATGCGTGCCGCCCTGCAGGGGCGGCTGGGCCGCGACGAACGGGTGCTGGCAGATGGCCGGCGCACTTATGTGTTCAGTTCGGCAATGTGGCAGGGCACCACCGTGATCGGCGCAGTGGCAGTCTATGTCGACCTTGAAACCATCGAGGACAACTGGTCGCTGATCAACAATCCCATTCTGGCGTCTGACGCCTCAGGCATGGTGATCATTTCCAACCGCCCCGCCTGGCGGATGGCACCGCGGCCCGATTTCCGCAATACGGTGGAGGGTGGTGGCGCCAACCCAATGCTCGAAGAACCGACCCGTTATCTGGCCCGTTCGCGCTATCTGGCGCCGCTGAACTGGACGCTGACCGTCTTGCTGCAGGCCGCACCGATGCGGCTGGCGGCGGCCCTGTGGGGCGGGCTGGCAGCGGCGCTGACGCTGGGTCTGACGCTGGCCGTGCAGATGCTGATCAACCGCAACTTTGCCATTGTGCGCCGCACCAGGGCACAGCGTGCCAATGCCCTGCGGCTGGAACGGATCGTGCGCGACAGAACCCGCGAACTGCTCGATACCAATACCTCGCTGGCCTATGAGGTTGGGGAACGCAAGGCGGCGGTCGAGATGTTGCGCAAGACCCAGGCCGAACTGGTACAGACCGGCAAGATGGCCGCGCTGGGCCAGATGTCGACGGCGCTGTCACACGAGATCAATCAGCCGCTTTCGGCGGTCAAAACCTATGCGCAGAATGCGCTGACCTATCTGCAACGGGGCCGGCAATCCGAGGCGATGGAGAATATTGGCCGCATTTCGGAGCTGACCGACCGGATGGCGGCAATCTCCAAGCATTTGCGCAACTTTGCGCGCAAGCCCAACCCGACATTCGGCTCGACCACCATTGCCAAGGTCATCGAAGACGCGCTGCTCGTGGTGTCGGCCCGCTTGCGTGAGCAGAGCGTGACGGTGACCACCGATCTGCACGATGCGGGCTTGCTGGTGCGGGGCGGACCGGTGCGGCTGCAGCAGGTGATGGTCAATCTGATCCTGAACGCGCTCGACGCCATGAAGGGCCAAGCCGACCCGACAATTGCGATCAGCGTTGCGCAGGTCGAGAACACTGTGCAGGTCTCGGTCCGCGACAATGGACCGGGCATTAAAACGCAAGACCTCGACCAGATCTTTGATCCGTTCTTTACCACCAAGGAGGTCGGTCAGGGCCTGGGTCTGGGCTTGTCGATCTCCTACAACATCATCAAGGATTTCGGCGGCACCTTGTCGGCTCACAATAGTGAGGGTGGTGGCGCCTGCTTTGTGGTCAGTCTGGATCAGGGCGAGGGTGAACAGGTGGCTGCGCAATGAGTTTGCCCATCGAAGTGCTGCTGGTGGATGATGAAGAAGATCTGCGCCGGGCGACCAGCCAGACATTGGATCTGGTCGGGTTTCCGGTACGCACGACCGCCTCGGCGGAAGAAGCGCTCGCCTCGGTCTCGCGCGGCTGGCACGGCATTCTTGTGACCGATATCCGCATGCCCGGCATGGACGGCATGACCCTGTTGCGCAAGGCGGTCGCCATTGATCCCGACCTGCCGGTGCTGCTGCTGACCGGGCATGGCGACGTCAATCTGGCGGTCGATGCGATGCGCGATGGCGCCTATGATTTCATCGAAAAACCCTTTTCGGTCGAACGCCTGCTCGACTCCATTACCCGCGCAATGGAGAAGCGCCAGCTGACACTGGAAAACCGCGCCCTGCGCTCCAGCGTTGCCAATCGTTCCGATGATCTGGAGACCCGCCTGGTGGGACGGACGCCGGTCATGGTGGCCGTGCGTAAGCAGATCCGCGCCGTCGCGCCCACCCGAGCCGATGTGCTGATCGTGGGCGATACCGGGACCGGCAAGGAGTTGGCCGCGCGCGCCATCCACGATCTGTCGTCAGAGGAAGACCGGCCCTTTGTCGCCATCAATTGCGCAGCCATCCCCGCAGAGATGATGGAGGCCGAATTGTTCGGCTATGAGGTTGGGGCCTTTGCCGGCGCGATGCGGGCCCGGGTGGGCAAGTTTGAACATGCCCGCAATGGCACGATCTTCCTGGACGATATCGAGAACATGCCGCTCTATCTGCAGGCCAAGCTGTTGCGCGTGGTACAGGAGCGGGCCGTGACGCGGTTGGGGTCGCACGAGCCGATCGCGCTCAATGCGCGCTTCATCGCAACTTCCAGCGTTGATCTGGAGCGGGCCGCCAATGAGGAGAGCTTTCGCAAGGATCTGCTCTATCGGCTCAACATCGCCACGTTGCGCCTGCCGCCACTGGCCGACCGGGCCGAGGACATCCCTGCACTGTTTGCCCATCTGGTTCAGATCGTCGCCACGCAGTTGCGTGTGGCAGCGCCAAGCCTGTCCACCAGCTATCTGTCCAGCCTGAGCCTTCGCCCCTGGCCGGGCAATGTTCGCGAATTGCGCAATGCCGCCGAACGCTATGTTCTGGGCATTGATGGCGTTGAAGAGGCTCGTGCCGCCACCAGTGCAACGACGCTGCGCGAGCGGGTCCAGGCCTTTGAACGCCAGGCCATCGCCGACGAACTCCGAGCCCAGAATGGCAGCCTGAAGGCCGTCTACGAGGTTCTCGGCCTATCGCGGAAATCGCTATACGAAAAAATGGTCAAGCTGGGGCTGGACCGCAAGGACTTCCGGGAGGACTGAGGCCCGATCAACGCCTGGTCAGTTCAACCACCGGAATGGTGCGTGTGGTCTTTTGCGCATAGTCGGCGAACTGGGGGAACAGGCTTGCCTGTCTGGCATAGGTCGCATCGCGCTCTGCTCCCTCAAGGACGCGCGCCCGAACCGGGAGTCGCTCAATTGTGGTGCCATCACCGACGGAAATATCGAATTCCGGCTGAGCGACGATATTGTGAAACCAGGATGGGTCCTTGGGACCGCCGGCATAGGACGCAAAGACGAACCAGCTGTTGTCGTCCTGTGGCAGGAACATCAGGGGCTGGGTGCGCTCGACGCCTGACTTGGCCCCAATGGCATGCAGCAGCAGCACAGGGGCATCTTTGAAATAGCCACCCGGCTTGCCGCCATTGGCATTGAAGTCTGCAATCACCTGATCGTTGAAGTCGCTCATGGTCCCTGCCCTTGCCTATGTGTGTCGTCCAGACCCCAAAGGTGGGGTACCGGGTCCGACTGCACAAGGGGGCAGCGCCATTCCGGCTGAGCCATCAGTCCTTTGGCGTGAAGCCGGTACGGGTCATTTCGCCCCAGTCATTTTCTGAGCGGATGTATTGCCAATAGCCCTTGATGCGCCAGAAATTATTGAGCTGGCGATAGCCAAAATTCTCCAGAACTGCTGCGGCTGTCAGCACCGCCAGGTCGCGCGCCCTCGGAAAACGTCGAATTTCGACTTCTTCCAGTACCAGCGACGCCACACTGACGAACACGCCGAACACAAAGACAAGGGCGGTGTAGGCCAGCAGGAAATCGGTATCGAGCACGCCGAGCAGCCACAGCAGTGGCACCAGAAAATAGCCGATGACCTCAGCGATGGGACCGAGCACATCGACGATCAGCATTTGGCCAAAGCCCAGTATGCCGACGCGACCATAGCGCGGGTTCAGCGCCATGTGGCGATAGCGGAAGAATGCCTCAAGCGCCCCGCGCTGCCAACGCGCACGCTGGCGGCTCAGAACTGCCAGGCTTTCGGGCGCCTCGGTCCAGCACACAGGTTCGGGGATAAAGACGATGCGATAGCGGCGCTTGTTGTCGATCATGTAGCGATGCAGCTTGATGACGATATCGAGGTCTTCACCAGCCGACCCCTTGGTATAGCCACCCACGGCAACCGCCTCGCGACGGCGGAACATGCCAAAGGCACCCGACACAAGCATCAGGGTGTTGATGTGGCTCCAGGCCAGCCGCGCCATGAGAAAGGCGCGCAGATACTCAACCACCTGAAACAGCGGCAGGATCTTGTTGGGTAGCCTGATCTGGGTCACCCGCCCGTTGTCGACCACGGAGTTGTTGACGATACGGATCGTGCCGCCCACGGCCACGGTCCGGATGGGATCTTCGATGTAGGGCTGGGCGGCGCGGATCAGCGCGTCAGCTTCGAGTACGGAATCCCCGTCGATGATGCAGAACAGCGGCGCGCGCGAGACGTTGATGCCGGCATTTTGCGCGTCGGCCTTGCCGCCATTGAACTTGTCGACAACGATCAGCCGGTCAGACGACGGCGCGCTGTAGATTCCGCGAATTTCCTCGTGCTCAAGCTTCGCTTCATAAGCGCGTTCAACCGGCTCGAGCCCGAAGGCATCGATCAGGCATTGCAGCGTGTCGTCCTTGGAGCCGTCATTGACGACGAGCACTTCGTAGTTCGGGTATTCCAGCGCCATCAGCGAGCGCACGCTTTCGACCACATTGGCCTGCTCGTTAAACGCCGGCACGATCAGCGCAATAGGCGGTGCGACCTCACTATAGCGGTGCCAGAGTACTGCGGAACGGGCCACGGGCGGACGGCTGGCCAGGGCAATGGCAGCGGCAATCAGCTGGAACACATAGATGGCAGACTGCGCCAGCGCGACGAACACGATCACCCAGGCGGCGCCGCGCCCGATGGTGATGGCCAATGCGATGAAATCGACATCGTTCATGCGCGGTTCTCCTCAGCCAGCAGCACCGCGGCACTTCTCTGTGTTCTTGAAGACGGCCCCTGCGACAGCGCAACAAGAGTTTGCTGCCCCTCATCACCAAGAGCGCTGAGCGACTTGGCCGCGGTATAGCGGACGATCCACTCGTCATCATTGAGCAGTCGCGCCAAACCACCATTGGCAGCGCTCAGCCCAAGCCGTCCAGCAGCGGAGGCGGCTTCAAGGCGCACTTCCCAGGAGGGATTGTCCAACGCGACCAGCAGGGTATCGGCGGAGCGTGGATGCCCGATCAGACCCAGGGCGCGAATGACGGCGGCCTGTACTTCGGTGTGGGGGTCGGCGAGCAAAGCTTCAATTTCAGCAATATAGCCGAACTGACCGGTGTGCCCCAGCGCATCGACGGCCGCAGCACGGACAAAATCGGGGAGATCACGATTGGTCGCCAGCGCAATCAGCTCGTCACTGCGATCAGTGGGGACCGAGCGAAACAGTTCGATCAGGCGGCGCGAACGCTGGCCACGGACGCCGATCCTGTCAATGGTTTCGGCGAGGGGCGGCAGCGCATCAAGGCGTGCCAGGGCGATGCTGGCGGCAATACGGACCTCGCGCTTGCGGTCGTTCAGGGCGGCCAGCAACGCCTTGCGGGTATCCTGATAGGGAAAGGATGTCAGCCGCTCGATGGCACTGAGCTTCTGGGCCTCCTGCCCGTTGAGCAATTGGCGCCGGATCTCGTCAGGATAACCGGCGGCGGCCAGCACGCGCACAATCTGCTCGCGATCATCGCCACGCAGCACTTCGACAAACTGGAAGCAGACTTCAATCACCAGCGGCGCGGGAAACTGCGACAGCGCCTCGCTCAGCGCGTCTTCGTCGTGCGCGGCGGTGAATTCCATCAGGCTCTGGCGCAGCTGCTTCTGCAAGACAGCATCATTGGCCTTGCCCGCATCGATAAACCATCGGCGCACCATCAGCGCGATCATCACCCCTATCGAGATGAGTGCCAGGATTGCCGTACCGATCCAGATCGACTGCAACATGGCTAGAACCTCACGCTGGCGCCAAGCCCGATGCTGGTGCGCTGGTAGGCTGCCCGGAACTCGTTGGCGGCATTGGCCCGCAGGGTCACAGCATCGCTCAGTGCCACGGTGACACCGCCAAATACCGACTGCACGTCGAGCAACGTGTTTCCCGAAATTTCGGGCGCATTGGCGTAGCCGAGAAACAGCGTGCCGGCGTCGGTAACGGCCATGTCGGCGCGCAGGACAAAGCCGTCGCTTTGAACGCCACTATCTTCAAGCGTATGAACCCATTGCGGAGTCAGCGTCAGGCGGCCGTCAAACAGGCTGATGGCAGCACGCACCGCCAATGTAGTGGAGCGGTTCGCATCATAGATGGCGTGACGGATATCGGCGCCCATGGTCACCCCCACCGCCTCGCCTGTCAGCACACGCCAATCGCCGCCAGCATCAACTGACAGATGGGGCAGGAAGCTGGCATTGGCGGCTAGTGCGAGACCACCATAGAGCCCGATGCCGGGCTGGACCTGCGTAGCAATGCGCAAGGTTGCCTGCTGATCGCTGACGCCATTGCGGCTGGCGTTGCGCAATTGCAGCGCCAGGCTGGTCTGCTCGCTGGCGCGATAGGACAGCCCGACCAGAGCATCGATCCAGTTGCCCCGGCCAGCGCTGAGTTCGCTGTATTCGGTGCTGACATCGACCCGCCACAGCCGATCATCGGCCACCGCCTGATCGATGATCACCAGCAGGTCCGCCGCGTCCCGATAGTCAGGCTGGCGCTCCACCACGCGCTGGGCCAGCATCCGGGCGCCAGCCCGATCGCCCTGGCGAAAACGGGCCTGGGCCAGCCCGAAGCGGGCGTCTTCATAGCCTTCGGCCAGCACCAGTACACGTTCGAACACGGGTTCTGCCAAAGCGGGCTGGCCCGCACCGAAATAGGCAAAGCCCAGTTGTACCAGCGCGTCGGTGTTGTCTGGTTGCTGCGCCACAGCCCGCTCCAGCAGGCTGATCGCTGTATCAAAGCGTTGCTCGAAACGCGCCTGCGTTCCCTGCTCGTAGAGCGTGGCGGCGCTTTGCGCGGCCGCCGGGGCCGATGCGCAGAGCAGAACAATCGGGGCAGCCAGCAGAGCGACGCGGATCATGGGTTGGGTCTCGTCAGGTCAGGTATTTCTGGATTCGAGCCAATAGCTCATCGGGAATGAACGGCTTGACCAGATAGTCCGCAGCGCCCGCTTCGAGCGCCGAGACAATATCCTTCTCGCCCTTGCGCGCGGTCAGCATGATCACCGGAATATGGGACAGGCTTGGTTCGTCCTTGAGCTGCACCAGCAGCGCAAAGCCATCAATACCGGGCATCATGGCGTCGAGCACGACCAGATCGGGCTTTTCAGCACGGATCTTGGCCAGCGCCTCTTCCCCGTCATGGGCGGTCAAAACCGTGTAGCCCTTGCCTTGCAGGCGAAACTCAATCAGCTCGATCAAAAGCTGGTCGTCGTCGCATATCAGAATTGACTGGCTCATGAAGGCGCTCCTGGTCGTGTCGGTCCAGACGATTGGCTACGCGGCTTCGGTGGCACATCAAGGGCAAACATTTGGCATCAAGGCATTTTCCAATGGGTTTGCCCGATCTCTCACAGATAGCACGCCACATGGTAAATGGCGCGTAAACGCAAACGCGCTTGTGAACGGCAAGAGCGGCACCCGTCGGTCACTTTCGAGCACGAGGGGCAGTCCAGAAGAGAATCAGGTTTGGTCCATGATGATTTGCTGGATTGCCTTGCGCTGACGGCGCGAGCGGATCTGGCGGGTGTGAGCGGTATCGGGCGAGATTGTAACGCCCTGATCATCGCGCACGATGGAGAATGTCCGCCTGGCACCGATCAGCAGATCATCAGAGGAATGATCGGCGATGATCATGATCTCGATCTCGATTGGCTCGTCGCGCGCCAGCAGGTCCTTGGGGGTTGGTCCCTTGCGGGTGCGCGTCACCCTTTCGATCAGGCTCTGGAACGAGCCGATCGAGGTATAGTCGCCGGGATGCAGCGGGCCCTGATGGGTGCGTTGACGCGGATCGTTGGGCCGCTCACGCTCATCGATGACCTCGAAATCGGTGACGCATTGTTCCCAATTTTCTCTGCCGGCACGCACCGTGGTCAGCACGCTTTCGAGATAGATGGAATCCGAGCTCATATTGCTGACAAAGCAGGCGGCATCCAGCCCTGAGCCTGCGGCGCGGTTGATGACGATCTTGGGCTGTGTCTGCCGACGGAAGCCGGCCAGAAATACCTGCAGATAAACCAGCCAGATGACCACCATTGTCATGTTGGTGGCCAGGCTCAGCATGTCGCTGTGCTGCGTTATCCAGTCGAGCATGGTGGCTGCAGTCCTTTGGGCGGGAATGTCCAAAGGGCAAGATCTGCGCTGCTTTCAGCGTGGCTTACCCCGGCTTGCGCGTGCGCATCAGTGCACGGAGCTAAAGCCAGCGGGCCAGGATCGGTTCCATGCAGCGCTCAGTCGGTGCGGAACGCCGCGCCCTACTCGGCAGCCAGAGGCAGTTCGATCCAGAAGGTCGCGCCCTTGTCGGGTTCACTGTCGAAGCCGATGGCGCCCCCCATCTGGGTGATGATCTCGCGGCTGATATGCAGGCCAAGCCCACTGCCGTATTTGGTGCGCGTGGCCGATGAATCGGCCTGTGAGAACTTGCTGAAGATCAGCGGTGCGAAGTCCTTGGAGACACCCTGCCCCTGATCGGTGACCTCAACCCGGCATGTCTGATCGTCGACACTGAGGGTTACCTCAACCTGCCCGCCCACGGGCGAGAATTTTGCGGCATTGGAAAGCAGATTGCTCATAACCTGCTGCAGCCGGGCCGGATCCACCCTGACCTGAGCATCGACGTCACCGGCATTGGTGCCGATCTGCACGCCGAAACGGTCCGCATAGGGCTGGTTGGTTTCGATCGCGCTGAGGATCATGGGCGCCACAAACTCGCGCCGCATATCGAACTGCATCTTGCCCGAGGCGATCTTGTCGATGTCGAGCATGTCATTGACCAGCAGGATAAGGCGCTCACTGTTCTTGTTGGCGATGTCGATCAGGTTGCGCACCTTGAGCGGCAGTTCAGCGGTCATTGTACCGGCCAGCAGACCCAGGGCGCCGCGGATGGCGGTCACCGGGGTACGCAGTTCGTGGCTGACGGTCGAGATCAACTCATTTTTGACCCGCTCCACCTCGCGGCGCTCGGTGATGTCCTGAATCTGCGCCACCAGATATTTCACGCTGCCATCGGGATTGCGCACGGCCGATGCACTCAACTGCGCCCAGACCGTATCGCCATTCTTGCGCAGATAGCGCTTCTCAATAGTGTAGGTTTCGATCTCGCCGTCCAATAGCTGACGCACCAATTGATCGCTGGTGGCCAGATCGTCAGGATGAGTGACCGTGCGGAAGTTCTGTTCGAGCAACTCGGCCTGACTGTAACCGAGCAGGTCAGCCAGCGCCTTGTTGACGCCCAGCCAGCGTCCGCTCGGTTCGAGCAAGGTCATGCCGATCGAGGCATGTTCCATGGCGATACGGAATTTTTCCTCGCTGGCGCGGAGCTCCATCTCCATCCGCTTTTGCGCGGTTGTCTCAACTGTAACGCCGGCAATGCCGATAATCCGGTTGTCGCCGTCGCGCAGCGGCACCTTGGATGTGCGATAGGAGCGGCTGATCTGGTCCGGCCCGACCGTGGTCTCCTCAAGATCGGTAATCGACCGACCGGTCCGGATGATGTCCTGTTCCTGTTCGAACAAAACCTGTGCGCGGGCAGGCTCGACCAGATCGAAATCGGTCTTGCCCACAAGCTGCGCGGGATTGTCGAAGCCGTTGTGCTGCACCACCGCCTGATTTGCGGCGACAAAGGCGCTTTTGATATCCTTGACGAACTGAAAGTCCGGCGCCTGCAACAGGGCAGCCTGCAGGATGCGGCGCTCCCACAGCCCGGATCGGGCCTGCCAGACCGTAAAACCCATCAGGGTGGTCGCCAGAAAACTCACCATGGCAACGGGCAAGGCGAGCGCGTGCATCGGCTCGTTCACCGCATTGGCAGGCAGGAAGGTCAGTGTCGCCCACACAAGAAAGGCCACCAGAACACCGAGCAGAAGCACCAAGTGTGGCTGCGGTGTGGCCGAGTCATTCCACTTGCGAAGGCCCAGGGCCCCCGCGGCTGTCACCACCATGTTGATCACCGCAATGATGGCCCACTCGCCCCCCTGACTGAGCCGATAGGCACCGGCGATCAATACCGAGATCGTGGCCACGACCGGCCCACCAAAGAAAGCGCCAACGGCAATCAGCCCGGCGCGCAGATCGAAAAACACGTCTGGTCCTGTCTGGATGGACATGACCATGCTCACCACAGCACCGCCGCCGATCAACAGGCCCGATATAGCGCGGCGCACCATCGCTGAGCGGCTATCGAGCCATATCTGCAGCTGCGACCAGGTGGAGGTCACGAGCGCGACAACAGCAAGATTGGCAATCAATGCCTGCCAGGTCGTATCCATCGCAAATTGTCCAATCAAACGGCTCGGTAAGGTCCAATCTAGCCAAATTAAGTTTCCGACCTGTGGACGACCTGCATGGAGGACAAAAAACCTTGCTCGCTGCCGTCACTGCAGGACGACTGCAGGACGATCGCAGCAGGCAATACGCCGGCAGACGCCGCCATACGCCTCGGTTTGTACCCAAATCCCCCCATGCCAGATGCTTGATGTTACCAAATCCACCCATTCGGCGCTGCAGGTGACACATTTCCGACGAATTTTATGGCGTCGGCGGTTGTTCTTTGTGTCAGCAGCAGCGCAGTGCTGAGGGATAGGTGCCAGCAAGGCACCACGACATTCGATTGGGAGTGAGACAAATGAAGACAATTTTGGCAACCGCCTTGACCCTTGGCGCGATGGCGCTGGGCACGCAGACTGCAATGGCAGCATGCGATGATGGCGAAATGGTCATCAAGTTCGCCCACGTGGTGGCAGCAACCGGTCACCCCAAGGGTGATGCGGCCACAATGTTTGCAGACCGCGTCAATGAAGAGATGAACGGCGTCGCCTGCATGGAAGTGTTCCCCAATTCCACGCTGTTTGACGATGACAAGGTGATGGAAGCCCTGCTGCTCGGCGACGTGCAGCTGGCCGCCCCTTCGCTGTCGAAGTTCGAAGCCTATACCCTCAAGTACCGCCTGTTTGATCTGCCCTTCCTGTTTGGCGATTTGGATGCCGTGAGCCGCTTCTTTGCGACCGATACAGCCAAGGATCTGCTGCTGGCCACTGAAGATGTCGGCTATACCGGTCTGGGTTACTGGTCCTCGGGTCTCAAGCAGTTTTCGGCCAACAAGCCGCTGCTGATGCCTGAAGACGGCAACGGCCTGAAATTCCGCATCCAGACCTCCGATGTTGCCGAAGCCATGATCAACGCCATGGGCGGTTCGGCTCAGAAGCTGGCCTTCTCGGAAGTTTACGGTGCGCTGCAGACCAAGGTCGTCGACGGTCAGGAAAACACCTGGTCCAACATCTACACCCAGAAGTTCTTCGAAGTGCAGGATGGTATCACCGAGACCAACCATCAGTTGCTGGCCTACCTGCTGGTTACCTCCACCGAATGGCTGGATTCGCTGGACGCCGAAGTGCGTGACCAGTTCCTGACCATTGCCGAGGAAGTCACCATCGCGGCCAACGACTCGGTTGCTGCGCAGGAAGCCGCGAACCGCCAGAACATTCTGGATGCCGGTGGCACCATTCGCGAACTGACCGAAGAGCAGCGCGCTGCCTGGATTGCTGCAATGAAGCCCGTCTGGGCTGAGTTTGAAGGCGATATCGGCGCCGACAACATTGCCGCCGCCGAGGCTGCCAACGCCATGTAAGACGACTGGTCCGGAGCTCCCTGGAGCCCCGGACCACCTCGCCTTGGCGCACAGACATTATTGGGGGCAGCATGACGCAGATGGTCGTGATTATTGCAGTGCTGATCGGGGCGCTGTTTTTGATTGAACGGCGGTGGCCCAGTGCCGTTACCCGCTTTGAAGAAGGGACACTGGCCATTCTGATGGCCGCGCTGACCCTGGTTACCTTCACCCAGGTTGTGATGCGCTATGGCTTCACCACAGGCTGGGGCGGTGCGCTGGAATTCACCCGCATCCTGTTCGCCTGGCTGATCCTGTTCGGCATGAGCTACGCCATCAAGATCAATTCGCATCTGGGCGTGGACATCGTGCTCAACCTGCTGCCCGCGCGCGCGTCGCGCATCATGGCAGTGGTCGCGGCCCTTGCCTGCGTGCTCTACGCCTTCACCCTGCTATATGCCAACTGGCTGCAGTTCTTCGGCATTGATGCCCGGGGCGGCGCCATCGATTACTGGGCCAAGATGTTCAAGGTGGGCATTGGTCTGGATGACCTGCGCTATCCCGAATGGGCGCAGGAGAGCTTTGGCCTGCAAGAGCGCGTGCAGCGCTGGATTGCCTATCTGATCCTGCCCACGGGCCTGGCCCTGTTTGCCTATCGCAGCCTGCAGGCGGCCTACAACATCGCCACCGGCAAGCGCCAATACATCATCGCCAGCCACGAGGCAGAAGACCTTGTGGCCGAGAACAAAGACGCGGTGAAGGACTAACACCATGGAATCCATCATTCTTTTTATCATGGTGATCACGCTCCTGTTCATGGGCGTGCCCATCGCCGTGGCTCTGGGCCTGTCGAGCGTTCTGACCATTGCCCTGTTTTCGAGCGACAGCATGTCCTCGGTGGCGCTGCAGCTGTTTTCGGCGTCGCAGAACTATACCCTGCTGGCCATTCCGTTCTTCGTGCTGGCCTCGACCTTCATGTCGACCGGCGGCGTGGCGCGGCGCATCATTCGCCTTGCCGTGGCCAGTGTTGGCCATTTCCGCGGCGGTCTGGCGATGGCCTCGGTGCTCGCCTGCATGATGTTCGCGGCGCTGTCGGGCTCCTCGCCCGCAACCGTGGTGGCCATCGGCACCATTGCCATCGCGGCGATGCGGCAGGTTGGCTATTCCAAGGAGTTTTCGGCCGGCATCATCGCCAATGCCGGCACGCTGGGCATTCTCATTCCCCCCTCGATCGTGATGGTGGTCTATGCCACCGCGACCAATGTGTCGGTGGGGCGCATGTTCCTGGCGGGTATCCTGCCCGGTCTGGTGGCCGGTCTGATGCTGATGATCGCCATTTATGTCGTCGCCCGTCGGCGCAATCTGCCCAGCGAGCCGTGGCGCGGCTTTGGTGAAGTGGTGTCTGCCGGCAAGGATGCTGGTTGGGGCCTGTTCCTGATCTTCATCATCATTGGCGGCATTTATGGCGGCGCCTTTACGCCCACCGAAGCGGCGTCGGTTGCTGCGGTGTACTCGGTGTTCGTGGCGCTGTTCGTCTATCGCGATATGGGGCCGCTCAAGGGTCTGGCCTGGATCCCGGAAGGGTCCGCTGCCAAGACGGTGGTGGGGTTCAAGGCCAGCGTTTATGCGCTGGCGATCTTTGCGGTGTGGATGATCTCGTCGTTCTTCTTTCTGGGCGGCATGGATACCACCACCCGCATGCAGATCGGCATCGCGCTGGCCGTCTTCGTGCTTGGGGCCTACCCCTATGCACGTCAGCAGCCCAACCCGCTGACCTTCCTGTCCGGTCTGCCGGTCTGGGGCTACAATCTGGGGCTGATCGCGCGCCGTTTCGTGCCTGCCCTGTTCCATGGCGACACCAACAAGGCCATGGTCGACAGCGCCAAGACGACCGTGATGTTGATGTTCATCATCGTCAATGCGCTGCTGTTCGCGCACACCCTGACGGCCGAGCGCATTCCGCAGACCATCACCGAATGGATGCTGGGCGCTGGCTTCAACTGGTTCACTTTCCTGATTGCCGTCAACATCCTGCTGTTGATCGGCGGGCAGTTCATGGAACCATCAGGTCTGTTGCTGATCGTGGCGCCGGTGGTGTTTCCCATCGCGATGGAACTGGGGATCGATCCGATCCATCTGGGCATCATCATGGTGGTGAACATGGAGATCGGCATGGTGACGCCACCGATCGGGCTGAACCTGTTCGTGACCTCGGGCATTACCGGGATGAGTTTGGCGCAAGTGGTCAAGGCAGCCTTGCCCTTCGTGGTGGTGCTGCTGATCTTCCTGATCATCGTCACCTATGTGCCGGCGCTCTCGACCATGGTGCCCTATGCCCTGATGGGGCCGGAAATCATCCTCAACCGCTAGTGTGCTAGCGGCGCAAAACAACAGAGCCCGCGGTCAGTGACCGCGGGCTCTGTTATTTCTGGGGTAGCCGATCAATCAGCCTCGTGCAGGTCCGGCACATGCACGCGGCTGGCCTGGCGAATGCCTTCTGCCACAGTGTCCTGCACGGCCTTGTCGCCCAATGGGGCAAAGAGCGGCATGGGTTTGCCCCGCTCGAAATAGCGCCCGGACTGGTCCGAGCCGGCAGTCGCCACCGCAACCACACGCTGGGCGGCACTGGCCGGGGCCTTGAACAGCGGCCGGAACAGCCGGAACCAGCCTGGAATGGCAGCGCTGGTGGACATGGCCGATTTGGTCGGGCCGGGATCGACGATGTTCACGGCGATATTGTCAGCCCGCAATTGCCGCTCCAGATGCAGCATGGCCGCCGCGCCTGCCAGCTTGGACAACGTATAGGGGCGGAACGTGCGGAACCGGCGGGGATGCATGAGTTCCTCCAGGTCAAGCTTTCTGGCCATGCGCATGGCGCTCGAGCCTACCAGCACGACGGTACTGCCTGGGCGCAGCAGATCACGCAGGCCCTCGGTCAACAGGAAGGGGGCGGCGGCATTGACCTCAAAGTGCAGATCATTGCCCTGCGGCGACTGCCGCAGGCCTCGCAGGGCCAGCCCCGCATTGTGGATCAGCAGTTCAAGCTGCGTGCCGGTCTTGCGCATTTTCGCGGCAAGCGCCCCAATACTGGCGTGATCGCCCAGATCAACGACGTGGCTGGAAACGCCGCGCTCCGGAAACCGCGTTTTCAGCTCACGCTCAAGCGCAGCAAGACTGTCACCATTGCGCCCTGCCAGCACCAGATCGTAGCCCTTGGTGGCCAATTGACTGGCGATTTCCCGCCCAATTGCCGAATAGGCACCCGTAATCAGGGCCATTTTTTGGTGGAACATCGCCATCTCCTTTGAACCAGGTTGTCGGTTGGTAGATCGCGTGGTACGCAAGCGTCAAGTTTTATTTGACTGAGCGGTAGATAAATGAAGCAGCGTGGACGTCCTGTCAGCTTTGACCCACAAAACGCAGCGCAGAAGGCCATGATTGCATTCTGGCAATCGGGCTATGACGGCATCGCGATGAACGCCCTGCCCGAGATTCTGGGCGCCTCCAAGCCAACCGTCTATGCGGCGTTCACCTCCAAGGACGGGATATATGCAGCCGCGCTGGCCGCCTATGAGACGCTCTATATAGATCCGGAAATGGAAGCGCTGGCTGCAGCGACGGCGTTTCAGTCAGGATTGATGGCATGGCTGCGCAGTGGCTGGCGGCGATATGCCGGCGCGCACGGGCCACGGGGATGCCTGGTGGTGCGGTCCATGCTTGAGGGATTGGCGCTTCACCCGCAGACCCAGGCGCAGCTGGACGCCAGCGTGCACAATGTTCAGGTCGCACTGGGCGCATTTGTGGGGCGTTACCTGAACGATGCGGCAGAGATCCGCCGGACGACGGGCTATCTGCTGACGCTGCGCAATGGCCTGGCGGTTACCGCAATGTCGGGCGCGTCAGAGGGCTATTTCGAAGAGATGGTGGCTATGGCGTTGGCGGCGCTGCCCAAGGCTCAGGACTGAAGGTCGTGCAGTTGCACGCTCTGGGCCGCGCTTTCGAGCAGGGTTTTGGCGACCAGAGCCTCTTCCTTGGCCCCCTTGAGATCGACGCGGAGCATCACCGCGCTGGGAAAGCGCAAGCGCAGATCACCCAGCGTGGCCGCACTGAGGGCGGGTCGGTCATGACCGGGACCCATTTCTGCAACCGCCTGGGCAATGGGACAGGATACACAGCGGCTGATCCCCTGGCTGGCCAGCCGCGTCGCTACCGCATCCAGATCAGCGGTGGTGGCGAAGATACCGATGGCAGCGCGACGACGGGCCTCGGACATGATCGTACTCTGCCAGATCAATGATCGGTGCCGTCGCATTCGGCAAGCTGGCGCAGACGTTCCAGGCTACGCACCTGAAAGCTGCCACGATCGGGCAGATCGATGATGCGCAGGGTGCGCAGGCGGGTCATGTTGCGGCTGACGGTCTCGATGGTCAGGCCAAGATAGTCGGCAATGTCGGCGCGACACATGGGCAGGGCCAGACGCTGCGCAACTGGATCGGGCGCCTTGCGGGCCATGGTCAGCAGGAAGCTGGCGATACGCTCGATGGCGGTCTTGCGGCATAGCAGCAGGGACAGATCCTGCAGGGTCTCAACCTCGCCGCGGGCAACTTCAAGCAGCTTTTCGGCCAGTTCGGGGCGCTCGCGCATGGCGCGCAGCAGGGATTGCTTGTGGATGACGCGCACCCGGGTCGTGGTCAGTGCATCGCAATCGAAGCGATAGGTGTCACCCTGGCAGAAGCCGACAATGTCACCGGGAAAGGCGAACGCCACGATCTGGCGGCGCCCATCGGGGAAAATCTTGTAGGCGCGCACTGCGCCACTGAGAACTTCATAGAATGCGGTGGTTTCGTCGCCTTCCCGGAAAAGGGCGTCATAAGGCGCCAGCAACCGCACGCCGCCTGTGCTGCCGCCTTCGGCCGGCCAGGGGGTCGGAGTCTGAGCTGGTGACGCAATAGTGGAAAGCTGCATGATGAATCCTCGATTCCCGCAAATCACTGTGGACGTGGGCTATAAGAGGGGCGGCGTGTAAGCTGCGTACGCGGCCTTTGTAATCAATTGTAACGGGGAGCATGGGCAGCCGCCCGGCCGACCAGGAGTGCATTTCCGGCATGAGCGACAATCAGAGCCACATACTGGTGGTGGATGACGACGATCAGGTGCGCCGGATGTTGCGGCGTTGCTTTGAAGATGAGGGCTACCGGGTCAGCGAAGCCACCGATCAGAGCGGCGTCGATGCCGCGCTCGACACCGGGATCGATCTGATGACGCTTGATCTCAATCTGGGCGGCACCGATGGGCTGACCATTGCCCGCCAGGTGCGACAGAACTGGGATCTGCCCATCATCATGATCACCGGCAAGGGCGACATGATCGACCGCATTGTGGGGCTGGAGATCGGCGCCGATGACTATATCGCCAAGCCCTTTCACCTGCGCGAAGTGCTGGCACGCGTCCGCTCCGTGCTGCGCCGCAGCGTTCCGCGGGAGACAGCAAGTGCTGCAACGGCCGCGCCGACCGCCTGCATCCGGTTTGATGGCTATGCGCTGGATATGGATCGCCGCTCGCTACAAGGGAGCGCTGGAGCCATTCGCCTCACCAGTGGCGAATTCGATCTGCTGGCGCTGTTCGCCCGCCACCCGCATCGCGTGCTCAGTCGCGACCAGATCATGGACATGCTCAAGGGCCATGACTGGGCGCCCAATGATCGCAGCATCGACAACCAGATCGCCCGACTGCGCAAGCTGATCGAGGTCAATGCCCGCGAGCCGCTGCTGATCAAGACCGTGCGTGGCGCCGGCTATTGCTTCACTCCGCACTCAATCGAGGCCTGAGCTAGCTCTTGAGCGCTGTGTCGATGGCATCCGCCAGATCTGCCAGACGGTATGGCTTGCGCAGGATTTTCAGTTTCTCGCCATGCTCGGGGGCGTCCCGCGACATCTCCTCGGCATAGCCCGAGGTCAATAGCACCGGCATGCTGGGATATAGCGCCTGCACCTTGGCGCGCAGCTCGAAACCACTCATCCCCCCGGGCATCACCACGTCCGAGAACAGCAGATCGGCAAGCTTTCCCGAAGCGAGCAGCTCGATGGCTTCGGCGCCGCTAGCTGCTGAAATAACGGTATAGCCCAGCTGCGTCAGCCGGGTCACGGTGAGCTTGCGCACCCGCTCATCATCCTCAACCGCCAGAATGGTCTGACCTGCCCCAGCCAGTGCCTCCAGCTCGGAGTCAGCGACAACCACGGGCTCAACCCGGTGACGGGGCAGGAAAATGCTGACAATCGTGCCCTTGCCCGGACCGCTATCGATGGTCGCCAGTCCACCAGACTGCTTGGCAAAGCCGTAGATCATGGAGAGCCCCAGCCCGGTGCCGCGCCCCTGTTCCTTGGTGGTGAAGAAGGGCTCGAAGGCCCGTTCACGCACGGATTCGCTCATGCCCTCGCCCGAGTCCGAAACGGTCAGGCGAACATAATCACCGGGAGAGAGACCATCGAGCTGCTGGCCCATCTCCTCGTCGACCACCGCATTGCTGGTCTCGATGACCAGCCGTCCGCCCTCGGGCATGGCGTCGCGGGCATTGACGGTCAGATTGACGATGGCACTTTCAACCTGTGAGGGGTCGACCCGCACCGGCCAGAGGCTGGGGGTCAGCGCATTGGAGAGATAAATCGTCTCGCCCAATGTGCGGTGCAGCATGTCTGTCAGGCCGAGCACGAAGCTGTTGAGATTGATGCTCTCGGGCTCAAGGTGAGAGCGGCGGGCAAAGGCCAGCAAGCGCGTGGTCAGGCGCGCGCCAAGATCGGCAGCATCAAGCGCTTCGGTGGTCAATTCGCGCTGCAGCGGAGTGGTCAGCTTGCCTTCAAGCATTTCAAGATTGCCGACGATCACCGTCAGCAGATTGTTGAAATCGTGGGCGATGCCCCCGGTCAACTGTCCCATGGCTTCCATTTTCTGGGCCTGGCGCAGCGCCAGTTCGGTCGCCTTGTGTGCAGACAGGTCGTGGATGATGCCGGTGAAATAAGTACGGCCATCCATCTCGAATTCGCTCACCGCCAGATGCATGGGGAAGAGCGAGCCGTCGCTGCGTCGCCCACTGACCTCACGGCCAATGCCGATGATCCGGCGATGGCCGGTCGTACGGTAATTGTGCAGATAGCCGTCATGTTCGGCATGGTAGGGCTCGGGCATCAGGAAATGCACGTTGCGGCCGAGAAACTCTTCCGGACTGTAGCCAAACAGCCGTGCTGCGGCAGGATTGACGGTCGTGATGTGGCCGTGGTCGTCGATGGTGATGATCCCATCGACTGCTGATTGCAGGATCGACTGCAGCTTGCGGGCCTGCCCGAGCAACGAGGAATTCAGTTCATTTTCGTCGGACACTGCAGACACACCATGGTTAGGACTGTCCCGAGTCCTAACCGTGCCGCCTGCCCTGCACAAACGAAAAGGGGTCGCAGACGCGCCCGGCCAAACGCTCACACCCTTGATGCAGGTCAAAAGGGTGCGCGTCGCGATTTGTTAGGCTGGGACATTAGCGGGATGGCCCGCCTGCGCGTGGCCTGCCCACCACACGAGCTTCACGCCCGTTCAAGGAGGATACAATGGCACATGTCGTCGTACTCGGCGCCGGTCTCGGCGGCACAATCATGGCCTATGAGCTGCGCGATGCGCTGGGGTCAGAGCATCAGATCAGCGTCATCAACAAGGGGCCGGAATACTCGTTCGTTCCGTCAAACCCCTGGGTTGCTGTAGGTTGGCGCGACCGGGACGCGGTAACCGTGGATCTGGCGCCGGTGTTTGCCAAGCGCAATATCGACTTTCACCCGCAGGGCGCCAAGCGGCTGCATGCCGCCGAAAAGCGCGTTGAACTCACTGATGGCCAGTCGATCAGCTATGACTATCTGACCATTTCGACAGGTCCGGAGCTGGCCTTTGACGAGATCCCCGGATTTGGTCCGGAGCACTTTACCCAGTCGGTCTGCCAGATCGATCATGCATTGAAGGCCAAACCGGCCTTTGATGCGCTGGTGGCCAATCCTGGTCCGGTGGTAATTGGCGCGGTTCAGGGTGCGTCGTGCTTCGGCCCGGCCTACGAGTTCGCCTTCATTCTGGAAAAGGCACTGCGCGACGCCAAGGTGCGGGATCGCGTGCCGATGACCTTTGTCACCTCGGAACCCTATGTCGGTCATCTGGGGCTGGACGGGGTTGGCGACACCAAGGGCATGATCGAAAGCGCCATGCGCGACCGCCATATCAAATGGATCTGCAACGCCAAGGTCGACAAGGTCGAGGATGGCAAGCTCAGCGTGTCCGAAATTACCGAGGATGGCTCAGTCAAGCAGGCCCATGAACTGCCGTTCGCCTATTCAATGATGTTGCCCGCCTTCCGCGGCGTCGAGGCGGTCCGTGACATTGAGGGGCTGACCAATCCGCGTGGCTTCATTCTGGCTGATAAATATCAGCGCAATCCCGCCTTCCCCGAGATTTTCTCGGTGGGGGTCTGCGTTGCCATACCGCCGGTCGGCAAGACGCCGGTTCCCGTCGGTGTGCCCAAGACCGGGTTCATGATCGAATCCATGGTCACGGCCACGGTGCAGAACATTGCCCGACTGATCGCCGGCGAAGAGCCCAATGCGGTGCCGACCTGGAACGCCATCTGTCTCGCCGATTTCGGGGATTCCGGCATTGCCTTCGTCGCCCAGCCGCAATTGCCACCGCGCAATGTGAACTGGTCCTCGGAAGGCAAGTGGGTGCATCTGGCCAAGGTCGGTTTCGAGAAATACTTCATGGGCAAGATGCGGTCGGGACAGTCCGAGCCGTTTTACGAGCATCTGGCTTTGCAGGTGCTGGGCATCGACAAACTCAAGGCGGTCAAGACCGAGCCTGCGGAGTAGCGCAACGCGCTGCCGACGAAATGCAGAACGGCGCCCACGGGTGCCGTTTTATGCGAGCCTAGTTTACCGAACCGCTGGAATGGGCGCGGATGACGCCGGGGACGCTGGGCCGGCACCGCACGTCACGCCGGAAATCGGTGGGCGACATGCCGGCGATCTTGCGGAACGACTTGTTGAATGCACTGAGTGAACCAAAGCCGCTATCCATGGCAACCTGCAGCACATTTGCGTCTTCCTGCATCAGCAATGCCTGGGCGTAGCTGAGCCGCATCAGATTGACATAGTCGTTCAGCGTCATCCCGGTGGATTTCTTGAACACGTTCATCGCGTATTTGGGGTGGATGTCGGCTGCGGCGGCGATATCGCCAGAATCAATATCCTCGCGGAAATTGTCGGCGATGAAGTCACAGATGCGCACCACGATGGGCGAGGAATGGTGATCCAGTCCCTCGACGGCGCTGACGACATCTGCAGGTCCGGGCAGCAGTTCGTAAGGATCAAAGCGGACACGCTCAATGCGCAACAGCAGTTCGTCCACCGCCATGCCGGCCTTCATCGGGTCGCCAGAGCGGGCATAATCGTTCCATCGCGCAAAATTGAGCGCATCGGATGCATCGGTTGCCTTGGTCACCAGGGTAGCGCCCTGCATGAGTTTTGACTGTACGTCCTGGGGGAGCCGGAGGCGGAAGAAATGCACCAGCGGCAGGTGCCCACCGGCATAGATCAGATCGTCCGAGGAATCGTCGAGCCAGTGGGGCAGCCCGCCCCAGAACAGAGCCATATCCCCAGCATTGAAGCGGACATCATGGCCGCTCATGCGATAGTGCGCCCAACCGCGCACGATGTAATTGACCTCGACCTGAGCGTGCCAATGGGCTCCGCGCATCACCAGTGGTGATGAATGAAACATGTGCAACTCAGTCGGTAGTCGCTCCACCCCATTGGCTTCGGGTTCGTAATACGCCCGCGCCGCCATCTTACTTTCCGCCAACTCTGCATACCTTTTGGCATAGACGCCTTGCACCAGTAGCATAGCTTAGAAAGCGCTCGTCGTAAGAGCAAACTAAAAGGGAGGACTAATATGACTCGCATCGCATCTCACCTGAGCAAGACCCTCGCCGTCGCACTCACCGGTGTCAGCATGCTCAGCGTCACCGCTGCTTCGGCACTGGAAATCACCGTCTGGTGCTGGGATCCCAATTTCAATGGCGCGACCATGAAGGAAGCTGGCGAGCGCTATACCGCCATGCATCCCGACGTCACGTTCAACATTGTCGACTTTGCCAAGGCCGACCTTGAGCAGAAGCTGCAGGCGCAGCTCGCTTCGGGCACTACGGACGGGCTGCCCGACATTGTGCTGATCGAGGACTACGGCGCACAGAAGTATCTGCAGTCGTTCCCCGGCGCCTTCGAAGCGCTCAATGACAGCGTCGATTACTCTGCTTTCGCACCCTACAAGGTCGAACTGGCAACCGTGGGCGACCAGACCTACTCGCTGCCTTTCGATTCCGGCGTGACCGGCCTGTTCTATCGCTCCGACATCCTGTCCGAGGCTGGCTATGAAGCGGCAGATCTTGAAAACATCACCTGGGACAAGCTGATCGAAATCGGCCAGGACGTGAAGGAAAAGACCGGCGACACCCTGCTGCCAATCGATCCAAACGACGCTGGCTGGTTGCGCATCATGATGCAGTCGGCAGGCTCGTGGTATTTCAACGCTGATGGCAGCGTGAATATCGAAGGCAATCCAGTTCTCAAGGCCTCGATCGAGACCTATCAGCGCCTGCTCGCCGCCGGTATCTCCAAGCCGGTTGCCGGCTGGACCGAATATACCGGCAGCTTCACCTCAGGCGATACCGCCGCCACCTTTACCGGCGTGTGGATGACCGGCACGATCAAGGCCAATGCGGATCAGTCCGGCATGTGGGGCATCGCGCCCCTGCCCGCTCTGGACGGCGTCGAAGGCGCAACCAATGCGTCCAATCTGGGCGGCTCGAGCTGGTATGTGATGTCCTCGGCCCCCGAAAAGGATGCCGCCATCGACTTCCTCGCCGAAGTCTGGGGCAAGGATGCCGATTTCTACCAGAAGATCCTGGTCAATCAGGGCGCTCTCGGTTCGCTGCTCGCGGCCCGCGATGGTGAAGCCTATTCGGCCAGCGACCCCTTCTTTGGTGGTGCTGAAGTCTGGCAGAACTTCTCGAACTGGCTGGGCGCCATCCCGTCCGTCAATTACGGCATCTTCACCAACGAAGCCGACGCGGCTGTTGTTGCGCAGATTCCGGCCATCACCAGCGGTGGCAATGTCGATGAGATCATCGCGGCCATCGACAGCCAGGTCCGTCAGCAGATCCAGTAGGCTCTGATCTGATACGCCGGGGGCGGGTTTCCCGCCTTCGGCACCTAAGGTCTGGTGCAGGCGGCACGGACGGCAGGCACTGACACGGCCAAACGGCAAGCAGGGGGCAGCAGGTGGCGCAATCCAATCTGATACGACGCGAGCAGATCAACGGCTGGGCATTCATCATGCCCGCTTTGGTGCTGCTGGGTGTCTTCATGGTCTATCCCATCCTGTGGTCGCTCTGGATGAGTTTCCAGGTCGGGCGCGGGATGAATCTGAGTTTTGGCGGTCTGGCCAATATCATCCGGCTGACCCAGGACACGGTGTTTCAGCGGGCGCTGACCAATACGATGATCTTCCTGGCTGTCCAGGTGCCGGTCATGCTGGTGCTGGCCATGCTGTTTGCCAATGCGCTCAACGACAGCAAGCTGTGGGGCCGCAGCATCTTCCGCACGGCGATCTTTTTGCCCTGCGTGACCTCGCTGGTGGCCTATTCGGTGATCTTCCGCTCGATGTTTGCCCAGGATGGCATCATCAACCAGATGCTGATGGCGATCCACATCATTGCCGACCCCATTCCCTGGCTGGCCGACCCGTTCTGGGCGCGCGTTGTGGTGATCCTGGCGATCACCTGGCGCTGGACCGGCTACAACATGATTTTCTATCTCGCCGCGATGCAGAATATCGACCGCTCGATCTATGAGGCGGCGCGCATTGATGGCGTGCCGGCCTGGGCGCGCTTCTTCTACATCACCGTGCCCATGCTCAAGCCGGTGATCCTGTTCACCACCGTGATCTCCACCATCGGCACCTTGCAGCTGTTCGACGAGGTCAATCTGATCACCCAGGGCGGACCTTCGGATTCCACGCTGACGCTGTCGCTCTACATCTACAACCTGACCTTCAAGTTCATGCCCAGCTTTGGCTACGCGGCCACGGTCAGCTACGTGATCGTGATCCTGGTGGGTATCCTGAGCTTCATTCAGTTCCTCGCGGCACGGGATAAACGCGCATGAGTAACCCCCTCGCTTTGCTCAGCCGCACCGCCACCTATGCCCTGCTCACGCTGGCGGCATTCATTTCGGTGTTCCCGTTCTTCTGGATGCTCGTGGGGGCCACCAACAGCTCCAATGACATCATTCGCGGCAAGGCCACGCCCGGCACGGCCCTGTTCGAGAACATCGCGACATTTGTGAACTCGGTGGATCTGCCCCGCATCCTGTTCAACTCGTTCTTCATCGCTGGCGTGGGCACCATCGCCACGCTGATCGTGGCGTCACTGGCCGGCTATGGCTTTGAGATGTTCCGCTCGAAGGCGCGTGAAAAGGTGTTCGGGGTGATGATCCTGGGCCTGTCGATCCCGTTTGCGGCGCTGATGATCCCGCTCTTCGTGATGATGGCGAGCTTCAAGATGATCAACACCTATCAGGCGATCATCCTGCCCACCGTGGCCTCGATCTTCATCATCTTCTACTTCCGCCAGGCCACCAAGGCGTTCCCGACCGAGTTGCGTGATGCAGCCAAGGTCGACGGGCTCAAGGAATGGCAGATCTTCTTTTTCATCTACATGCCGGTGATGCGCTCGACCTATGCGGCGGCGACCATCATCGTGTTCATGGCCAATTGGAACAATTACCTGTGGCCGCTCATCGTGCTGCAGACCAATGACATGAAAACCCTCACCCTTGTGGTGGCGGGCCTGACATCGGCCTACACGCCCGATTTCGGTGTCGTCATGGTCGGTTCGATAACGGCCACCCTTCCCACCCTGATCATCTTCTTCCTGCTCCAGCGTCGCTTCGTCGAAGGCATGCTGGGCGCGGTCAAATAAGGTTCAAAATCATGAGCAGCTTGAAGCTTAGAGGCGTGCGCAAATCCTATGGCACCGTCGAGGTGATCCGGGGGATTGATCTGGATATTGCGGCCAAGGAATTCGTGGTGTTTGTCGGTCCGTCGGGATGCGGCAAGTCCACCCTGTTGCGCATGATTGCCGGGCTCGAGGCGATCACCGCGGGTGATCTCGACATCGGCGGCCAGCGAATGAACGATGTCGATCCATCCAAGCGCGGCATCGCCATGGTGTTCCAGTCCTATGCGCTTTATCCGCATATGACGGTGCGCGACAATATGGGCTTTGCGCTGCGCTTTGCCGGTGTGGCCAAGGACAAGATAGCCAGCCAGGTCGATGAAGCCGCCCGCATTCTGGCGCTGGAGCCCCTGCTGGACCGCTTCCCCAAGGAACTCTCGGGCGGGCAACGCCAGCGCGTCGCCATCGGCCGCGCCATTGTGCGCAATCCGGAAGTGTTCCTGTTTGACGAACCGCTGTCGAACCTGGACGCCGAGTTGCGCGTGCATATGCGCATCGAGATCGCGCGGCTGCACAAGGAACTCAAGACCACCATGGTCTATGTGACCCATGATCAGGTCGAGGCCATGACGCTGGCCGATACGATCGTGGTGCTGCGTGATGGCATTATCGAGCAGGTCGGCAAGCCACTGGAGCTCTATGACGATCCTGCCAACCTGTTCGTGGCCGGCTTTATCGGCTCACCCAAGATGAACCTGATGGCGGGCGTTGTAACGGCATCGGGCAATGGATCGGTTACGGTTGAGCTGACCCATCAGGGCAAGGCGCAGGTTACCCTGCCCGTCTCCGACACGCCGCCGGCTGTCGGTGCGGCGGTGACCATGGGTGTGCGGCCTGAGCACTTCGGCCTTGAAGGCGCCGGCGGCGCTGAAATGAGCGTCAACATTGACGTTGCCGAGCATCTGGGCGCGACCAGCTATATCTACGCCAACACCAAATCGGGCGAACAGATCATCATCGAGCGTGAAGAGTCTCGCCACGAGCATGATCGCGAAAGCATCACGGTCTCAATCGATACGGCCAAGGCCTATCTGTTCGACGACAAGGGCCAGCGCGTCCGCTAGCGCTGCGCCAATCAGTATTCCAATCCCGGCGCTTGGCCGGACTTCTATCCGTTACAAAGGACCATTTTCATGGCTGAGAAAATTCGCTGGGGCATTATCGGACCCGGCAGCATCGCCAAGGCGTTTTTTGGTGGCGCCAACGACTCCCGGCACGGGGTTGTGGCGGCCATTGCGACGCGCGATCCGAGCAAGCCGAACCTGGCTACAGACTTCCCCGGCATCCGCGTGGTCAAGGGTTATGACGCCCTGCTCGCCGATCCCGAGATCGACGCGGTCTATATCGCCGTACCCCATACCGGCCACGCCGAATGGGCGATCAAGGCGGCCGAAGCGGGCAAGCATGTGCTGGTGGAAAAGCCCTTCGCGCTGTCGGCCTTCGAGATCGGCGCCGTGCTGCATGCCCACAAGCAGGCAGGTACCTTTGCCGGCGAAGCCTTCATGTATCGCCTGCACCCGCAGACCGCCAAGCTGATCGAACTGCTTAAATCGGGCGTCATTGGTGACGTGCGGATGATCCAGTCGAGCTTTGGCTTCTCGATGGGCAAGTTCCAGCCCGAGCACCGCCTGTTCGCCTCCAAGCTGGCCGGCGGCGGCATTCTCGATGTCGGCGGCTATCCCGTCTCGATGGCCCGGCTGATTGCCGGCACTGCCATGGGCAGGCCCTTCGCCGATCCGGTCAAGGTGGCTGGCACCGCCAAGCTCAATGCCGAAGGCACGGATGACTGGGCCGCGGCTGTACTGACCTTCGAAAACGGCATAGTGGCGCAGGTCTCCTGCGCAGTGATGGCCAATCTGGACAATGTGCTGCGCGTTCACGGTGCAGATGGCCGTATCGAGGTGCCTGACTTCTGGTTTGCCGGTGGCGACCGCACCAAGGGCGTCGGCAAGATCGACATCATCAAGGACGGCAAGACTGAAACGGTCAGCGTGGGCGAAGAGCGCCACGTCTATTCGTTCGAGGTCGATGCCGCCTCTGAGGCCATCCTCGCCAGGCGGCAGGAACTGACTGAGCCAGGCATGAGCTGGAATGACACTCTGGGCAATGCCCGGGTGCTCGATCAGTGGCGTCGCGATGCCGGGATCGAGTTCTCGGTCGAAACCAGCGCCAACCGCGTCAACACGCTGGCCAATCGCCCGCTGGGCGCCAATCAGGGCGTCATTCCCAAGCGTTCCATTCCAGGTCTGGGCAAGCAGGCCTCGACCGTGGCGCTGGGCTTTGAGGACTTCAAGAGCTTCGCGTCAGGCGCCATCCTGCTCGACGCATTCTGGGAGCGTGGCGGCAATATCTTTGACACCGCCTTTGTCTATGGCGGCGGCTATACCGAAAAGCTCTATGGCGAGTGGCACACCAATCGCGGCACGCGCGAAGGCTCGGTGCTGATCGGCAAGGGTGCGCATAGCCCGCTGTGCTATCCCGACGTGATCGCCAAGCAGCTGACCCAGTCGCTGGACCGGTTGCAGACCGACTATGTCGATATCTACTTCATGCACCGCGACAATCTCGATGTCCCGGTCGGCGAGTTCGTCGACGCCATGGATGCCGAGGTCAAGAATGGCCGCATTCGCGGACCATTCGGTGGCTCCAACTGGACCCGGGAGCGCTTTGACGAGGCCGTGGCCTATGCCGAACGCACCGGCAAGACCAAGCCGATGGCACTGTCCAACAATTTCGCGCTGTCCGAAATGCTGGAGCCGATTTGGGATGGCTGCGTCACCTCGGCCTCGGACGACTGGAAAAAGTGGCTGACCGACACCCAGACCACCAATTTCTCCTGGTCCAGTCAGGGTCGTGGCTTCTTCACCGACCGTGCCGGTCGCGACAAGACCGACAATGAAGAGCTGGTCCGCTGCTGGTACAATGACAAGAACTTCGCCCGTCGCGACCGCGCGATCGAGCTGGCCGAAAAGATCGGTCACAATCCGATCCATGTCGCCCTGGCCTTCGTTCTGGCCCAGCCCTTCCCGTCCATCCCGCTTATTGGGCCCCGCACGCTGGGCGAACTCGACGATAGCCTGCTGGCCTTCGACATCAAGCTGACCCCCGAACAGGTTGCCTGGCTCGATCACGGCAACTAGCGGTTCCTCCCTGCCGGCCTTCCCCCACGGGGGAAGGTCAGGTGGGAGCAACAAACCAGCTTGGCAGGCGAAAGACCGCCTTCCGGTCCAGCAAAAAACCCCCATCTTGTGCGCCTTATCCCCGTGGCCAATGGCTGCGCATATAGTTCTGTCATTGCCTGCGTCAGAGCCCAGTCATGACGAGTGATGCGCGCAGGAACTGCCGGGGATGGGAGGTCGCTCCCGTCACGCGGGGGAAATGTGTGCTGCCTCGGTCTGCAATACGGCCAGCCATGCCCGACCCGTGCAAAGCCCCGGCGTGATGGCGAGGCGGCTGTCTCACTTTCACTTTATACCCTTGGAGGCAGCCGCCTCGCCATCGCAGCTCGATAACCGCATTCAGGCGGCGCTTTCGCGCGACCAATTTCCTCGATGGGCCAGCAAGACGCACGGTTACAGCCATGTAGCTACTTGTCGGCGCCCGGGCCCTCCCCTATGTTCGGCACTGCGGAACGATAGTTTCGCAATGTTCTCAGGGCGGGGTGCAATTCCCCACCGGCGGTAAAGGCGGCGACGCCAAGCCCGCGAGCGCTTCGTGCAAGCGAAGGTCAGCAGATCCGGTGTAACTCCGGAGCCGACGGTATAGTCCGGATGAAAGAGAACGGGACCAACGCTGGCACGCCCCGCGTCCGCACCCTTTTAAAGGCCGGGACGCGGGCGTTGGCGAGACTTCCCGTAACCCTGAGGAAACTGGTTACGGAAAGGACTTTTGTAATGAACCACGTTTCCTCGTCTACCCAACATAGCGCTGTCACAGGCGCCCTGTTCATGGTGGTGGCAAGCCTTGCCTTCGCCGGCACCAACGTGCTGCAATCGGCGCTGCCAACGCCGGTGGAATATGGCGGCTATGGCATGAGCTCGACCGGCATGGCGTTCTGGCAATATGTCATCGCCTCGGTCCTGGCCCTACCGCTCATCATGCGCATCGGGGTGCACAATCTGCGCACCAAACACCCGGTATTGCACGGGGTTCGTGCCTTTGTGTCGGCGCTGGGCGTACACGTGTTCGTCTACGGCTTCGCCTCGGGCGTGCCGATCTGGCAGATGGTCACCCTGCTCGCCACCGGCCCGCTCTTCATCATTCTGGGCTCGACGCTGTTCCTCGGCGAACGCGCCTCGACTGCTCGTATTGGCGCGGGCTTGGTCGGCTTTGTCGGTGCCATCATCGTCTCCGGTGTCGGCGTCGAGGGGCTCAGCGCCTATACGCTGATCCCGATTGCGGCCGCCGCGCTGTGGGCGACCACCGACGTGCTGACCAAATATCTGTCGCGCACTGAATCGCCGGAAACGCTGACTGTGTCGCTATTGGTGCTGGTCACGCCCAATCACCTGCTGATCCTGCTGGCCGTGAACGCCTTCGCTTGGCTGGCGCCGACGCTGGTCCCCAACGGGCTGGCCACCGGCTTCCCCTTCGCCCTGCCCTCCGGCACCGGGCTGTGGCTGTTGCTGCTGCTGGGCGGGTTGACGGCAGCCGCGCAATATCTGCTCAGCATCGCCTACAAGGTCGCCGACGCGACCTATCTGCAGCCATTTGGCGATCTCAAGGTGCCGCTGAGCGGTCTGCTGGGCTGGATTGTTCTCAGCCAGGCCCCATCGATCTGGTTCTGGCCCGGGTCGATCCTGATCCTGGCGGCGTCGACCTTCATTCTGTGGAATGAATCGCAGAACCGCCAGAAACTCAGCATGGCCTGATATGCCAAGGGGGTCGCCAACAGGCGGCCCTTTTTCATGCCCAGTTGTCCCCGCGCGGTGGGCATATTTTATCCTGCTGGTGACCGGTTCAACGGGGTCCACCAGGGTATCGTGTTTCATTCCACCTTTGGAACAGGCTTTCCAAAAAGACTTGAATGCTGGAGCAGTTTGGGGAAGATGGCGGCGCAATAGCGAGGACCCGCATGTCTGAAGTCACCGCCACAGCCGAGCCACCGCAGGATTTTGATGCCCTGCGCACCGCGATTATCGAGCGCAAGAGCGAACTGCCCAAGCGGTTGAGCCAGGTCGCGGCATATGCGCTGGATAATCCCGACGAAATCGCCTTTGGCACGGCAGCCAGCATTGCCCTGTCAGCCAATGTGCAACCGTCAACGCTGGTGCGCTTTGCCCAGCATTTCGGGTTTGACGGCTTTTCCGGCCTGCAATTGCTGTTCCGCGCCCGATTGAGGGAGCGCACCTCATCCTATGACGACCGGCTCAAGGCGCTAGAAGCCGGCGACACCACAATTGCCGAGAGCACCAGCCTGCTCAACGGCTTTCTGGCTGCCGGGCACCGATCCATTGACGCCATTGCCGCCGCCGTGGATCCCGATCAGCTGGAACGTGCGGTGACGCTGCTGGCAGGTGCCGACACCATTTATCTGATCGCCAAGCGCCGCTCCTACCCCATCACCAATTACATGGCCTACGCCTTTGGCAAGCTGCGGGTGAAGTGCCAGTTGGTCGGCACCTCTGCGGGGACCGATGATGACCTGCTGGCCATGGCCACACCGCAAGATGCTGCCTTCGCCATCAGTTACGCCCCCTATGCTTCTGAAAGCGCGGCGCAGGCGCGGGCGCTGGCGGCACGCGACATCCCGGTGGTGTCGCTGACCGACTCGGCTTTCTCGCCACTGGCAGAGTGCTCCCGGGAATGGTTCGAGGTGGTCGAAGCCGACCATGCCGGTTTCCGCTCGTTATCGGCGAGCATGGCCTTTGCCATGGCGCTGACGGTTAGCATTGCGGAAAAGCGGCGCCGGGGCTGACATTCCACAAATAGAACGCGCGTTCTATATTGACGAAGTGCCGGAACCTATGTTTCATAATCGACATCCAGATCGCTGGATGAAGACTGATTGGCCGTTGGCCGCATGGGAGGATCGCCGTGACAAACGCGCAGCCCGAACACGGGACGAAAACGCTCGATGTCATTACCATCGGGCGCGCTTCGGTGGACCTGTATGGCCAGCAGATCGGCACGCGGCTTGAAGACGTCGGCAGCTTTGCCAAATCCGTGGGCGGCTGCCCCGCCAATATTGCGGTGGGCACGGCCCGGCTGGGGCTGAAGTCGGCGCTGATCACCCGCGTCGGCCACGAACAGATGGGCCGCTTCATCACCGAACAGCTGGCCCGCGAGGGCGTTGAAACTGCCGGTATAGCAACCGACCCCGCGCGCCTGACGGCGCTGGTGCTGCTTTCGGTCGAGGCCGAGGGCGTCTCGCCCATGATCTTTTATCGCACCGACTGCGCCGACATGGCACTGGACGAAGGCGATATCGATGAAGCCCTGATCGCCTCTGCCCGTTCCATCGTGGTTACCGGCACCCACTTCTCGCGCCCCAATAGCGAAGCGGCGCAGAAAAAGGCGATCCGCATTGCCAAGGCCAGTGGCGCCCGTATTGCCTTCGACATTGATTACCGCCCCAATCTGTGGGGCCTTGCCGGCCATGATGCAGGCTTTGAGCGCTATGTCGCCTCCGACATCGTCTCGCAAAAATACCAGTCGGTGCTGCCCGACTGTGATCTGATCGTCGGCACCGAAGAGGAGGTCCTCATTGCCTCCGGTGAAGCCGACCTGCTCTCCGCGCTCAGGACGATCCGTGGCCTTTCCTCCGCCACGATTGTCTTGAAGCGCGGGCCCATGGGCTGCATCGTCTATGATGGTGCCATCCCCGATGATCTGGAGGCCGGCATCGTCGGTGAAGGCTTCCCCATCGAGGTCTATAATGTGCTGGGGGCGGGCGACGCCTTCATGAGCGGCTGGTTGCGCGGCTGGCTGAGCGGCGAGAGCCACGCCACCAGCGCCACCTGGGCCAATGCCTGCGGCGCCTTCGCCGTATCGCGCTTGATGTGTTCGCCAGAATACCCCAGCTGGACCGAGCTCGATCACTTCATGACCAAGGGCAGCCCCAAGCGCGCCCTGCGCAATGACGACGATCTCAATCATATCCACTGGGCGACCACACGCCGCCGCGCCTGGCCAAAGCTGATGGCGCTGGCGATTGATCATCGTAGCCAGCTTGAGGAAATCCCCGGCGCGACGGAAGCGTCGATTTCCGCCTTCAAGGAACTTGCCGTAACGGCGGCGTCACGCATTGCGGATGGTCGGCCGGGCTTTGGCATGCTGCTCGACGACAAGCATGGCCGCAAAGCGCTGTTTGCCGCCGAAGCCCAGGGCTTCTGGATTGCCCGCCCCATTGAGCTGCCCGGCTCGCGGCCGCTGCAGTTCGAATTCAGCCAGGACGTTGGCAGCCGTATTATCGACTGGCCGGTCGAGCACGCTATCAAGGTGCTGTGCTTCTTTCACCCCGACGATCCTGCCGCGCTCAGGGCCGAGCAGATCGCCAAACTGGGCGCCGCCCACGACGCCGCCCGCAAAATTGGTCGGGACCTGCTGGTTGAGATCATCGCTGGCAAGCATGGCACGCTGGGGGATGACACCATCGCCCGCGCCATGACCGAGATCTACGATGCCGGCATTCGGCCCGACTGGTGGAAACTGGAGCCGCAAACCAGTGCTGCAGCCTGGAGCGGCATCGATCAGGTCATCGAAGCGCGCGACCCGCTCTGTCGCGGCATTGTGCTGCTCGGGCTTGAAGCCAGCCATGAAGCGCTGGAAGCTGGGTTTGCCCTCGCGCACACCTCCCGCCAGGTCCGCGGCTTTGCTGTGGGGCGCACCATCTTCGCTGCTGCCGCCAAGGCATGGCTGGCGGGCTCCATGAGCGACGAAGAGGCCATTGCCGACATGGCACAACGCTTCGGCGCGCTGGTTGCGGTGTGGGAACGTCTGGGCGATCACAAACCGGTCTGACATCCCTGCCCGCGCCGTCCGGCTGTGATAGGCTTGGACACAATGACATTCAGGCGCTCCTGGCGCCGACGACAAGGACTGAGGCGATGAGCCAGAACACCGTTCGACTGACAATGGCCCAAGCCGTGGCCCGTTTCATGACCATGCAGAAGACCGAGATCGACGGCGAAATCGTGCCGATCTTCGGCGGCGTGTTCGCGATCTTCGGGCACGGCAATGTGGCTGGTCTGGGCGAGGCGCTGCACGGCGTCAAGGATACGCTGCCCACCTATCGGGCGCAGAATGAGCAGGGCATGGCCAATGCCGCCATTGCCTATGCCAAGGCAAGCTTTCGCCGTCGCTTCATGGCCTGCACCAGCTCGATCGGCCCAGGGGCACTGAATATGGTCACCGCTGCTGCTCTGGCGCATGTGAACCGGCTGCCCGTGCTGCTGCTCCCCGGTGATGTATTTGCCAACCGCCTGCCCGATCCCGTGCTGCAGCAGGTCGAAGATTGGGGCGATGGCAGTGTCACCGCCAATGATTGCTTCAAGCCCATCAGCCGCTATTTCGACCGCATCACGCGCCCCGAGCAGATCATCCCCGCCCTGCGCCGGGCCATGCAGGTGTTGACTGATCCGGCCGAATGCGGCCCGGTGACGCTGAGCCTGTGTCAGGACGTGCAGGCCGAGGCCTATGACTATCCCGAAAGTTTCTTTGCCGAAAAGATCTGGGGCGTGCGCCGCCCCATGCCGGATGGCGATGAGTTCGCCAATGCCGCAACCGCGCTGATCAAGGCCAAGAAGCCGGTGATCATTGCCGGCGGTGGCGTGTTGTATTCTGAGGCTGGCGCGACGCTGCGCAGCTTTGCCGAGCGCTATGGCGTGCCGGTGCTGGAAACTCAGGCCGGCAAGTCCAGCCTGCCCCATAATCACACGCTCAATATGGGTTCGGTCGGTGTTACCGGTACGGCGGCCGCCAATACGCTGGCGGAAGAAGCCGATGTGGTTCTGGCCATCGGCACACGGCTGCAGGATTTCACCACCGGCTCGTGGGCCTTGTTTAAAAATGACGATCTCAAGATCGTCGGGCTGAACGTGCAGGCCTTTGATGCGCACAAGCATCGCGCCCTGCCCCTGGTTGCCGACGCCCGCGCTGGTCTTGAAGCGCTCAATGCAGCCCTGACCGGCTGGCAGGCCGACCCCGAATGGACCGACCGCGCCAAGGTCGGCAAGGAAGACTGGCTCAATGCCGCTGCCGAGGCGACCGCAACCACCAATGCCGAACTGCCATCGGACGCTCAGGTTATCGGTGCAGTGCAGCGGGCGCGCGAGAATGCCACGCTGGTCTGCGCGGCGGGCGGCTTGCCCGGCGAGTTGCACAAGCTGTGGAAGGCCGACCAGCCCGGCAGCTATCATATGGAATATGGCTTCTCGACCATGGGCTACGAGATTGCCGGCGGTCTTGGCGTCAAACTGGCTCGCCCCAATGACGATGTCATCGTCATGGTTGGCGATGGCAGCTACATGATGATGAACTCGGAAATTTCCAGTTCGATCATGCTGGGCGCCAAGCTGACCATCGTGCTGCTCGACAATGCCGGCTATGGCTGCATCAATCGGCTGCAGATGGCGACCGGTGGTGCCAACTTCAACAATCTGTTGAAGGACACCCACCATGTCACTCTGCCGGGAATCGATTTTGCCGCGCATGCTGCTGCGATGGGCGCTGCCTCGCGCAAGGTCGCCTCGATTGCCGAGCTCGAAACAGCCCTGCAGGAAACCGAAAGCACTGACCGCACCACGGTGATCGTGATCGATACAGATCCATTGATCACCACTGATGAAGGTGGTCACTGGTGGGATGTTGCGGTGCCCGAGGTTAGCGCCCGGCCAGAAGTAAACGCGGCGCGTGCAGAGTATGAGACCGCGCTCAAGCAGCAGCGGTCGTAAGGGAATTCAGACGATGAGCATGAAAGCCAAACTCGGCATGTCGCCGATTGCGTGGTGGAACGACGATCTTGTTGAACTCAGCGATGACGTATCGCTGGAGGAATGCCTGCGCCAGTCGCGCTCGGCCGGGTTCACCGGCATGGAAAAGGGCCGGCGTTTTCCCGATGATCCTGCGGTAATGCTGCCCATTCTCAAGGCGGCCGATGTCACGCTCTGCGGCGGCTGGTTCTCAGGCACGCTGGCCGATGAAGACCTGGCGACCAACAAGGCGCGCATTGCGCCTATGATCGAGCTGTTCAAGGCAGTCGATGCGCCCTGCATCGTTTATGGCGAAGTCGGTCGTTCGGTACAGGGTGACCGTTCGCGTCCTCTCAACACCAAGCCCAAGCTCGACGATGACGAGATGAAGGCTTATGGCCGCACGCTCACCGCATTTGGCGAGTGGTGCGCCGAACAGGGCATGCCTCTCTCCTACCATCATCATATGGGGGCCGTGGTTGAGACCGAAGCTGAACTTGATACCTTCATGAGCCATTCTGGCGAGGGCATTCCCCTGCTGTTTGACGCCGGTCATCTGGCGTTTGCGGGCGGCGATGTGCTGGCCGCGATCGACAAGCACCACAAGCGGATCAACCACGTCCACGTCAAAGATGTGCGCATGGGTGTCATCGATGCCCTCGACCGCAGCCGTCAATCCTTCCTCGATGCCGTGGCGCTGGGCGCCTTCACCGTGCCGGGCGATGGCTCGCTGGACTTTGGCGCGATCGTGCAGAAGTTCGCGGACTATGGCTATGAGGGCTGGTTTGTTGTGGAGGCCGAGCAGGACCCCAAGGCCAACCCGCCTCTGACCATGGCCCAGCTTGGTTACAAGGAACTTATGCGCGTCATGACCAATGCCGGTTACACTGTGGAAACACAGGGCTTTCCGAAGGGCTGAGTTGTGCCCAAGGGGTGAGTTTTGCCGCCGCCATATGCTACATCCAATCCGTTGGGATTGCAGAGTGAAGGCAGGTTGGCGTGCAGAAAAATGACATAAGCTGGTTTCGGCCGCTTTGGCGCCGCGTTGCGGTAACAGTGTTTCTGGCGATCTGGGTCGTCTGGGAGTTGTTCTGGACCCAGGACCAGTTCTGGGCCTTTCTCGTAGGCGCGGCCCTGGCCTATTCGCTCTATAATTTCTTTTATGCGTTTCCCAAGGAGGAGCCCGATAATGGCGACCAATCCGAACCTCCGCGTCCGCCCAAAGGGGATAACGGGCCAAGTTCATAACGTAACCCCGGCTAATGCCGGCTGGACCTATGTGGGGTTTGCCCTGCACAAGCTTGGCGCTGGCGACACCGCCGGCGGCGACGCTGGCGAGCAGGAATTGTGCCTGGTGCTGGTCGGCGGCAAGGGCAAGTTCACCGTAGACGGTGTAGACTTTGGCGAGTTGGGCGAGCGCATGAGCCCGTTCGAAGGCGCGCCCTGGGCAGTTTATCTGCCCAGGGGCAGTAGCTGGACCGTGGAAGCGACAACACCACTTGAACTGGCAGTATGTGCAGCCCCCGGTGGCGGCGACTACAAGGCCCATGTCATCAAGCCGGGGCGGCACCCGCAGGTTACCCGCGGCAAGGGCGCCAATGTGCGCCACGTCTATAACATCATGCCCGAAGATGACGGCGCGGCGCATTCGCTGCTGGTTGTCGAGGTCATCACCCCGCAGGGCAACACCTCCTCCTATCCGCCGCACAAGCATGATCAGGACAATTTGCCCCACGAGAGCATGCTCGAAGAGACCTATTTCCATCGTCTGAACCCGCCGCAGGGCTTTGCCATGCAGCGCGTCTATACCGATGATCGCAGCCTTGATGAGGCGCTGGTGATTGAGGATGGCGATGTGACGCTGGTGCCCAGGGGCTATCACCCCGTGGCGACGACCGCGGGCTATGACCTCTATTATCTCAACGTCATGGCAGGCCCCAAGCGCGTGTGGAAATTCCACAACGCGGCCGAGCATGAGTGGCTGCTGAAATAGGTACTCCGCGGCAGTGCAGGTTCGCATAGAAATAGTCACCCTCGGGCTCGACCCGAGGGTGATTAGTTGGTGGCGCAGATGAGAGAATTACCGCCCCTGAAAGATCGACCGATCAGCCATCACGCCGGTGACTTCACTCACCTTGACGGTGCGGCCTTCCTTGACCGATTTGACCGCCGCGTCGGCCAGTGCCAGCGCGATCAACCCGTCGATACCGCTCGGCGATGCTGGAGATTTTGATTCCACAAAGTCGATGAAGGCACTGATTTCATGGGCATAAGCATCGAGATAGCGGGTCATGAAGAAGTCGTGCAGCGGTGGGCGCGTATAGCCACTGGCATTGGCGACTTCGATCGAGACCGGGCGCTGGTTTTCTGCCGAAACCGCGCCTTTGGAGCCATGCACCTCGATGCGCTGGTCATAGCCATAAGTGGCGCGGCGCGAGTTCGAAATGGTGGCGTGCTTGCCGGTGGCGGTCTGGAGCATGACCGAGGCGCTGTCGAAGTCCCCTGCCTCGCCGATGGCCTTGTCGACCAGCACCGAGGCCTGAGCGGTCACGGATTCGATCTCCTCGCCCAGCAGATAGCGGGCCATATCGAAATCGTGGATGGTCATGTCGCGGAAGATACCACCCGAGCGCTTGATGTAGTCCACAGGCGGGGCACCGGGATCGCGCGAGACGATGGTGACCATCTCAACGGTGCCGATCTCGCCCTTGGCGATCACGTCGTGCACGGCCTGAAAATGGGGATCAAAGCGCCGGTTGAAGCCAACCATGAGCGTGGCGGCCTCGGCGTCGACCACCTTGAGGCAGGCCTTGACCCGTTCGACGTCAAGATCGATGGGCTTCTCGCAGAAGACCGCCTTGCCGGCACGCGCAAACTGTTCGATCAGCTCGGCATGGGTATCGGTGGGGGTGCAGATCACCACTGCATCGATGTCATCGGCAGCCAGAATCTGCTCAATACTACGCACCGCGCAGCCATATTGGCCGGCAAGATCGCTCGCCGCCTTCTCGAAGGCATCAGCAACAGCAACCAGCTTGGCCTTGGAATTGGACGACACAGCCTTGGCATGCACCTTGCCGATGCGGCCAGCGCCCAGCAGGCCGAAACGAACAGTCATGGGAAATCTCCTGCAACAATAGAGAGCGATGCAACACATCAACCGTCATATTGTCAATTCAGAACATACATTCCATTTAGATCGGAAACCCGGCGTTGCGTTCACGCTTCGCGTGCGCGCTCTAGGATGCGCTTGCACTCGAGCAGTTCACGCATCACCTGAGACAGCTTGTCCCGGGATTCCTGATCAAGGCCAGCATTGGCCTGCATCATGGCGTCTTCGATCTCGGCCTCGTCACCAGCGGCTTCGGCTTCCTCGATCATGGGCAGGATATCATCGATCGACTTGCCCTCGCCTACGGCGATGACATAGCGGCTGCCCTGATCCTTGATGATGCGCTGTACACCCTTGATGGTAAAACCCTGATCATAGAGCAGGTGACGGATGCCGCGCAGCAGCAGAACATCGTCGGGCCGATAGTAGCGGCGACCCCCGCCACGCTTAAGCGGCTTGATCGTGTTGAAGCGAGTCTCCCAGAAACGCAGGACATGCTGTGGCAGGTCCAGTTCCTCGGCGGCTTCAGATATTGTCCGGAATGCGTCTGGCGACTTGTCCACGAAGGCTGAGACTCGCTGGATGGCTTATTTTCCAGTCACAACCATAGATTTGTTGATCTTGGACTTCAACACGTTGGACGGTTTGAACACAAGAACCTGCCGGGGCAGGATCGGGACCTCTTCGCCCGTCTTCGGATTGCGGCCGATGCGCTCGTTCTTTGAGCGCACCTGGAAGGACCCGAAGGAAGAAAGTTTGACATTGGACCCCGAAATCAGCGCATCACCGATCAGTTCCAATACCCGCTCTACCAATTCAGCTGACTCGGTTCTGGACAGGCCGACCGTGCCGTAGACCGCTTCGGCGAGATCCGCCCGCGTTACCGTCTTTTGCGTCATTCGAAACCCCGTGTTGTCCGAATGGCTGGGCTCCTCGGGCGGAACAATCGTTACCATCCCAGTCTTTTGTGCGGTTCAACTGGACCTGCCAAAGGTCGCGCCAAACCGCAGAAACCCGTCCTTCCAGTCAGCGCAAACGCGCCGCACAAACCCCTCATGCGGCAGAATTTTGCACCGTGTCCTCCACTAGAAAATGACACTAACGCCTTGAAACACCTAAGGTCAATCGGGCTGCGACGGCGTCTACCAACGAATGAGGGTAGCGCCCCAGGTGAAGCCACCACCCATGGCCTCGAGCATGACCAGATCACCGGACTTGATGCGCCCGTCGGCAACAGCAACGCTGAGCGCCAACGGCACCGAGGCCGCCGAGGTATTGGCGTGTTCGCCCACGGTCATCACTACCTTCTCAGGCGGCAGGCCAAGCTTGGCCCCTGCCCCTTCGATGATCCGCCGGTTGGCCTGATGGGGCACGAACCAGTCGAGGTCGTCCACGGTATAGCCAGCCTTGTCGAGCGTGTCATAGACCACGTCGGTGATCTTGCCGACGGCGTGGCGGAACACTTCCTTGCCCTGCATGTGCACATGGCCGGTAGTGCCGGTGGTGGACGGACCGCCATCGACGTAGAGCTTGTCCCAGTGATGGCCATCAGAGCGCAGCGCTGAGGCCAGAATGCCCTGTTCAGGCGCATCGTCTGCCAGTTCGGCCTTTTCGAGCACAACCGCACCGGCGCCGTCACCAAACAGCACGCAGGTGGTGCGGTCGGTCCAGTCGAGCAGGCGCGAGAATGTCTCGGCCCCGATCACGAGAGCCCGCTTGGACAGATCGTTCTTGATGTAGCTATCGGCGGTGACCATGCCATAGACGAAGCCAGAACAGACCGCCTGCAAGTCGAAGGCCATGCCGTGATGCATGCCCAGCTTCATCTGTACCAGCGTGGCCGCTGATGGGAAGGTGTAGTCGGGCGTGGTGGTGGCAACGATGATCAGATCAATGTCGTCGGGCGTCACGCCAGCAGCCGCCATGGCGCGCTTGGCGGCCTCGACTGCCAGATCTGACGTGTACTGGCCCTCAGCAGCGATATGGCGCTGCTTGATGCCGACCCGCTGCTGGATCCATTCGTCAGAGGTGTCGACCCGCTTGGCCAGTTCGTCGTTGGTGAGGATTTTCTCAGGCAAATAGCTGCCGACACCACGGATGATGGAACGCGTCTTGGTCACGCCGGTTTTGCCTCGGATTCTGCATCAGCTGCGACAGGTGCCGCTTTGATAGGGAAACGTTTCATGGTCTCGTCGATCTTGGCGACAAGATTGCTGCGGGCCATGCCATAGGCCAGATTCAAGGCGCTTTTGTAACCGACTTCGTCGGTACCACCGTGCGATTTGATCACAATGCCATTGAGCCCCATAAACACACCGCCATTGACGGTGCGTGGGTCCATGCGCTTGCGCAAGGCGTTCAGTGCGGACGTGGCAAACAGAGCACCAATACGGCTCATCAGGTTCGACTTAAGCGCCGTGCGCAGATAGGAGCCAACCTGGCGGGCGGTGCCTTCGGCGGTCTTGAGAGCAATATTGCCGACAAAACCTTCGGTCACCACAACGTCCACGGTGCCCTTGCCGATGTCATCGCCTTCGACAAAGCCGTGATAGGTGAACCCCGATCCGCTGGCATCACTGAGAATGCGACCGGCTTCCTTGATGGATTCGAGACCTTTGACCTCTTCGGTGCCGACATTGAGCAGACCCACGGTGGGCGACTCATCGTCGAACAGGCAGCGCGCTAGCGCCGAACCGAGAATGGCGTAATCGACCAATTGCTGGGCATCTGCGCCAATGGTGGCGCCCATGTCGAGCACGACAATATCCTTGCGCAGCGTCGGCCAGATGGCCGCGATGCCGGGACGGGCAATGCCCTCCATCGGTCGCAGGCAGAAGGTGGCCATGGCCATCAGCGCGCCCGTATTGCCGCCAGAGACGGCGACGCTGGCCTCACCGTCCTTGACGGCCTGGATGGTCATCCACATCGAGGAGGTCCCACGCCCCTTGCGCAGCGCCTGGCTGGGCTTTTCATCCATGGCGATCACTGTTTCGCAGTGGCGCACCGATGAGGCTGACTTGAGTGCGGGGAATTCGTTGAGCAGCGGATCGATCTGCTCCTGCCGCCCGTGAAAGATGAACCGCGCGTTATTGTGCTCCTTGAGGAGCAGGTCGGCGCCGTGGATAACCGCGCGGGGGGCGTTATCGCCGCCCATGGCATCCACTGATAGAGTAATTGTTTCGATCATTTCCGCCCGTTTTCCGCCTAATCGGCAGGCCTGCGAACATATCCCATCGGGGAGTCGGTGCAAGCCCCGCCGCTGGTGCTACTGATCAATGTCGGTGGACTTCTTGAGTTTTGTCAGTGCAGCGAACGGCCCGGAGGCCTCGCCATCGACATTCAGCCCCAGAGATTCGACACTTTCGCCGGGACGACGCGGATAGGGATCGATGGCCAAGCCGATCGTTTCGAGCAGCAATGCGCTCAAATCGACCTCGGGTCCGTCAATGTGATCGGGAAAGTCGTCGTCCTCAAGGTCGACAAAAACCTCAGATCCGGGCGTGGCAACCTTTTCGGTGTCCTGTGGCAGAAACACCCGGTCAATTGCTTCTTCGATATCCTGATAGACAGGCTCAAACGACACCACAGAGGACTGGACGACGCGCGCGCTCAGGTGGCCGAGGGCACGGATACCGCCGCGCAGCGGCGTGACGGTGAGGTTGGCGTCGAAAGCTTCAACAGCATCAACCTTGAGAATTCGCGCCAGTTCAGCGCGCTTTTGCGCATCAGTGGAGACCTTGACCGAGCGTCCCGAAGCGGGGAGACGGTCAATGCGCACGATCGCGTCGAGTATGGGGGCGTCGGACTGGCTCATTGCGGGCTCTCAAACTCAATAGTGCCATTTGTTATGGCATCAGCGGACTGGCGGGACACGGCTGCATCCTGACGCAGTAGATACGCAGCCATAGCCTCGACATGACTGCCTTCGGCTTCGTCATAAATATTGCGCGACAATACGCCTTGCAGTGCGACCAGATCATGGCGATCCATCGCTTCAGACAAGGCAGCAAGCAGACCGAAGAACACGTTGCCCATCTTCTGGATGCGCTTGGGAACGCCGAGATCGCCGACCCCCATCTCGCGCAATGATCTGTCCATGTCCTTGAAAAACAGATCAAAAACGGCCTGACTAAAATCCTTATCCGTGCTGGCCTCGGCACGAAGCCGGCGGAACAGCAGGGCCATATGCAGGCTGATCATGTCGAAGCGACCGGTGACGGTGTCAGGCACCTGCCATTCGGCGTAGAAATGGGGCTGCCGGGATTGCGCCACAATGGCGCTATAAACGGCGTAAACCGGTTCGGTGGCGGTATTCTTGCGGAACAGGTTGAGTATCATGGGGTTGCGCTCAGCTTCGTGGTCGGCCTAACACCCGGGCAAAATGGCCCATCGGACCATTGCCAGCTTGCCAGACGGGCAGATTGGCAGCTACACATTCCGGCGGCTGAAGCGTTTGCCGCGTTGTGGTCGTGCCTATAGTCGAGAGCCATCGAGAAAGTCAAATTCATGTCCCTGCGTTCCGTCTCCGGTCCATTTGCGCCAATCGCAGCCGCTGTCGTGATCGCGGTCGCGTTGGGAGCTTGCACCAGCAGCACCTCGCTGGTGAGCTCGCGAACCCAAGGCTATGAGATTTCCGAGAGCGCTCAGGCCCAGATCCGTCCCGGTCAGAGCCAGAAACTGGTTAGCCTGGTGCTGGGCTCTCCGCAGTCGACCAATACATTTGGTGACCAGTCGGCCTGGTACTATGTGGAGACCAAAATTCGCCAGACCGCGTTCGGCATGAGCATGATCGACTCGCGCACAGTCCTAGCGGTCTATTTCGACAAGAACAAGAAAGTGGTCGACAAGGCCGTCTATACGCTTCAGGACGGCAAGACCATCGCCATGGAAACACGGCGTACGCCATCATTTGGCGAAGACCGCACATTTATCGATCAGATCCTGCAGTCGTTCTAGACCGGCTGCGCAGAGATATCGAAGGCCCCGGGAGACCGGGGCTTTTTGCTTTTTGGAGACACAGATGCAGCACAATACCAAGCACCACAAGGCGATCGCCAGCTGGGCAGCAGACTGCGCCGAGCGCGTCCTGCCCCTGTTTGAAGCCGCAAAGCCAGGCGATTCCCGTCCCAAGGCGGCAATTTCAGCAGCCCGACGCTGGGCGAGCGGCAAGATAACCATGGCAGAAGCCCGCAAGGCTGCCGTTGCCGGCCATGCTGCTGCACGCGATGCCGGTGATGCGGTGGCGCGCGATGCGGCCCGCGCCGCAGCGCATTCAGCTGCGACCGCTCACGAGCCGAGCCATGCTCGCCACGCCGCCAATTACGCCATCAAAGCGGTAATTGCAGCCGGTGGCGATGATCTTGCTGAAGAGAAATGGCAGGACGAGAAGGCGCCCATGCCGCAATAGGCCCTGCCCTATTTGGTCTCGGACATGTCCGAGCCGGCCGTGCGGGCGATGGCGTCGAGTGCGCCATTGACCATGCCGGTGGCCTCGTCTTCGTAGAAGGCCTTGGCGATGTCGACATATTCGGTGATGACCACGCGCGGCGGGATATCCTTGCGGCGCAGCAGTTCAAAGGCAGCGGCGCGCAGGATAGCGCGCAAGGTGGCATCAACGCGCTCGACCGGCCAACCTTCGGCCAGGGCCTGATCCACGGCAGGGTCAATCGCCAGCTGATGCTTGGTGACGCCGGTGACGATCTGCTTGAAAAAGTCAGCGTCAGCAGGCAGATACTGCTCGCCTTCGATCTCGCGACCCAGGTGGAAGCTGCCAAACTGGGCAAGCGTATCTTCCAGCGAGGTCCGGCCGATATCCATCTGATAGAGCGCCTGCACAGCCGCCAGTCGGGCGGCGCCGCGCTGGTTGGCGGGTCGGTCGGTCTGGGGATCGCGCTTGGGGGCATCGGCCATAGAAAGTCACTCTTTTGATTCCGGGCTGGAGGCACCGGGCGGCAAGGGCCAACCCCATAGTCGCCTCCGGCAGGAACATCAATACAATTGGCACGCCTGCAGCTATGCGGGCCGTCGAAAGAATTTGAGCGTGTGCGCTCCGTGCGCTTGCTGGCCGGTCTCGACAAGCCCCTGCTCGCGGATCAAATCGGCCATCGGCCCGGTGCTTGAAGCTGCCGGGCCTGCGGTGTCGCCAGCATCAGTTGTGATTAGGCCAAAGCAGTCAACCAGCCCGGCAAGCAACAGTGCCGATGTCAGTCGCGGACCAGACTCCACCAGCAGATTCTGAATGCCCTTGTCGGCGAGCGCTGCAAGGCTGGCCGAAAGGTCCGGGCGTCCCTTTGTGCCCTTGACGCGCAAGACCTCGACTGAGACAGGCGCGTCAATCGAGACGGTAGTTTCGGCAATGATTGCAGTGCGATAGCCGGAAAAACCACCAATAAGATTCAAGCTGCGATCAAGTCCTTCGGCCCCTGACAGCACCACCCGCAATGGGGTCCGAGATGCCAGACCGGGCAAGGCGATTGCCAGCTGCTGGTCGAGATGGCGCGCGGTCGCGGCGCCGATCAACACGGCATGGGATCGGGAGCGTTGCAGGTCGAGCCAATCGCGAGCAGGACCGCTGGCTGGGGTGACAACCTTGTCGTCTGGCGACACTGCCATCATGACCGTGACATAGGGCCGAGCCTTGACGCGATGGCGCATATGGCCAGCATGCAAGGCCATGGACGGCGCGTGTTCGGCCAGCACGACTTCAATGCCGGCAGATTCGAGGCGTTCAACGCCAGCCTGGGCTGTACGCGGGTCCGGATCGGCAACGCCAATAACCACCCGCATGACGCCGGCGCGAACAATCGCGTCAGCGCAGGGCGGTGTGCGACCCCAGTGATGACAAGGCTCAAGCGTAACGTAAAGGGTCGCGCCCGCGGCGTCGAAGCCGGCATTTTCAAGTGCGATTGCTTCGGGGTGCGGCCTGCCACCGCGCGCCGTGACGGCGCGGGCGATCAGTGTCTGCTTGTGTGGATCAACGATCAGGGCGGCTGCACAGGGGTTGTCGCCCGTGGTACCCAGGAATGGCGTCGCATAGCGCACAGCAGCATCAAGCCAGCGCTCGTCCTGGGCAGATAGCTGGGTCAATCGTCGTCGCGCAGAGTGCCCTGCCCCTCCGCCAATTCAGCCAGAAAATTCCGGAAATCGTCGGCAGCTGAGAAATTCTTATAGACCGAGGCAAACCGGACAAAAGCCACGTCATCGAGGCCCTTGAGCCCGTCCATGACATATTCGCCAATCTGGTCAGAGGTGACTTCCACATCGCCCAGACTTTCCAGCTGGCGGACAATGCCGGAGATCATGCGCTCAATCCTGTCGGCTTCGACCGAGCGCTTGCGCAAGGCCGTATAGACCGAGCGGGCCAGTTTTTCGCGATCGAACGGTACCTTGCGACCACTCTTTTTGACCACGGTCAGGTCGCGAAGCTGGACCCGTTCGAACGTGGTGAAGCGGCCGCCGCAGCCATTACAGACGCGGCGGCGGCGAATGGCGCCGGAATCCTCGGTCGGGCGGCTGTCCTTGACCTGGGTGTCGTCATTTCCACAATAGGGACAGCGCATAAAAAGCCCTTACAGACCGTAGATCGGGAAGCGATCGGTGAGCGTCTTGACCTTGTCGCGAACCTGCGCCTCGACAGCCGCGTTATTGTCCTCGCCATTGGCCTTAAGGCCATCAAGCACTTCGATGATCAGTTCGCCAATAAGCTGGAACTCGGCTTCACCGAAACCGCGGGACGTGCCTGCCGGGGTGCCCAGACGAACGCCCGAGGTGATGGCGGGCTTTTCAGGATCAAAGGGGACCGCATTCTTGTTACAGGTGATGTGAGCGCGCTCAAGAGCGGCTTCAGTTGCCTTGCCGGTCAAGCCCTTGGGACGCAGATCAACCAGCATCAGGTGGTTGTCGGTGCCGCCGGTGACGATATCAACGCCGCCCTTGACCAGGGTTTCCGCCAGTATCTTGGCGTTGGCGACTACCTGACGGGTATAGGACTTGAACTCTGGCTGCAGTGCTTCCTTGAAGGCTACGGCCTTGGCAGCGATAACATGCATCAAAGGGCCGCCCTGGATACCGGGGAAAATCGCCGAGTTAACCTTCTTGGCGATTGCCTCGTCATTGGTCAGGATCAGGCCGCCGCGCGGGCCGCGCAGAGTCTTGTGGGTCGTGGTTGTGGCAACATGGGCGTGGGGGAATGGGCTTGGATAAGAGCCACCCGCCACCAGGCCGGCAACATGGGCCATATCCACAAACAGAATTGCCCCGACTTCATCGGCGATGGTGCGGAATTCGGCCCAGTCCATGGTCCGTGAATAAGCCGAAAAACCGGCGACGATCATCTTGGGCTGATGCTCATGGGCCAGGCTGCGCACCTGCTCCATGTCGACACGGCCGTCCTGCTTGCGAACACCATACTGGATGGCGTTGAACCACTTGCCCGACTGGTTTGGCTTGGCACCATGGGTTAGGTGCCCGCCGGCGTCCAGCGACATACCCAGAATGGTATCACCGGGCTGAATCAGCGCCTGATAGACACCCTGGTTGGCCTGCGAGCCAGAATTGGGCTGGACGTTGGCGAACTCGACGCCAAAAAGCTGCTTGGCGCGCTCAATGGCCAGGGTCTCGGCGACGTCAACATATTGACAGCCACCATAGTAGCGACGGCCGGGATAGCCTTCGGCGTACTTGTTGGTGAGAACCGACCCCTGCGCGTCCAGAACGGCCTGGGACACGATGTTTTCAGAGGCAATAAGCTCGATTTCACTTTGCTGACGGCCAAGCTCATCCTTGATGGCGGCAGCCAGTTCCGGATCGGTCTGACCCACGGAATTGGTGAAAAAGTTCGGGAAGAGCGGAAGTGATGTGGCGGCGCTCATGGAACGATTACCTCGCAAATGGCGATACAGGTGGGCGTGACGGTGCCTTTATCACGTCGCGAAGTGCGATTCCAAGGCCAAGAAAGTTGGGTCTGATGCATCGGGGCTCCCCTGATATGCGGATGGGTGCCCAGGCGAGCGGCTCTTCAAGGTTCGCGTTCCCCGATGGTTCCCCATCTCTTCTCGCCAGTCGCGCGAACGCTGGAATTATGGCGCAAAATACAAGCCAGCGAAAGGGCAATTGCGTGCAGTTCAAGCGAACTTGCCCGGTGAGGCCGGTGGTGCGGCCCCTTCGCCCAGCTTTCGGCGCAGCTTGGCCAAGGCAAGTTGCTGCATCTGGGTCTTGGTTGCCGTGACGGGGGTGATGACGATCACTTCAACGCCGGTGGCAGCGTCGAACGCAGCCACCCGCATCTGACGGCCGACCTGCGAAAACTCGAATAAGACTTCACCCTGCGCCATGGCACCACGATAGCAAGATTCTACGCCTTGCGAATACAACAACGCCCTCCGGCAAGGGAGGGCGTTGGAAAAATGGCAAGAATTTCAGTGGATCAGGCCTGATCGAAGCTGACCTTGCCCTGTTCGTCGAACTTGTAGACGTCGTCACGGAAGCTGACGGTACCCTGTCGGTTGGCCCAGGCCGTGATGTAAGTGGTGTGCAGGGGAACGCGTGCCTTGCACTCAATGTCGAGCCGCTCAAGCGAGTCAAAGGTCTGATCAACGCGATTCAGATCCCAGTCGCCATTGTCGCGCAGCAGCCAGTTCACCAGCTGATTGACACCTTCAACGCGGACGCAGCCGGACGAGTGGAACCGGGCGTTCTCGTCAAACAAGGCCTTGGACGGCGTGTCGTGCAGATAGCAATCAAACGGATTGTAGAAGTTGATCTTGCAGTGGCCCATGGAATTGGCCGCGCCGGGTTCCTGGCGATACATGTAATTGATCGCGTTACCCAAATTGTTCCAATCGATGGTGGCCGGGGAGATCTCATTGCCCTTGCCGTCATAGATATGGATGTTCTGCTTTGCCAGATATTCAGGGTCTTCCTTCATGTACTTGGTCAGGTCGCGCTCAACGAGCGACTTGGGCACATGCCAGTAAGGGTTAAAGTTGATCTGGCTGACCTTGCTGGCCATGATCGGCGTGGCGCGATCGACGCGACCGACCACTGCGGTGTGGCGCTGCTCGACCATGCCGTCATTGACGGCCTCGATGGTAGCGGCCGGAATATTGACCACGACGTAACGTGGATTGAGCTTGGCGGCCATGTTCTGGACGCGGGTATAGTTGAGATAGAGCTGCTGCAGGCGCTGCGAGGCCGGAACAGCCATGGCGTACCATGTTGCTTCGTCGACCTGGCCCTTGATGTTGAGACCATGGCGCGCCTGGAACTTACGCACGCCCGCATCGGTATCCGCATCGAAAACATCGTTGACGTTGTCGACCATGCCCATATCGCCTGACGAGATCAGGCGGCGCTTAAGGGCGATGACCGACTTCTTCGAGTTACCGAGCGTCAGACCATAAGCCTCCTGAGGGATTTCTTCCCAGCCGCCAGCGGCGACGAAAGGCTCATATTGCGAGATCGCCAGCTGCAGATTGTAGGCGGTATCAAAAGACAGAATCGGCTCATTGGTTGCAATCAGTGCCTCGGCCGCTGTCGTATTGCCGCCCCTGTCGGCATCACGTAGGACGCGATTGCGCTCGAACATGTCGAACATCGACTCGCCTTCTTGCGCGCGCAAGGCGGTTGGCAAGGCCATGGAAGCCCCGGCCATGGCCGTGTACCGGAGGAGAGAACGTCGATTGAGCCGCATTAAGTCACCCGATTTTGTCTGACTGCCGAAGCAGATCAACTTTTACCATCCCCAAGCGGAGGTCACAACGCGGTCAAACGCATGTGATGCCGACGGATCATGCCCGTCAGGACGAGGGAATGGCCTGAACCCCATAGTGCCCTTTACCTGTGTTTGCGGCGAAAATGAGAACGCCGGCCCCTGGGGGCCGGCGTTTGCAATGCAGTGTGGCGCTCGGGCAACAGCAGATGCCCGTTGAGTTAAAGTTTGTAAAGGATCTGATCGACCCAGAAGCGCTCAAGGCGGGCCAGTGCCTTGTTCAGGCCGTCAAATTCGTCGTCGCCCAGACCACCGACCTTGTCGATGGACTTGAGGTGGCGATCATAGAGTTCGTCGATCACTTCAGCCACTTCTTCACCCTTCGGGGTGAGCTTAATGCGCACCGAACGACGGTCAGAACGCGAGCGCTCCTGGAAGATGTAGCCGGTTTCGACCAATTTCTTGAGATTGTAGGAGACGTTCGAGCCCAGATAGTAACCGCGGGAGCGCAACTCGCCAGCGGTCAGCTCTGCGTCACCGATGTTGAACATCAGCAGTGCCTGAACTGGATTAATATCATCCCAGCCCATCCGGTCGAACTCATCCTTGATGAGATCAAGCAGACGGCGATGAAGACGCTCTACCCGGGAAACGGCTTCCAGATAAAGCGGCTTCAAGCTCTTGGGACGTTCCGGGGTCAATGCCTCGGCTGCGTTGGATTTGAATGCCATTTTAGCCTCACTGTTATGCAGTCTGTGCGATTTTTCGCATCTCATGAGGACAAACTACCGGCACGTTTCTAAGATCGCCCTAAGCAGCGTGATTAAGAGCATCTTACTGGAATGCAATGAGAATTTGGCTTTATTCTTCGTTACACCAGTAGAGAAATTTGTAACCTTACGGGGGTGTAAACGCGCCGGGCATGATTTGAAGCCCTGCTATTCAGTCGGCGGCGCGGGCGCGGCTGTTGCGAATGCTGAGCGCGAAGATGATGATGATAGAGGCCAGCAGGACCAGACGTACGGCGAAGCCGATGGCGGTCATGTCCACATCAGAACTACCCAGCAGATAGAGCGCCAATTCGACTCCGGTGGCCCCCACCAGAAGCACTGCGCCCCAACTGGCCTTGATCCAGAGCCCCACCGCCGCGAACAGGCGCGCCAGCGCAAAGATCGCCAGATAGACAAAGCCGGTCATGCCCATGGTGGATATGGGGCTGACAGCACCCAGATTGACGCCGAGCAGCCGTGCAGCATCGTTGAGCCCAAGCAGCAGGCTGATGATGGCGACGATGCGAATATAGATGCCGATAGGCGGAGCGTTGAAATCCATGGCAGTTTTCTATCTGTCGGCAAGGGATGCGACAAGCCGGTGCTTGGAGGCGCCGCCTGCCACTGCTAAACCGCTTGTTGAAACAGGAGACCAAGATGGCCGAGCAGTGGCACAAGCACGATATGGATCTACTGGGTGGTCGTCGGCTGCGCCGGACACGCCGCACGGCCTGGAGTCGGGCCATGGTGCGCGAGACCACGCTTACGCCGGCTGACCTGATCTGGCCGCTATTCGTGATTGAGGGAGAGAACCAGAAAACCCAGATCCGCACCATGCCGGGCGTGGAACGGCTGAGCGTGGATTTGTGTATCGAAGCGGCCAAGCAGGCGCGCGACGCCGGCATCCCGGCGCTGGCGCTGTTTCCAAACACACCCGACCATCTACGCAGCGAGAACGGGGCCGAGGCCTTCAACCCCGACAATCTGATGTGCCGGGCGCTGAGCGCCATCAAGAGCGCAGTGCCCGAGATCGGCCTGATCGCCGATGTGGCGCTCGACGAATACTCCAGCGACGGCCAGGACGGCCTGGTGCGCGATGGTGAGATTCTCAACGACGAGACCGTCGAGGTGATGATCAAATCCGCCCTGGTGCAGTCCAAGGCTGGCGCCGACATCATTGCGCCCTCAGACATGATGGACGGTCGGGTTGGCGCCATTCGTGCCGCGCTGGATGCCAGCGGGTACGAGCAGACCCAGATCATGGCCTATGCCGCCAAATACGCTTCCTTCTATTACGGACCATTCCGCGAAGCTGTCGGGTCGGGCAGTCGTCTCAAGGGTGACAAGCGTACCTACCAGATGGACTACGCCAATTCTGATGAGGCCCTGCGCGAGATCGAACAGGACATTGCCGAAGGTGCGGACAGTGTCATGGTCAAGCCGGGTATGCCCTATCTCGACATCGTCCGACGTGCCCGGGACAACTTCAATATTCCGATCTATGCCTACCAGGTGAGCGGCGAGTACGCGATGATCGAAATGGCCGCGGCTGCGGGCGCCATTGATCGCCAGGGTGCTATTGTCGAAAGCCTGCACGCATTCAAGCGTGCCGGTGCCAACGGCGTACTGACCTACTTCGCGCTCGAGATGGCACGGGAACTGGCGCGGTAACATTTGTGTGCCCTTGCCTCTTGCGCTGGCGCGGGGGCATAACAATGTTGAAGACATGCACCAGACAGACACTACCGGCCCTACCCTGCCCGACCCCAAGACCGCTCCCGCATTGTTCGAGGGCGTGTTGACGCGTCGCGTCATGGCTTTTTTCATCGACCTGTTCGTCATGGGATTGATGATCCTGGCCTTCGCCTTTGTCGGGCTGATCGTCGGCTTCGTGACCTTTGGTCTGGGCTGGCTCGCGCTGATGTTTGTCGTCCCGGCCACAATCGTTCTTTATTACGGCGCCACGCTGGGCTCGCCGAAGCGCGCAACGCTGGGCATGCAGGCCATGGACATTGTGCTGACGCCGACGCGTGGGCAGCCGCTGGATGGCTGGATGGCATTCGTCCATGCAGGCGTGTTCTGGGTCACGACCTGGATATCCTGGCCCCTTTCGTTGCTGTTTGCCCTGTTCACGCCCCGCCGGCAGATGATCCACGACCTGATCACCGGTACGCTGATGGTGCGACGCTCTCCCATGGAACGCCATTGGCGCGACCATTCGGCGCGGGCCAATCAGGCATACTGACCCGTTGCCGCGGGTGATTGGGGAGCGTAGAGTTCCTCAACCGCACCCAAGGGTCGTGAATGACCGATCAGACGCCAGAAACCACCCAACTATTCCTGACAGCCGCCATGCCTTGCCCTTATCTGCCGGGCAAGCAGGAGCGAAAGCTGTTTACGCATCTGAGTGGCCGCCGGGCATCGAACCTGCATCATCTGCTTAGTGAAAACGGGTTTCGGCGCAGCCAGAATTTGATCTACCGCCCAGCCTGCGAAGGCTGCAATGCCTGCCAGTCTGTACGAATCGTTGCAGATGGGTTCGCGCCATCCAAGCGCTATCGGCGGGCGTTGCGCGCCAATGATGATCTGAGCATCGAAGTGCGGCCAACCACGGCAACCAGCGAGCAGTATGATCTGTTCAAGCGCTATCTGGACTCGCGCCATGCCGGTGGCGGCATGACCCAGATGAGCTATGTCGACTACGAATATATGGTCGAAGACACGCCGGTTCAGTCGATCCTGATTGAGTACCGTTTGCGCGAGCATCCGAACCAGCCTCTGGTGGCTGTGGCCTTGACGGACGTGATGCCGGACGGGCTATCGATGGTCTATTCGTTCTATGACCCCGATATGGCCCACCGCAGCCTGGGCACCTTCCTTATTCTCGATCACATCGCCCAGGTCCGTTCTGCGGCCCTGGACTACGTCTATCTGGGCTATTGGGTGCAGAACTCCCCCAAGATGGCCTACAAGGCGCAATTTCGGCCGCTACAGGTGCAGCGCGGCCCGCTTGGCTGGGTCGAACTAAGCTAGGCGCCATTTTTGGGCCACACGGCTCATCCAGATCGTGGTGATCCCATTGGCGCCGGATTCGGTATGACACCACTGCTCAACGTTGTCCGGACCTGCCTTGTCCTCGGCGCCTTGCTGGCGGCAACACTGGCAGTTGCGGCGCTGTTCGGTTTTGCCTCTGGCGCGCTGGACCTGCTCAACCATGCCCAGATATTCCTGTTTCCCGGCACGCTGCTCGGGTTGGTGATCCTGGCGCTGGCCCTGCGTGGTCAGGCGCGCCGTGTCGCGCTGATTTATAGTTTTGTCGGACTGGCGGCCTCGGCCAATGTGATGGTGCCCGAACTGATTTCAGGAATGCAGGTGCGCCCTGCGCCGCCGTCATCGGGCACCGTGACGATGATGACGCATAATCTGTTCGGCATGAATTACGAGATGGCAAAGGTAACTGCGGCGATTGCGGCAGAAGATCCCGACATCATCGTGTTGCAGGAATATTTCGGCGAGCAGGCCACCGATCTGCACCCGCGCCTGCTGGCTGACTATCCGTTTTTCACTCGCTGTCGCGGCGGCAAGAGGGCCAATCTGGGGCTCTACTCTCGAATCCCATTTGAACAGGTGCAGGACGGCGCCTGCCCCAATAACGCCTATGTGACCAACCGGACAGGCCATATTCTGGCACGGTTTCAGCCTGACGGGTATGGCGCCTTTTCCGTGCTGACCACGCATATGGACTGGCCGCTACCGGTGGAACGTCAGCGCGCGCAATTGGTCGGGCTCTCTGCAGTTGTTGCCGAAGTGGAGGGTCCGCTCATTGTGGCGGGCGATTTCAATTCCACACCATGGTCCTACGCACTGCGTGATTTTGTGAGCAGCAACGGACTGGTACGCGAGACGGCCAATCTGGTGACCTATCCGCTACGCTGGTTCTACTTCGGCGCCTGGCAGGACACGATCCCGTTCCTGCCCCTGGATCACGTAATGACCCGCGGCGGTGTGGTGGTGCACGAACTCCATGCAGGTCAGCGGACAGCCAGCGATCATCTGCCCGTGGTGTTCACCTTCTCGGTGCAACCGAGCTCTCCCCTGCCCGACTAGTTGACCTGCAGATCAAAGACCATGATGCCGTCGCGGCCACCTTCAAGCGCGGCAACAAGGCGCGCGCCGGCAGCCTTGTGGGCAGGATCAACCAGATAACGATCGCGGGCAGCCTCGTCGGCCAGATCCATGATGAAACCATCGTTGAAACCCTGCGACACGCCCTCGGGCGAAATATTGGGTCCGAAATCTGCAGACATCAGGCCCTCGATCTGGCCCACCAGTGCATTCAGCCCGGCGTAAATCTCGGCGCGCTCGGCGGCGCTGACATCGGCACGAAACTTGACGAAGACGCAGTGGCGGATCATCCGGTAAACCTGTTGTTGCGTGGAAAGCCATTGGGCGGCTGACGGCCAGCGGTAGCGCGGTCAGCAATCCAGGCGGTCAGCTCTTCCATCGGCTTGGTGAAGGTGCGACCTGAGCTGTCGGTCCAGGTGAGACCATCAGCAGCGTAGAAGGTCTTGATGTCAGAGACGCCGCCATCCTTGTAGCGCTGCAGGCGGACGCCCTTGCCGCGACTCATTTCGGCGAGCTGGCTGAGCGGGAAGACGAGGAGCTTGCGGTTCTGGCCGATAATGGCCACGCGATCGCCAACAACCGGAACGAGTAACGCCGCTTCGATAGGCGCCGCGACGTTGAGGACCTGCTTGCCCTTGCGGGTATTGGCGATCATGTCGTCTTCGCCAATGATGAAGCCATAGCCTGCGGTGGAGGCAACAATGCGCTTCTGGCCAGCGCGATAGACGAAGATATCGACGATATCCTGGCCTTCCTCGATATCGACCATGATGCGCACCGGCTCGCCCTGACCGCGACCGCCGGGCAGCTTGTCGCCAGCCAGCGTATAGACCTTGCCACCAGTGGTGAGCATGAGGAGCTTGTCGGTGGTCTCGCACTTGATCGACAGCTTGAGCCGGTCACCGGCCTTGAAGCCCTTGTCGTCGATATCGTCAGTGTGACCCTTTGGTGCGCGGATCCAGCCCTTTTCGGACAGGATGACCGTGATCGGCTCGCGCTCGATAAAGGCTTCCGTGACTTCGGAGAGGTCTGCGTTGGGGGCATCCTTTAGGATGGTGCGACGGGCGCCCAGTGCGTGGGGCGTCGTGCCATCAGCCTCAAGCAGCGGATAGGCCGCCTTGAGGGCTTCGACCTGCTTGCTGATATTGGACCACTGACGCTTTTCAGACGCTAACAGCGCTTCAAGCTGCCCCTGCTCCTTGGTCAGGTTCTCGTGTTCCTTGCGGAGTTCGATTTCCTCAAGCTTGCGCAAGGAGCGCAGGCGCATGTTCAGGATCGCTTCAGCCTGCACGTCGGAGAGCTCAAACGTGCTCATCAGCGAGGCCTTGGCATCATCCTCCTCGCGGATGATGCGGATAACCTCATCGAGGTTGAGATAGGCAATGATGTAGCCGCCAAGCACTTCAAGGCGATGGGCGATCTGGCCCAAGCGATGGTTCGAGCGGCGGACCAGCACTTCCTTGCGATGCTCAAGCCAGGCCTTGAGCGCCTGCGGCAGGCTCATCACCTTGGGCACGGCGCCCTTGTCGAGCACGTTGAGATTGAGCGGGAAGCGGGTTTCAAGATCGCTGACCTTGAACAATTGCTCCATCAGGATCACCGCATCGACCGTGCGGGCGCGGGGTTCAAGCACAAGACGGATATCGTCCGAGCTTTCGTCGCGCACATCCTTGAGCAGTGGCAGTTTCTTGGCGAGCAGCTGCTCGGCGATCTTTTCGACCAACCGGGACTTCTGGATGCCATAGGGAATTTCGGTGACCACGATCAGATAGGAACCGCGGCCGGTTTCCTCGATCTCCCACCTGGCCCGGAGACGGAACGAGCCGCGACCCGTGGCATAGGAGCGGGCAATCGAGGCCGCCGATTCCACCATGATGCCGCCGGTGGGGAAGTCTGGCCCCTTCACGAACTGAGTCAGCTCTTCGGCGGAAGCATCTGGATTGACATTGATAAGATGCAGGGCCGCTTCACACAGCTCATAGACATTGTGTGGGGGGACCGAGGTGGCCATGCCCACTGCAATGCCCGTTGAGCCGTTGGCCAGCAGATTGGGAAAGTTGGATGGCAGGACGACGGGCTCTTCGTCCTCGCCGTCATAGGTCGCCTTAAAATCGATAGCGTCTTCGGTGATGCCCTCGAGCAGGCGCATCGCCACATCGGTCATGCGGCTTTCGGTGTATCGCATGGCAGCGGCGTTATCGCCGTCGATGTTACCGAAATTGCCCTGGCCATCGACCAGTGGGTAGCGCAGCGCAAAATCCTGCGCCAGGCGCACCAAGGCGTCATAGATCGACTGATCGCCATGCGGGTGAAACTTACCGATCACGTCACCGACAATACGCGCCGACTTCTTGTAGCCTTGGCCCGGATCAAGCTTGAGCAGTCGCATGGCGTGGATAATGCGGCGGTGAACGGGTTTGAGACCGTCACGCGCATCAGGCAGAGCACGCTGGGTGATCGTCGAGAGAGCGTAGGATAGGTACCGCTCCTCAAGCGCCTGCTTGAGGTCGACGACGCGCTGGTCATCGGCAGGCGGAAGGGTATCGGTGTCAGACATCGGCGAGCATTCCACGAGAACGAATCAGGAAAGCACTATAGCGGGGCTCGCGTCGGTTCCGACGGTTTTGCTGCGAAAAGACGCCGGTTCTGCACGGTTTTCGGACGTGCCGAGATCGCGCCCGGCCTTATGGCGTCGCGCTTTTGACGGGTAATGGGCGGCCATTGGCTCAATCCAGTTACTAACTCAGGGAGCCAAAGGCCGCCCATCACGGCCTGGAGCTTTCTCACCGGGATCGGTTCAGCCCAGGCTGGTATTGCAAGCCCGACTGCCAATTCCCCGGCCAAACGGGCGCCCCCGTCTCCAGCCTCCCCGTCCAACCCTGCGTTGGGGTCGCGTGCTGACGGGAATGTCAGAAGTATGCGCGCGGTTTTGCACGTGGGGATAAAGGGCAAACATTTCTGGCCAATGTCTCGATGAGTGCAGTCGTCTTCCCGGCGCTGCGCGAAATCTCGGAACGGACCCCGTCCTTTTACAGGCGGGACATCGCATGTGGCGGCAGGTCGGCGGGCAAGGCGCGGGGTGTTCAGAAAAGCGTGCGACCGCCCTCAATGCTCCAGGGTCAATGCCGCTACCAGCAGGTCTCGAGTGGCCGATGGCGTGAGGTTACGGGGCCCTTGGACGTGGGTTTGGAGGAAGTGACTGGTCAGGCGCAGGGCGTCGGCAATGTCATGCGGACTGGCATTGCCACGGGCGGTGAGGAAACTGGGGAGCGGCAGGAGCCGGTCCAGATAGGGCGCAGCCGCCGCGCGCGACACCGCCCTGCCCGATTTGGGCGAGACATGGGTCAGATCCTCGGTCGCGCCTGTCACCGCGCAGTGGTCGAGATCCAGGCCAAAACCAAGATCATCGAGCACGGCCAGCTCAAAGCGAACCAGCGCAACTCCATCGGGTGGCGAATCAATCAGGCGCAACGCCATGCCAAGCAGGCGATCATGGGCATCGCGCTCCGGCAACTGACGCAGATGCTCACACACGAGCTGGCTGAGATAAAGCCGCGTCCGGTCGGCTATCAGCTCGGCAGCGCGCGCCTGCAGCAGTTCGACAGTGAACATGCCCAACTGGTCCTCAAGGCGCGCGCGCCAGGTCAACTGGACGGTGTTGCCAGGCTGCAGTGCTGCGGCCTGCCTGGGCGAGCGCCCCCCGCGTACCAGACCCAGACAGCGGCCCCGGCCAGCCACCATCGCTTCGGCAATAACACTGGATTCGCCGTGACGGCGGACGCCGATCAGCAGTCCCTCCCCGGTCCATTCCATCGCCTATACCCAGTCCGTTGCGAGCATGAGTGTCAACCAGACCGCCAGCAGCCAGATCAGGATGACGGCCAGCATGCCGAGCCTGCTGACAGGCTTTGCTGCAATCTGGCTGGCAGCTGCGCGAAACTCGGCGAAAAGCGGCGCCGGGATCAGTTTGACCACGGCGACAATGCCGAGCGGGACGATGAGCAGGTCGTCGAGATAGCCCAGCACCGGAATGAAATCGGGAATGAGATCGATGGGCGACAGGGCGTAGGCCGCAATCGCGGCAGCAAGAATGCGCACCGCCATTGGCGTTCTGACGTCCCTGGCCGCGAGCCAGACGGCGATTACATCGCGCTTGATGGTGCGAGCCCACTGCCTGGCACGATCGAGCCAGCCGGGCATTGGATCAGTTTTTTCCGTGCGGGTATTCAAGGCCCATCTCGCGGTAGCGCTCGGGATCATCGCCCCATTTTTCGCGCACCTTGACGAACAGGAAGAGGTGAATGGGCACCTCGTACATTTCCATCAGATCCTTGCGGCTCTCCTGACCGATGGCCTTGATGGTCTGACCGCCTGCGCCCAGCACGATCTTCTTGTGGCTGTCGCGCGTGACATAAACCACCTGATCGATCTTGTAGGAGCCATCCTTCTGGATCTTGAAGCTCTCGGTCTCGACCGTGCAGTTATAGGGGATCTCATCATGAACGCGCAGGAACAGCTTCTCGCGCGTGACCTCGGCGGCCGTGATGGCCATGGTCAAATCAGTCAGATGATCCTCAGGGAAATGCCAGGGGCCGGGCGGGATGTGCTTGACGCACCAGTCCATCAGATCGGCAACGCCGTACCCCTTGAGGGCCGAAATCATGAAGGTGGCTTCAAAACGCAGCTTTTCATTGAGGGTCTGGCTGAGCTCGAGCAGCGCTTCGTTCTTGATGGTGTCGATCTTGTTCAGGATCAGGATCTTGGGGTGGCTAATATTGGCCAGACCTTCGAGCATGGCGTCGATATCGGGCGTGATGCCGCGTTCGGCATCGATAATGAAGCCGACGATGTCCGCATCCCCAGCCCCGCCCCAGGCGCTATCAACCATGGCCCGGTCGAGCCGACGCTTGGGCGCAAAGATGCCGGGCGTGTCGATGAAGACAAGCTGGGCCTGATCCTGGGTGACAACGCCGCGCACCGGGCTGCGAGTCGTCTGCGCCTTGTGGGTGACGATGGAAACCTTGGTGCCAACCAGTGAGTTGAGCAGCGTCGATTTGCCGGCGTTGGGGGCACCAACCAGCGCGATAAAGCCGCAAGAGGTGTCGGCGAGTTCAGTGGGTGAGTTCATTTGGGATCCTTCCACACCTGCTGGGAAATCAGGAACAGTTCGGCGGCCTTGTGTTCGGCGATCTTCTTGGAAGGACCGGTGGCGCTGACCTGTTCGAAATCGCCCAGGGCGATGGCGATGGTAAATTCGGGGGCATGGTCGGGACCGGAGCGGCCGACCTGGATATAGCTGGGTGGCTCAAGGCCGCGGGCCTGGGCCCATTCCTGCAAGGTGGTTTTGGCGTCGGCCTTGTTGGCCTGACCGTCAGCGAGAAATTCCTCAAACATGCGTTCGACGAACTCATAGGCCTTGCCCATGCCGCCGTCGCAGAAGATGGCGCCAATGACGGCCTCGGTGACATCGCCGAGAATGGCCTCTTTTTCGGCGCCGCCGGTACGCGCCTCGCTCTCGCCGAGATTGAGTTCGCCGCCCAGATCAAGGGTGCGGGCGATGATGGCGCAGGTTTCCTTGCGCACCAGCGTATTCAGCGTACGGCTGAGTTCGCCCTCATTGGCCTTTGGGTAACGCCGATAGAGCATGTCGGCGACGACAAGCCCAAGCACGCGGTCGCCGAGAAATTCCAGACGCTGATAGGACCGCTCAATACGCTTGGCGGGCGAGACGGCGCTGGAATGCGTGAGCGCGCGATCAAGCAGGTCCGGATCGGCAAAACGATAGCCTAGCCGGAACTGAAGTTTGTCGTGATTGCGCGCTGCACGGCTCATTTGTAGACGGACTGGAACATACGATCCCAGCGCACGTTAGCGGGCCACTGCCAGATCTGCCAAGGCGGCAGGTTATCCTTGATGGAGAAGAAGCGCGCCTCGGCCTTGGCAATCAGGTTGATGTCGGGGACATAGCCGACCTGGCTGAGAACGCGGCTATCAGCGGAGCGGTCGCGATTGTCGCCCATCATGAAATAGTGGCCGGCGGGCACGACGTAGACCTGAGTGTTGTCGAGCGGAGCGCTGTCGGAGATTTCCTGGATTGTGTGCGTGGTGCCTTCAGGGAAGGTCTCGCGGTACACGGTGACCTCGACGGTCTGACCCGAGCTGTCGGTATCCATGGTGGTACCGATCTCTTCGCGCTCGACCATCACATCATTGATATACAGGCGGCCGCCCTGCATCTGGACCCGATCGCCCGGCAGACCGACGATGCGCTTGATGTATTCGATGTTCTGCGGGACTGGACGGAACACGGCAACGTCGCCACGATTGGGATCACGCCCCAGAATGCGGTTGGAGATCGGCAGCTCGAAATCCAGCGCCGTAAAGTTGCCGTAGCGCCCCAGCGAAAAGGAGTGCTTGCCATAGCCCCAGACGTATTTGTTGGCGACGAAATAGTCGCCAATCATCAGCGTCTGCTGCATCGATGCGGTGGGAATGGAAAATGGCTGATAGAGGAAAGACCGCAGCACGATGGCGATCAGCAGCGCCTCGACCACGACAACGAAGGTTTCAACCCATTCATTGGTCGCGGACTTGTTGGCAGACTTGTCGGCTGGCTGGCTCATGGATTTCCCCGGATCGGTAACGCGGCAGCGTTATTCCGTTGCGGCAGCCGGGTCAATCGGCAGCGCCTCAATGATGACGAACGCCTGGGCAAGCCCGGCGTCATCGGTGATGGTGAGATGGATGTGGGGCTGATAGCCCGGCGGCACAAGCCGGTCGAGCGCTTTTGCGGCCCCATTGGTCAAATGCATGGTCGGTTTGCCCGAAGGCAGGTTCACCACACCCATGTCGCGCCAGTAGACACCGTGGCTCAGGCCGGTGCCAAGAGCCTTGGAGCACGCCTCCTTGGCGGCGAAGCGTTTGGCATAAGAGGCGGCGCGTTCGGCGCGGCGGTCTGACTTGCGCTGCTCGATCTCGGTAAAGCAGCGCGTGGTGAAGCGCTGACCATAGCGTTCAAGGGTCTTGGCGACCCGACCGATCTGGCAGAGGTCCGAGCCCAGCCCGATGATCACTTGACCCCCTGAATGCCGCGGCTGCCCGGCTTGATGGCGGGAATGGCGGCCAGCTCTGGCGGCAGCTGATCGGCGGGATATGCTGGGACCTTGTATTCGATCAGGCTGACCAGCGGCACACCGACATCGGCCTCGCCGCCCGAGCGATCGATCAGGCAGGCAGCAGCGACGACATTGGCGCCAATACCGCGCAAAGCGGCGACGCATTCGCGGATCGACAGGCCGGTTGAGACGATGTCCTCGACCACGATCACCTTGTCGTCAGGTGCAATCTCAAAGCCGCGGCGCAGCTCAAACTTGCCATCGACCCGTTCGGTATAGAGCGCTGGCAGGTTGAGATGGCGCGCTGTTTCATAGCCAGGAATGATGCCGCCAATGGCGGGCGAGACGACCTTGGTCACATCGCCAAAGCCATCGGCATGGATTTTAGCGGCCAGTGCCTTGCAGAGTTTTTCCGTCTGGGCCGGATACTGAAAGACCTTGGCCTTTTGCAGAAAGACTGGTGAGCGCAGGCCCGATGACAGAATGAAATGCCCCTCGAGCATGGCACCGCATTCGCGGAACACGGCCAATACGTCATCTCTTGTCATCGCTAAACCTCTTGTCGACGTTGCCGTCCCATTCGAGCGTGGAAATCATCGATGCCTCGCGGGTGCCGGCGCGCTGCACGGCGCTGAGGCCGGGACTACGCTTGAGCGTTGCCAGAACATCGGTGAGTTGCGCAAGGTCACGCACCTCGATTTCAAAGATCATCTGGTGAAAGTCTGGCGAAATCATCCGCATCACCAGATTGTTGATATTGGCGTCGCAGGCCGCAATTGCCGAGGAAATCTGGGCCAGAGAGCCGGGCTTGTTCACCGACTCCATGGAGATGACCGTGGCATAGGGGCGATCTTCGCGGCCCACCAGGTTCCAGCGCACATCGACCCAGGCCACATCGCTGTCGTGCAGATCGATCAGCGCATCGGAATGGATGGGGTAAATCAGCATGGGCTTGTCGGGCTGCAGAATGCCGACCAGGCGGTCGCCCGGCACGACGCCCTCGGAAGTCACCGTGACGCCCATGTGGAAATCCAGCTGCGCCAGCGCGGCCTTGGCCTTGGGGCCGGAGCGCTGCCCGCCGGGGACGCGGAAGCGAAACAGGTCAGTGGAGCGCAGGGCAAACCAGCCATCGGCGGTATCGGCAACCGGCAAATCAAGCTTGCGGCGGCGTTTGCGCAGTCCCTTGACGGTCGCCAGCTCGGTGGCCAGGGCTTCGGACGCGATCTTGCCCTCACCGACCGCAATAAGCAGGTCGCGGCGGCTCGGACTGCCAAGGGCCTCTGCGAGTGTCTTGGCCTCGGTCTCGTCGAGCATGACGCCTTCGCGCTCAAGCATCATGTTGAGGACGTGTTCACCCAGCGCAAAGGTGCGCTGGGTAGCAGCGTGGCGTACGGCCCGGCGAATGGCTGCCCGTGCCTTGCCGGTGGCGGCAATGCCCAGCCAGTTCATCGGCGGCATGTGGTTCTGGTCGCGAATGATCTCGACTTCGTCGCCCGAGCGCAATTGCGTCACCAGCGGCAGGATAGCGCCATTGATCTTGGCGCCGACGGTCGTGTCGCCGATATCGGTGTGCAGAGCATAGGCGAAGTCGATCGGCGTCGCGCCGCGCGGCAGGGCAATCAACCGTCCGCGCGGAGTGAAGCAGAACACCTGATCCTGAAACAGTTCAAGCTTGGTATATTCGAGGAAATCCTCGGTAGAACTGCCAGCCGTCAGATGGGCAATGGTCGAGCGCAGCGACCCATAAGCCTGGGATTCATTCTCGATGCGGCTGAGATCAGCCGAAGCACCATCCTTGTAAAGAGCGTGTGCGGCAATGCCGAACTCGGCGATCCGATCCATCTCTTCGGTGCGAATCTGCAGCTCGGCGCGCTGACGTCCGGGGCCGACAATGGTGGTGTGGATCGACTGGTAGTCATTGTGCTTGGGGACCGAGATATAGTCCTTGAAGCGACCGGGCACGACCTTCCACTTGGTATGGACCACACCAAGTGTATGATAACACTCATCAATCGACCCAACGATCACCCGGAACCCGATGATATCGGAGAGTTGTTCAAGGGCGATGGATTTGCGTTCGATCTTGTTGAAGATCGAATAGGGCAACTTCACCCGCGCCTTGACGCGTGCGGTGATGCCTTCGGCCAGAAACCGTTCGGTCAACTCGGTCGAGATGGTTTCGATGGTTTCGCTATAGGCGGCCTGCATCTCGTCGAGACGGGCGACAATGGCAAAGTAGTGCTCGGGCTGCAGGATCTTGAAGGAGATGTCCTCAAGCTCGTTGCGCATGTCCTGCATACCCATGCGGCCGGCGAGCGGGGCATAGATATCCATGGTCTCCTGGGCAATACGCGTGCGCTTTTCGGGCGGCATGTATTGCAGGGTGCGCATGTTGTGCAGGCGATCGGCAAGCTTGACCAGCAGCACGCGTACGTCCTGACTGATCGCCAGCAGCAGCTTGCGCAGGTTTTCAGCCTGGGCTTCCTCGCGCGATACCAGATTGAGCCGTTCGATCTTTGTCAGGCCATCCACGATAGCGCCGATCTCAGCACCGAAGAGCTGATCGATCTCGGCCCGGGTGGCGTCGGTATCCTCGATGGTGTCGTGCAGCAGCCCCACGACAATGGAGGCATCATCGAGCTTGAGCTCGGTGAGGATGGCCGCCACTTCGAGAGGATGGTTGAAATAGGGGTCGCCGGAGGCACGCTTCTGCGAGCCATGCTTTTGCATGGCGTAAACGTAGGCCTTATTCAACAACTGCTCGTCGACGTTCGGGTTATACGCCTGAACGCGTTCGACAAGCTCGTACTGACGCATCATGGGATTGGTCGCTCGCTCGGAGGAAAGAGCTTAGCGCCTGTAACAGAAATGAAAAGAGCGCCCGATGCACATCGGACGCTCTTTTCTTACATGCAGTTTGCGTCAGAACGCAAATCAGTCGTCGCGACGCTCGGGCGGCGCGAGGCTTTCGATGCCGCGGAGCAGCTCTTCTTCGCTCATGGTATCGAAGCTCATCGAATCATCGTCGCTGGCGCTTTCGATCTGAGGCGCAGCATGGCTCTCAGGCTCGTCGACCTCGACATATTTCTGAAGCGAGTGGATCAGATCTTCACGCAGATCATCAGGCGAGATGGCGCCGTCGCCGATTTCACGCAGCGCAACAACGGGGTTTTTGTCGTTGTCGCGCGAGACGGTGATCTGGGCCCCCGACGAAATCATGCGCGCACGATGCGCAGCCATGAGAACGAGATCGAAGCGATTGTCGATCTTTTCAATGCAGTCTTCAACGGTGACGCGGGCCACGGACGTCTCCAAAATTTATGGAATGAGCGCTTCCCATACACGAGCCTGTCACAGGACACAAGGATAGCGTGCCCTCCCCTGCCCGCGCTTCACGAAATCGCGCTTAATCTTGCCAGTGCGATAAAAACATGTCACGTCTCGACAATTAAGACTTTCTGCGGAATTTAAGAGATCTTATAGACCGACTTTCCGTAATCGCGCCGTTGCCAGTTGATTGAGGGTTTTCAGATGAGCATCGACCCAAACGAAAAAATCGTCCTGTTTATCGATGGCGCCAATCTTTATGCGACATCGAAAGCGATTGGCATCGACATCGACTACCGGCGCTTGCTGGCCGAGTTCAAAGCCAAGGCGTTCCTGCTCCGCGCCAATTACTACACCGCGCTGGTTGAAGATCAGGAATATTCCTCAATCCGCCCGCTGATTGACTGGCTTGACTATAACGGCTTCACCGTGGTGACCAAGCCCGCCAAGGAATTTACCGACGCCACAGGCCGCCGCAAGGTCAAAGGCAATATGGATATCGAGTTGTGCGTGGACGCGCTCGAACTGGCCCCACACTACGATCACATGGTGCTGTTCTCTGGCGACGGCGACTTCACCGCTCTGGTTAAGTCGCTGCAGCGCATGGGCAAGCGGGTCACCGTGGTGTCCACACTGACCTCCTCGACCCCAATGATTTCGGACGATCTGCGGCGCCAGGCCGACTTTTTCATCGATGTGGCTGATCTGGCCAAGGCCGTCGGCCGCCCACCGGTAACGCGTCCGGTTCAGGTGCCCATGCCGGCCGACGAGTGATGCCGAAAGCCTGATGCGGCTACACTAGCCGCGCCCGCCTTCTTTCATGATGCGGGATTTGTCGCGATTCCAGTCGCGATTGCGCTCGGTTTCGCGCTTGTCGTAGTTCTTCTTGCCCTTGCCCACGCCAATAAGCAGCTTGGCAAAACCCTGATCGTTGAAGAACAGCTTGAGCGGCACGATGGTGTTGCCGGCGCGCGAAACTTCCTGATCGAGATGAGCGAGTTGCTTGCGCGAGACAAGCAGCTTTCTGCGGCGCTTTTCTTCGTGATTGAAGCGGTTCGCCTGCAGGTATTCAGGGATATGCGCGTTGATCAACCATAACTCCCCGCCCTCGGGTGAGGCGTAGGATTCGGTGATCTGAGCCTTGCCCAGACGCAGCGACTTGACCTCGGTGCCGGTCAACACAATGCCGGCCTCCATGGTTTCGCCAATAGCGTAGTCATAGCGCGAACGGCGGTTTTCAGCCACGAGACCGTGGCTGATCACACCGTTTTTCGATTTATCGTTCTTTGGAGCCATAGGCTTTAGATAAGACCTGCATGGGCCATTGCAAAGTCCATGGCCTCCTGGGTGGACTTTGAAATGGGTACGAGTGGCAGGCGCATTTCGTTTGCGCACAGGTTCAGCCGGTTGGCGACGTACTTGGCGGGCGCCGGATTTGGCTCCATGAACAGATCCCGGTGCAGGTAGACGAGCTTGTCATGGATCGCCAGTGCATCGGGGAAATTACCCGCGAGCGACAATTCCTGCATCTGCGAACTCATGCGGGGCGCCACGTTGGCGGTCACCGAGATACAACCATTGCCGCCATAAGCATTGAAGGCGAGCGAGGTCATGTCATCGCCAGAGAGCAGGATAAAGTCCTTGCCCAACTTGGCGCGCTGCATGCTGGTTCGTTCAAGATTACCGGTCGCATCCTTGACGCCGATAATGTTGGGATGAGCCTCGTGCAGACGGGCAATGGTATCGACGGTCAGGTCAACAATCGTGCGACCGGGTACGCTGTACAGGATAATTGGAATCCCTACCGCACTGGCCACAGCCGAAAAGTGCTGAAACAGGCCTTCCTGATTGGGCTTGTTGTAGTAAGGCACAACGGAAAGCACGGCGTCCGCACCGGTCGCCTCTGCGAACTTGGCCAAGGAGACGGCTTCGGCGGTTGCGTTGGAGCCGGCGCCAGCAAGAACAGGCACACGCTTATTGGCAACTTCAACGCAGATTTCGACAACGCGACGATGCTCTTCATGGCTGACGGTCGGGCTTTCACCGGTCGTGCCAACTGGGACCAAGCCGTGACTGCCCTGCTCGATCTGCCATTCGACAAAGCTGGCGAAGGCTTTCTCATCGACAATCCCATTACGCATGGGAGTGATGAGCGCCGGTATCGATCCTCGCAGCATTTGTCGAAATTTCCTTGGTTTAGAGTGCTACGGCAGTGCCGCAGCAGATGGTTTGAACCGGCAATGCTGCCGATTTTTTGACGCTGCACCATAGTTTTTATCAAATCACACCACAACGCCTAGTTGTGGCCCAGATGACGGCAAAATGACATCCGATGCGGTTGCCGTCGGCGTTCCGCTGCGAAAACCGGTGTGAACGAGCGCGTTTGACTAAAATTGCTTGAGACCACTCCCCCGCTGCCGCTAGATGGGGACACTCGAAAGTTGCCCCATATGCCCCGCCCCAGAAGCATTCCTGACAATCACCCAGCCTTTGCGGACCTGCCAATCATGCTTGTCTCCGTGGCTGGCGGTGTGCGGGCAGCGGTGCATGTGCGCGGCGAGCTTTCAAGCCAAAGCCTGCCGATCGTTTGCATTCCGGGCTATCAGCGCAATATGAGCGATTTCACCGCGTTCGCCGACGATTTCGGCCGCCTCGGCAATGCAGCGCCAGTGGTGCTGCTGGACCTGCCAGGGCGCGGACGAGCCGATAACCGCCAGCACGCTGAGGGCTACAGTTCGCTGGTCGATGCGCGCGACGTGGCTGCAGTCCTGGCGGCGCTGGGAATTGAACGCGCGGTGATCCTTGGACAGGGGCAAGGCGGACAGGTGGCCATGGCACTGGCCACGGCTCATCCGCTGCTGGTGGCGGGCACGATATTGCTGGATTCCGGCCCCGTTACGGATTCGCGGGGCATAGTGCGGTTGCGCAGCAATCTTGAACATATCGAAGCCCTGCGCGGCGCCAAGTCGGTAGCGGCAGGATTTCGACGCGTTCTGGGCGGCGACTATCCAGGCCTGCCGGTCGAGCAGCTCGATAAGCTAATCGGGCGGAGCCACTATCTCGACAAACGCGGACGCGCCCAACCCCTTTATGACAAGCGCCTGATGGATGCTCTGGCCGACATCAACTTCGACGATGTGCTGACTGCGCAGTGGCCACTTTTCGACGCGCTTGGTTGCGCCTCCCTGATGCTGCTGCGTACCCAGTTGACCGACCAGTTGCGTCGCGAAACTTTTGACGAGATGGTGCGACGGCGCCCAGACGCTGTTGCGCTGACCATTTCGGGCCAAGGCTCTCCTGCCCTATTCGACCAACGCGAAGAAATTGAAGCGGTCGCCAAATTCGTCGCCAAAGTTGGCGCTGTAGTGAAGACGCGTGCGGCCTAGGCACTGGCCCGTGTTTCGGAAATGAATTCGGCGGCCTGCTCAACCCAGCGTTCGCGCGCAATGCGTCCGCGCAGGACCAGCTTCTTGTCGATCCAGTTGGTGTTGGTCTTGGACCAGGCAGCAATCTGATCGAAGTGATAAACGCCCAACTCGTTGAGCGACGCCTCGATCTTTGGCCCAATACCCTTGATAAGCTTCAGATTATCGGCACCGCCGGGACGCGGGGCCTTGATCGACGCTGGCTTGGGCCCCGTCCGCCTGGCAGCGGACTTCTGCGCGGCCTTGTTTGGCTTGCGTGTGGCGATAATGGCAGGGGGCGCTGGATCATTGGAGGCAGCCCGCGCCAGACGCGCCGCCGAGGACATGACCCGTTTGGGCGCTGCATCGGCTGCCCGCGCGGCAGCGATGGCTTCGGGTGTCACTATGCGGGTTCCGCGGCCAGCATGAAGAACCCAACGGACGCCGTATCCGAGGACGCAGCCGAACAGATAGGCCGCGAGAAACAGAAGCGTGGTTTCCAGGACATGGGTAAGGTTTGTCATGGCCGGCTGGTCACGACTTGGGCGCAGTGAAACTGCGCCATCCCACCACCGTACCGATAATGGCCACGACAGTCAGATAGGGCCAATAGTATCCGAGCAAAAAAACCACTGAACCCCAGCTCATCGCCCATCACCGCTATGGTGTGCCCGCTCAGAAGTGCTCATCGCTCACCGTCACCACGATGCGTCGGTTGAGGCGCTTGCCTGCGCTGGTGCCGTTATCAGCGATCGGCTTGGTTTCTCCATAACCGAGAGCGTAGAGGCGTTGCGGATCGATGCCCCGCTCGACCAGTGCGGTAACCACAGCCTCTGCCCGTGCCACGGACAGGCCCAGATTGAGGCGGGCGTCGCCATCGGCGTCGGTGTGGCCTTCAATCCGGATCAGCGCATCCGGACACTCCGCCAGAATTATGACCAGTTCATCGAGCGCAATCTCGGATTCATTGGCGATCAGCGCAGCGCCTGACTGGAACAGAATGGCATTGCGACCGGAGAAATCAGCGATAGGCCCCACACAGGCCGAGATATCGACCTTATCGGCCGCGGGCGTCGCCACAGGCTGGACCGCAGCGACGGGTTCATCAAGCACGGGCTCGGGCGCCGCAATGTCGGCGCTCCATGTCGCGGCCTCTTCTGCAGCAATAGCATCGAGAACGCCATCGCGCTCGGTGGTGTCATCGGCAGCGCCGGTAAGCCGCCAAGTGCCATCAATGAGGTCAAGCTGTCCCGATGTCAGGAGCGACAGCGCGCCAAGGCCAATTTTTGCGCTGGTCAGAAAGCCCTCGGGCGCGCCATCTGCAATGCTGACTTCGGCAGTGTCGCCATCGGTAATGCCTGCAATCTGACTGAGAGCCTCATCGCTCGGCACCTGGCCGCTCAGGATGAAGCTGCCGTCTTCGGCGCGGCTGGCAGAAAAGGCATAGTCGGGATCAACCGAAGACACCAATGCTGGCTCCTGGGCAGTGGCTGTCGCCGCGTCAAACTCTGGCTCTATGGGGGCTTCAGGTTCAACCTGTGCAGCAGGTACGACCGGTTCAAGCAAAGTAAGCTGCCAGGCATTGGCGGGTGTTGCTGCACCGGCGAGCGCAGTATCAATTGCTGAGGCGCCCTCGGCATCGAGCAGATTGCCGTCAATGCGCCATTGCGTACCATCAAAGCTGACAAAACCATCAGACAGGCGAGACAAACTATCGATAGCCGCCAAGACATCGAGCGGAAAACCATCCGGCGCAGGCGGATCGATGACGGTCAGATCGTTCAGACCCTCCCCTACCCGCATCGCGACAACGCGCTTCAGCTCATCAGCAGGCACCAGACCCTCAACGGTTACAGCACCGTCAGGCGTCTTGGTTGCCGACCAGAGATAAGGTTGGGTCGGACCGGGCTCGGGCGCTTCTACCGCGATAGACCAGCTCGTCACATCAGTTGTGGATTCCAGGGCCGCCAGAGCCGCATCGCGCACTTCAACGGATGTCGCACGACCGGCCAGTGACCAGTTGGCGCCATCGAAACGGGCTTCAGCATCGCCAATGGCCATCACTGCGTCCAGCGCCGCTTCCGCTGAAACAACGAAACCAACAGGCGCACCGCTTGCCACCTGTGTGGTGTCGGCGCTGTTCTGCGCTTTGCTTGAAAATCTTAGCCGCGCATCAGCATCGGGCACATAACCAGTAAGTGTTACGTCAGCCCCGGTGCTGGTGGCGGACCAGGTGTAGGGTTCGGCAACGGGGATTACTGGCACCGGGGCTGCAATAGACATGGACCAGCCAGCACCCGCCAGCTTGCGTGAGACGAAATCGGCTTCAATAGCGGCCTTGTCGATCTCAGACTTTGCCGTGCCGGTAATGGTCCAGCCACTGCCGTCAAACACAACCTCGCCATTCGCCAGCCATTCGAGCAGGAGTATCCCCGTCTCCGCCGACGCCACAAAATTGCGCGGTTCGCCCGAAGCAAAGGCCAGATCAGCGCTTACTGAAGAACCTGCAGCTGTCACCAGCGATGACTTCGCGGGCGCATTGGGCACCATGCCGGATAGTGAGAGTTCACCAGCCGCATTCTTGCGAACCGACCATTGATAGTCGGCGGCAACCGGTGCATCAATCTCGGCGCGCGCTAATACGAAGCCCTGCGGCGCGTCCTCCGCGATGGTCTTGATCAGCGCCTGGTAGTCCTCACCTGATCGGGCAACCCCACTCAGACTCAACACATTCTGGCGCAGCGAAAACCGCCCCTCGCTCATGCGTCGCAGGGCCGATAGACCAAAATCCATAGCCGACTGGTAGCGCTCGGGCGCGCCGCGCGCCAATTGCAGCCAGTCTGTTTGAGCGCCGCCAACGCTTTTGAGTTCATCACGGGTCGCCGTGTCGGGGGCGTATCCGTCGAAAATCAGTTCGCCACCGGCCTGAAGTGTAGCGCTGGCCCAGTAGTCGTCGACACGTGGCGGTTCAAGCTCAATGATCGATCCGGCGCCCTGCAATTGCTCCATCACGGCCTGCGCAACTTCAAAAGTCGGTGGCGCGCCCGTCAGCGTGCTTTGACCATCGACGATGCTTGCAGTGCCGTATTCAAGTCGTGAAAGTTGCTCAATAAGCTTTTGAGAAACTTCGGCAAATCCACTTGGCTCACCCGACGCCAATGCCAGGCCAGTGGCAACTGACTTGCCGCCCGTTTCGGCGCTTCGATACCGTTCGACCAGATTTTCGTCGGGTACAAAACCCGAAACCTCTATGCGTCTGCCGTCGGATATAGCGCTCCACTGATAAGGCGACACCAGCGCGGGGGTGATTTCCACTTCACCGAGTGTCACACCAGCAGGCGCACCGGCCCGCAGGGCAATCAGAAGGTCCCGAAAATCGCGTGCTGATTTGGCGCGGCCGCTGATATCGACCTTAAGATCGGAAATCCTGGCCCCGCCTTCGTCGAAAAAGCGCAATTGATCAATGGCGAACTGCGCACCAGCCACCCAGAGCTGACGCTCAGGCATGCCGGAGCGCAATTCAAGCGCCCCCTGCTCAATCTTTGCGCGATTCAGCAGAAGTTGACGGGTCGTTTCATCGGGTACACCGCCGGCTAGTGAAACCGTTCCTCCATCTATCGAAGCCTCGAGCCGATATGGCGAAGCCAGAGGTGCCAGGGTTACATTCGTCTTCACGCTACGAACGCCGGGGATCATGGCGATACGCTGCACGGCTGCATCGACATAAGCCTGATCGGTGGTGGTGCCCGACAGCGTGACATCGCGCATTGCAAAGGAAAGTTCAGCCCAATCAAAACCGGCCCGAGCGGCTGTCGCCGAAGTTTGACCGATGACGTCGCGCTCAATGTCGGGTGAGGTCATTGCCAGGGAAAGCGTTGATCCGGCCAAGACTGTGACAAGTCCCGGCACAACCCATTTGAGGAGGTCCCTAATCATTCCTGTTCCGATGAGATGGCCGCATTTAAGGCAACGCTAGTGCATTTCGCCAAGAGATGAAACGAAAAATGGGCCAGCAAACCCTTGGTTGACAACGACTTTTTGAAAGCCTGCATCAGGACGGCGATATCTCACTGAACATCTACAGAATCAGGAGATCTGCAGAGGGCACCTTGCCTAGAGGGACGCCCGAAGCAGAAAGGCCCGGCGTGAGCCGGGCCTTTCCGTATCAAAGTACGATCGAAGACTATTCGAACGACTTGGCAGCCTTGAAGGTAACCTTGTAGGCACCGTTCTGCTGGACAGTTGCGCCGAGCGAGGAGGTGAAACCACCGCCTGGAGCCCAAGCCAACGATGCCTTACCGTAAACGTCGGAGTAAGCAGCAGCAGTGGTAGCAATCGTGCGCTCGGTACGGCCATAGACGCCGACTTCAGCAGTTGCCTTGATGGTCTCGGTCACGTCAGCAACGATCTGAGCTGCGACCTGGTAGCCAGCGCCCGAACCATTGATGTCCTGGCCGAAGTAACGACCACCGAGATTGAAGGTCACGCCGTCGGTGACGGTTGCACCAACCGAACCACCAAAGCCGTAGCCAGTGGTGCGGTTGCCAGCTGCGTCGGTCAGGCTCAGGACTTCAGCCGAAGCTGCAATCTTGAACATGTCGAACGAACCTTCAGCCGAGATCAGGCCGTTGATGTAGGAAGACTGATCGGTAGTGAAGGTCGAGCCACCAGCAGCGAGAGCTGCACGGAGCTTGAACTGATCAAAGGTACCGGTCATGCCAGCGTGGATTGCGTAGGTATCGCCAGCGTCGGAAACGCCGTCAAGGATGCCACCAACAGCGCCGCTGATGTGCGCAGTGATCGAGTCGCCAGCGTAGTCCAGAACACCAACAACGGTGCCTGCGGCTTCGAGCTTCTCGAGACCGACCTTAGCAGCGAGACCGTTGCCGAGGTTGGTTTCAACCTGGATCACGTGACCGCCAGTTGCGGGGAAGTACTTGATGTACTCATCCGAACCAACAACGCCAGTGTCTTCCTTGGAAGCAGCGAACAGGCCAGTGAAGTTGAATGGAGCGTCGTCGCCCTTGTTGAAGATCGAGCCCTTCTTACCAGCGGAAAGAACGGTCGCATCGCCAACCTGCACGTAACCTTCGTCGATCACGACGTCATAGGTGTCAGCAGTTGGAGCGCCGCCGTTGGTGGTGACAGTCTTGTGCTCATTCTTCAGCTTGATGACGGTGCGAGCAGGACCGAAGTCGCTCGAAGCGGTACCAACAAACTTCAACCAGGACACAACCTTGGAATCCCAGTCGTTGCTGATGCCACCGACGGTGTCAGGAGTGTCGACACCCTTCAGCGAGTAAGCAACAACACCGGCAGTGGTGTACATGGCAGCAACGTCAACGTCAGCACCAGCATAGTTACCGAAGTTGAATTCATACTCAACGCCGCCGGTGATCTGCAGGCAGTTGGTGTCCGACGAGATCGTCAGGCCCGAAAGGCCCAGGTCGTCGCAAACGTCGAGCGAGGTGAGAACGCCGAGATCGGCAGCAAAGCCAGCGGTCGAGAGACCGGCAGCAGCAACAGAACCGAGGATAAGGCTCTTGAGTTTCATAGGTTGACCTCCAAAGTCAGTCATATTTTGGCGCCGGTTGCCCGGCAGGTTTGTCGAAACGCGACCACACTATTCGTGGTGCAGTGTGTTGCCGTCGCGCTGCGACCGACAAACGATCCCATGCATGGATTCGCAAGACCCACTCTACGCATGGCGAAGGCCGACGCAATCACGCAAAGGCCGTTTTGCGGCCGCACAGGGTGGTTGCGATCTGGATGTTGCAGATTCAGCACACACTTGGAAACCAACTGTTAACCGGACTGAACGAAGCGTTAAAATTGCAGGTTTTGCTGGGCTTTGACGCGAGGTGACTGGCGCGAAGTCGCATTTAGGGGCATCAAATGGACCGAGGGCGCGGTCCGCTTATGTGGCGGCAATGTGCGCGGAATCGGCAGCAGACGTGGCGAAACGGTCGGCGCCACCACAATTGGGGGGACCATGAATCAGGACAAGAAGGTAGCCGTTATTACCGGCGGCGGATCGGGCATTGGCAAAGCGGCAGCACTCGGTTTCGCTACAAAGGGCTATGAAGTTGCCATATGTGGACGCCGGCGCGATGCACTTGAGCCAGTGCGCGAGGCAATTGGTGGTTATGCCGGCGCGTGCGATGTCGGCGACCCCGATGCGGTCGCTGCATTTTTCGGCGGCGTGCACGAGCGGTACGGGCGTGTCGACGTGGTGTTCAACAATGCCGGTCGCTTTGCACCAGCCACGTCGTTTGGCGATCTGGACGTGCAGACGTGGCAAGAGATGATCAATACCAATCTCAACGGTGCCTTCTATGTTGCGCGCGAAGCCTTCCGGATCATGCGCGATCAGACACCCCAGGGTGGGCGCATCATTAACAATGGCTCCATCTCAGCGCATGTGCCGCGGCCTGAGGCGGCATCCTATACAACCTCCAAGCATGCGATCACGGGGCTGACCAAGTCGATAGCGCTCGATGGGCGGGCATTCGGCATCGCTTGCGGGCAGATCGACATCGGCAACGCCGCCACCGACATGACCAGCACAATGAATAGCGGATCCTTACAGGCCAACGGCACAATGGCACCCGAGCCGACATTTGATGTTCAGCACGTGGTGGACGCCCTGCTCTATATGTCTGCGCTTCCCCTGAGCGCGAATGTTCAGTTCATGACCGTGATGGCCACCAACATGCCCTATATCGGCCGCGGGTGAGGACAGGGGTCATTGCGCTGCGGCGCTGGAATACCTTGAGACCGCCTCGCGCAGCAATTTGGCCTGGTCTTGCGGCATGCCATCGGGCACGTAGGTCACAGCCAATACGTCGCCACCCGAGAAGTAGTCGTAGAACGCCAGAGCGGATAGGTAACTGCCGTATATGGAGGGGTGGTTGCAGTCGAGGTAGAGTGGGATCTCCGCAGAGTATTTGAGAATGACCTCCCAAACGCGACCGACATTGACCAGGTCGACGCCGGTCTCACGATTGAGTTGCCGGTGCATGGCCTGAATGTTGGCATGCATTTGGCGATATCCGGTGGTGTCAGATCCAGCCGCTTCAGGGCAGTCGGTCGTATACCGCCATGTCACAAACATCGCGGGCGCGGCGCCACCCAGCCTGGCTTCACTGATCAGCTTTCTGGCGGTACCCAGCATCTGCGCTGACAGTGATCGATCATATTGTTCCCCACTCTGAGCCTGAATCACGACGTGGTGCCATTGCTGCGCCAGCAAATCATGCACTTGCGGATTTGCCCAATGATCCGCCAAAGCCCTGCCAGCCGGTGCATGCATCTGGATACGATATTTCTCAGGTGCGTTCGCAGAGTCGGCCATGCTGCGGACCATTGCAGGCATGTCGTTGAAATAGGTACGGCTGTTGCCCACGAACAGAATTTGGCGTTCAGGCCGCGCGTCAAAAAGATCCCCGACGTCCTGTATTGCGCGCATGGCGGGCTTGTTCAGCGAAGGCACAGACACGACGAGGCCGATAAGGATGGCCGTCAGGATACTGATCCGAATAATCTGAAACACTGCTGAGCCCTATCAAGCGCATGCGAGGGAGCGCCAGGACAATAGGGCGGACACGTAAATTGCGTGTGACCTGAACCCTCAAATCCTGCGGCGAGACAGTGTAATCACGTCAGGCGCGGTAAGCTTCGGTGCCTGCGATCCAGGTCGCCTGGACTTTCCTGCTATGGGAAAGATGAACGAAGTTGGCGATCGCCCCTGGGGAAAGATGGCCGTGGTCACCTTCAACGCCCAAGGCCCGTGCTGGATAAAGTGATGCCATACGCAGGGCTTCTTCGAACGGCAAACCGATCCTGGTATGCATGAACTCCACCGCGTCGATCATATCGAGGTCGGCGCCTGCCAATGTACCGTCAGCCAGCCGCAGGGCACCGTTTGCCCGGGTAATAGTGCGGCCATTAAGAGTGAGTTCGGTCAACTCCGTCCCTGTCTGCGACATGGCGTCGGTCACCAAAAAGATATGTCCGGGTCCTGTTTTGGCGCGCAAGGCGAGTTCGATCGCAGCAGGGTGAACGTGAATACCGTCAGCGATCAGGCCCGCATGCGCTCCCGGGGTGCGCAGCAAGGCGCCCACCATGCCAGGTTCGCGATTGCCCAACTGGCTCATCGCATTGAACAGGTGCGTCGCCATGGAGGCGCCGGCTGCGTAAGCGGCGGACGCATCGGCAAAGCTGGCATCTGAATGGCCGAGACTGACGGTAATGCCCGCTCGGGCCAAGGTCGTGATCTGTTGCGGCGTTACCGTCTCTGCAGCGACGGTCAGCAACAGGTTGGGCAAATCGGTTGCTGCGGCGACCAGGCGCGCCAGATCGCTGTCATCCATGGGTCGGATCAAGGCAGGATCGTGGGTCCCCTTGCGCGCCAGTGACAGATGCGGTCCCTCAAGGTGCAGACCGAGAAATCCGGGCACTGCTTGCTGCGCCGCAGCATGGCCTGCAGCAATGGCGGCGATGTTGACCGCCACCGTATCGGTAATCAGCGTTGGCAAAAGCGCCGTGGTGCCGAACCGCGCATGAGCCGCGCAGATCGTGCGAATAGCGCCGACAGACGGATCATTGTTGAACAACACGCCACCGCCGCCATTGACCTGGAGGTCAACGAAGCCAGGCACGATGCTGCCGCCGTCGAGGTGGACCCGCTCGGCGCGCGCAGGGACATCGCCGCTTGGGACAATCGCGGACACCATACCAAACTCAATCAGCAGCGCTGCGTCCTTGTGCCAGGCCTGCCCGTCAAAAATGGGCACCCCGGCAATTGCCAGAAGGTCGCTCATACCGTCTCGGTGACCTTGTTGAGCGCTACGGGCAGATCGGGATTGAAGCCGCGATGGCGCGAAAGCGCTTCGACAAAGCCATAGAAAGAGACAATCAACGCCAGCGGATCGGTGATGGGGTGCCCTGTCGCCGCGAACGGCAATGGGCGCGCTTGGCCCGGGCGGTCGCTGGTGAGGAAGGCCAGCGCACCCTGCCCGGCCAGCTTGTGTGTCATGTCAACGACCGAGCCTTCGGCTGCATCGCGCGCGGCAAGCCCCAAAACGGGATAGCCCGGGGTAACGATCGCGACAGGACCATGCATCACTTCAGCAGCACTGTAGGATTCGGCCTGGATGTTGCAGGTCTCCTTGAATTTCAGTGCGGCCTCATTGGCGATAGCAAATCCGGGGCCACGGCCCAGGACATAGAGAGCATTGTGTCCGTCGAGCGCCGAAGCCATGCCGGACCAGTCGCAGGAGACGGCCCGCGAGAGCGCCTCGGGCAGCTCGTTGACGGCTGCGTTCAAGGTTGTATCGCCGCTCCAGCGTGCAATCAGCGCCAGGCCGGCTACCACCGACGTTACGAAGGTCTTGGTGGCAGCCACACTCTGTTCGACACCGGCATGCAGATCGATGGTGAAGTCGGAAGCGGCTGCGAGGGGCGAGCCGGCCGTATTGGTAATGGCAATGGAGATAGCGCCCGAGCGGCGCGCCGACTCTGCCATACCCACGATGTCAGGCGATTTGCCAGATTGGGAAATGGCGATGGCAGCACTGTTGGCCAGTTTGAGATCCTTGCCATAGATCGATGCAATCGAGGGACCGATGGAGGCAACCGGGAGGCCCAGCGTCAGTTCAATGGCGTATTTGAGATAGGCCGAAGCGTGATCGGAAGATCCGCGCGCCACCGTGGCAACCAGCGAAGGGTCGCGTTGGCGCAGGGCAGCAGCAGCTGCATCGAGCACCGGGCCACTCTTGTCGAGGAAGTTGGCGACGACGCCGGGAATTTCCGAGATTTCGCGGCGCATATGGGTCTGATCAGGCATGGTCACGGCTTATTGCCTCCATTGCTGGGGGAATCACCGATCCGCAGTTCGGCAACAAAGTCATAGGTGTCGCCCCGATAAATGGAGCGGGTGAATTCGATGACGCGCCCGGAGGCGAGATAAGAGGTGCGCTCAATATTCAGGCCGGCGGAGCCGACCGGCACCTGCAGCAGGTGGGCATTCTCTTCATCAAGATTGGCAGCCCGAATGCGCTGGATGGCACGAATAGGCCGGTTACCGGTTTTGTCGAGATGCCTGTAGAGCGAATTGCCAATGGCTGTGGGGTCGGGCAGCACCCGCGCCGACAGACTGGCACGCTCGATTGCCAATGGGGTTTCCCCGGTGAGCCGCAGGCGAGAGATTCGCGCCACCTGGTCGCCAGATGACAGCCCCAGAATAATGGTTTCCTCGGGCGACGGCAGGTAGAGCTCCCGTTCCAGCCATTGCGCGTGCACTTCCATGCCACGCCGCGCCATGTCTTCGGTAAACGAGGTCAGCTGGGACAGCGACTGCTCGACGCGCTGGGTTGGCGGCGCAACGAAGGTGCCCGAACCATGGCGCTGCACCAGCACACCGTCCTGCACCAATTGCAGCACGGCTTTACGCACGGTGACGCGGGACACGTCAACCTTGGCAGCGAGGTCGCGTTCGGAAGGCAAAGCATCGCCGGGATTGATGTCCCCTCGATGGATCGCATCCTCAATCCAGCGCTTGAGTTGCAGATAGAGCGGTCCCCCGCTGGGCAGCGCCACCGGACCATCGGCAAAGAAACCGTTCGACAAATCTGTCACTTATCCCCTCACCCGTTGGCGCATTGCGCGACATTGCATAACACTGATCCCGCGCAACTTTGCCTAGTGCAGACCGAGCGCCGTAACAATACCAATAAAATACCATTTTCCAACAGGCAATGCGGAATTGCTGGAAAATTACTGGGACGTCCTGAAGCAATTGGCCTTTCGGCTGCAATTGCGCTGGCAATGGCACTCCCAGCGGGAACGCTATGTGGACAAGTGGTATTTTTTTGGCATTATCACGTCAACTGGAGACTGACATGAGTGCACCGCAAACCGAGATGACGCATGCGAGCGCGAAGGGCTTCGACACCCGCGACGCCAGCGACGCATTATCGATTCTCGCCGCGGCGCAGGTAGCAGCCGCCACCGCGACCCAGGACGCCGTGCACGAGATTGCAGCGGCTGCGAGAATGGCGGCCGACAGTCTGAACGCCGGCGGGCGACTGATCTATGCTGCAGCAGGCAGTTCGGGCCTGATGGCGATGGCCGACGCCGTTGAGCTGCCCGGCACGTTTGGCATTGACCGCGACCGCATCGTTATCCTGTTTGCCGGTGGCATTGACGCCCTGCCCGATATGCCAGGCGGGCCCGAGGATGATGCAGATGCCGCGCGCCAAGGCATTGCGAAGGCAGGCGTTGGAGCCCATGATTGCCTGATCGCCCTGACCGCCAGCGGTTACACCCCTTACCCTATGGCCGCCGCAGAAGCCGCACGTCAGGCCGGGGCGCGCACCATCGGCATTGCCAATAATGCCGGCGCTGCCCTGTTTGACCGTGTCGACATTGCCATATGCCTGAGCACGCCCCCCGAAGTGATTGCCGGATCGACCCGCATGGGCGCGGGCACGGCGCAGAAGATTGCGCTCAACATGTTCTCGACCATGGTTGCTGTGCATCTGGGTCATGTGCATGACGGCTATATGGTCAACGTGGTCGCGGACAATGCCAAACTGCGCGACCGCGCCCGACGCATTGTGATGGACGTCACCGGGGTGACCGACGCGCAAGCGGCGCACTGGCTTGCGCTCGCAGATGGCGCGGTGAAACCCGCAATCGTGCTCGCGGCCGGCGCTGATGGTATAGAGGCAGCACGCCGATTGCTTGAGTTGCACAACGGCCAACTGCGTCCCGCTCTGAAAACCCTCGGCGCCAAGTTGTCCTGAACGGCCAACTCCCTACCGACCCTGTCTGACCGGACAGTTTAGCGGATTCCACGACACTTCCTGATTGACGCAGACAGGGATTGATCCGGAACGCGCATGGCGGCGTAACAAGTATCAGAAATCAGTGCATTGTCCGCACAACGCATGCCCCCTACAAATGCACGGGGCGCCACATGCCTGAGCATGCAAGTCTCCCCGGACGGTCGTGCAAAATGTCATTGTCCATGCATTTCGCAGGGCAAACCTGAATGGTGGAATGGGGCCCCCACAGCCCGCGGAGTCTCCATGCGCATTCCAGTAAGCCTCGTTGCCAACGCAGCTGTTTTCGCTGTCCTGTCGACTTCAGTCGGTGCCGCGGAATTCGATCGCTATGGCGGCGCTGCGCCGGATCTGGTGGCGATCCAACCCGCTTCAGATTTCGCTTTCGTCCTTGGCGTCGGCATCGGCACAGCGCCGGTCTACGAGGGCGCAGCCGAATATGGTGTGACCTTTAGTCCGATCATCGAGGTCGAGCGATTTCGTATTCCGGGCCTGATCGATATCGGTGGGGGTGAGGACGTCGGCGGCTTGAGTGTTGCACCATCCTTTTCGATTGCCAGCAAGCGCGTGAGCGCCGAACACACCGCTTTGGTGGGCCTGAATGACGTTGAGGCGACTTATGCGTTGGGCGCGCGGATCGGCTATGAACTGGTATTGAACGACGTGCTCCGCGGTGAACTCTACGGGGCGGCGCGATATGCTGTTGGCGGCGCAGAGGGGTTCATTGGCGAAGCGGGTGTGGACATCACCGCGAAGCTGACACCGCAGTTGGAAGTTGTCGGCGGCCCGTTGATCAGCTTTGCTTCCGAAAACTACATGGACACCTATTTTGGCGTAACGGCAGGCGAAGCAGCCGCAACCGGAGGACGTCTTGGCGCGTACAACCCGAATGGCGGCGTCAAATCAGTCGGTGTGCAACTGGCCGCGCGCTATGAAATAGCCCCGGACAACTTCCTGAGCGCCAAGGGGTCCTATTCCGGCTTTGTCGGTGATGCTCTGGCCTCGCCGGTCGTTATATCGGGCAGCCAGCATCAATTCACCGCGGGCCTGGGCCTTGCGCGCCGCTTTGCGTTCTAGCAACATGCCGCCTTACCGAGCGCGCCTTGGCCGGCCACGTGCTGCGCTCGTCGTGCAAAAGATGGGTGGATGGCGGAGAGGAAGGGATTCGAACCCTCGAGACAGTTTCCCATCTGCGCCCTTAGCAGGGGCGTGCCTTCGACCACTCGGCCACCTCTCCGGCAGGGGGTGGATAACGGGCGGGGTGGATGAACGCAAGTGGTTTTTGGGGTGAAAGACGGCGCGCTCACAGCTCGCGCTGTTTCCCGGGCCTGATCGCAACGAAACATGAGCCTGTCGCGAGCCAGACGCGGCGGCCGGTACTGTCAGAATCATTGTCGTTGGCGTTGCCTACTCTTCTCAGGTGGGCGGCTGGGCCCGGGGGTCCCGGACCCAAAGGCTGAAACAATCAGCGCTGGTTGAAGAGTACCTTCTGGGCGTCCTTGTCGCTGGCCAGATCAAGCGGGGCTTCCTTGCCGACATTGAGGCCCTTGGCGACAGCCGGACGCGCGTTGAGACGCTCGATCCAGGCCGCAAAGTTCTTCAGTTCAGCCTTGTCGATGCCATAGCGCTCCCAGGACTGGGCCCAGCCAATGCACGCCATATCGGCAATGGAATACTCGCCGGTGATGAAATCCCTGCCTTCAAGCTGCTTGTCCAGCACGCGGAACAGACGATGGGTTTCATCGCTGTAGCGCTTGATGGCGTAAGGCACTTTTTCAGGTGCATAGACGCTGAAGTGATTGTTCTGGCCAAGCATGGGGCCGAAGCCGCCCATCTGCCAGAACAGCCATTCGTCGACCTTGACCTGCTGGCGCGGATCGGTGGGATAGAACTGACCGAACTTGGTGCCGAGATATTTCAGAATCGCGCCGGATTCGAAGATCGAAATGGGCTCGCCACCCGGCCCCTCTGGGTCAACGATGGCAGGGATCTTGTTGTTTGGCGAAATGGCGAGGAATTCGGGGGTGAACTGCTCGCCCTTGCCGATATCAATGCGGTGATAGTTGTACGGGACGCCAAGCTCTTCGAGAATGACGTGAACTTTCTGCCCGTTTGGGGTGGGCAGCGAGTAGGCTTCGATGGGCTTGGTCTGGGTGGTCATTGCCGGTCCATTCGTCGTTTTCGTTGGCGCCTGTTGTATCGGCAAATTACGATGAAGGGCAAGGCATGAGCGTTTCGCCCTGCCCCTAATTTGAACACATCATGCTCGCTTGACCACCATTTGTGGATTGCCATTGCCGCGCAGGGCCGATGACACACCATTGCTGTTCACGGTAGAGACCACACGATGGCGATTGTTGGCGAACATGAAGTCCGGCGTGACGTTCACCGGCGCGTCAAACTGGATGGTCAGTGTGAAGTGTTCCATATCGCCGAGCATCTGCACGCCGATCAGCGTGCCCGCGAAGGGCTGATCGAGATATGTGCCGACAACCTTACGGCCGACCTGGAAAGGCACGGCAGTCCGGTTGGGCAGGCTGGCGCTGGCGGTGTTCCAGTCGCGGTAGCCATGGCTGCGGGCAATCTGCTCCAGAGCCGCGCTCTGGCTCAAGGACTCGCCGGTTTGCGCACGGGTTTCGCGCAGTATGCGGGCTTCTGATTTCAGGGTCTGAATGGATGGGGTATCGAGTGAAAACGTCATAACAGGATCTCTCATTTGCATGAGGCGTCTGTTGCATGGGGGCTCGCATTGCCATGAAGCGCCTCGCAAAGATGAACCTTACGGTCGTTTCTGCTCGGAGACTGGACTTCACCAACGGACTTGCGTCCGGCGAGCGGCAGGTGCCAGCGACCTGCGCCGGATATGATCCCGAGATCGGGTTTTGTCAACTGCATGGCCGGGTTGTGATCAGCGCTGGTGATGGGAGGGATCAGACAAATGTGTTGGGCGCGGGATGCCGAAGCGCGTATGGGCTGATGCAGACACCTCAGGATGGATCCCGGCCTGCGCCGGGATGACACCGCGAAACTGGACGGTCCAAAAATGGTTGAAACGCTGTTCCTGCTGATTGCCGGCCTGCTTGGCGGGGCGCTGAACTCGCTGGCGGGAGGCGGCTCGTTCATCGTTTTTCCGGCACTGCTGTTTGTCGGCGTGCCACCGGTGATGGCCAATGCGTCCAACACATTCGCCGCCCTGCCCGGCTATGCCAGCGGGGCCTATGGTTATTGGCATGCCATGGCGCAGCATAAGCACTTGCTGGTGCTCTATGGCGTTATCGCTGCGGTGTTTGGCTATGTCGGCGCTGAATTGCTGCTGGTGGTGACCGATGCGCAGTTCGCGCTGGTGGTGCCGTGGCTGATGCTCTTTGCCGTGCTGTTGTTTGCATTTGGCAATCAGCTGAACGCCTATGTCGCCGCGCATAGTGGTGGCGGACGCGGCATGAAGCTGGTGGGCAGTGGCCTTTTGCTGCTGTTTCTGGCCGGGGTATGCGTCTATGGCGGCTTTTTCAATGCCGGCTTGGGCATCCTGCTGCTGGCGTTTCTGGCCACAGCGGGGATGAGCGATATTCACGCCATGAACGGGCTCAAGCTCTATGTGTCATCCATAGTGGCACTGGTGGCAGTGGCGCGGTTCGCGTTCAATGGTTCGATCGACTGGTATCATGGCTCAATCGCCTTGGTAGGCGTCGTGGTGGGCGGTTATCTGGCCGCCAGGAATGCGCACCGCTTTCCAACCAAGGTGATCCGGGCAGCGGTGATTATCTACGGGCTGGTGATGACAGGGTACTTCTTTTGGGGCGCATATCTGGGGTAGGTGAATATCCCCCGGCGAGCCCGAGTGATTGTCACTCCGCCTTTCTGATCCACACCGCGGCGTCGTGATAGACGGTGCCGCCGAAGGGCGGCGCGGGAGTGGCGCTGGTCAGGGTGTTGATGCCCCTGCCCCCGCGATGGGCCTTGTTCTGATGCAGGCCCTCGGCAATCAGCACGCCAGTGGGCAGACCGGGGCGAACGCGGGCAGTCAGATCAACGGTACCGCGGCGGTTACCGATTGTGACGAACTCACCGTCGGCGATAACGAGGCGCGCAGCATCATCGGGGTGGATGAAGACCGAGGGCACGCCTTCGCGCTTCTGGCTGCCCGGGGTTTCGTTGAAGGATGAGTTGAGGAAGGCGCGTGCCGGGCTGGTGGCGAGGCGGAACGGGTGTTCGACGGTGGCCGCCTCGGTGATGGCCCAATGGTCAGCGAAGCGTGGCATGTCGGCGGGGTCACAGGTCCACTGATAGCTCTTCTTGTCGGCGGTGCCCTGCCAATTTGCGGCAAAGCGGAAACGCTTGTCGGGCCAGTCAAAGCCGTCAGCGTAACGGGCGGTGGCGTCGGGGCGTTCGCGATCGACGAAGCCGGTCGTTTCAACTTCTTCCAAGGCGGGATAGCCCGAGCGGTGGAAGGTGTCGGCGATCACGCCGCGATCAGTTGTTTTGAACGTGTCGTCGTCGAGGCCCAGCCGCAGGGCCAGAGCGTTGATGACTTCGTGGTTTGACTTAGTCTGGCCGGGGCGGGTGATGACCGCCGGGCCGAAGAGCACGCGGGTGTGGCCGCCGCGGGTGTAATAGTCATTGTGTTCGAGGAACATGGTGGCGGGCAACACGATATCGGCCAGTTCGGCCGTTTCGGTCATGAACTGCTCGTGGACGACGAGGAACAGATCATCGCGGGCCAGCCCCTGCCTGACCAGCGCCTGTTCGGGGGCGACCGAGGCAGGGTTGGTATTTTGTACGATCATGGCCTTGACCGGCCCGCCCAGCTTGAGTGCCTTGGCGTTGCCCGTGAGGATGGGGCCGATTTCGGACATGTCGAGCCAGCGCGGATCGCCCTTTTGCAGGCCCGAACCGGTGAGGCGTGACTTGTCGAGCGCCCAGGTACCTGAATTGGAGTGGAAGGCGCCGCCGCCGCGATGCTGCCAAGCGCCGGTCATGGCGGGAATGCACAGCGCCGCATGCATGGCCGTGGCGCCATTGCGCTGACGGGTGAAGCCATAACCCAGACGGAAATAGCTGGCCGGCGTGGTGCCGACGAGGTGGGCGAATTCGTTAATTTCGGCGATGCTCAGGCCGGTGATGGCGGCGGCCCATGCGGGGGTCCTGTCCGCCAGATGGGCTTCGAAGTCAGGACCAAAATCGGTGAATTTTGCCATATAGGCGCGGTCGGCCAGACCATCGCGTAGCAGGATATGCATGACGGCGACAGCCAGAGCGCCGTCGGTGCCGGGGCGCAGCACAAGGCCCAGATCGGCCTGGGCCATAGTCGCGGTCTGGTAGATATCGATGACCACAATTTTGGCGCCGCGCTCCTTTTTGGCGCGCATGGCGTGAGTCATGACGTTGACCTGGGTGTGCACCGCATTGGTGCCCCAGATAACGACGCAATCGCTCTCGGCCATCTGCTCGGGATTGACGCCGCCGAGCATGCCGGTGCCCGCAATGTAGCCTGGCCAGGCGGTGCCGGTGCAGATGGTGTCGTATTGGCGGGAATAACCCTTGGCGGCGCGCAGGCGATCAATACCGTCGCGCTGCACGTGGCCCATGGTGCCCGCATAATAGTAGGGCCAGATGGCTTCGGCGCCGTGGTCGGCCTCGATCTGGTTGAAGCGGGCCGCGATTTCGTCCAGTGCCTCGTCCCAGGAGATCGGCGTGAACTGGCCGCTTCCCTTGGGGCCGCTGCGGCGCAGTGGCTGGGTCAGGCGGTCGAGATGGTGCACGCGCTCGGCATAGCGAGCCACCTTCTCGCAGATGACGCCTGCGGTATATGGATCATCCTTGGCGCCGCGCACCCGACCAATGGTGTGGTCGTCGAGAATGTCGACGTCGAGCGCACAGGCCGACGGGCAATCATGAGGACAGACGGAGCGGACGGTGCGCAGGGCGACGGGCTTGTTCATAGCGCGAAAATACGCGGGTCTGGGGTCTGGTGCAAAGTTATAGTTGTGATCGCTGGATCATCCGGACTGATGGCGTACGCAAGTGGCACGGTATTGCCTCCGGGGATGACGGGGCGAACGCTAGGGCGCTGCGAACGCTTTGCTGGCGGATTCCGCGTTGCGGCGGGCGCGATTGGCTGCGTGCAGGGCCAGTTGGGCCGCCCCGGAGTGGAACTGGGAGAACGTGACCCGATCCTGGGCGTGGGTGGCGATGGTGATGCCGCGCCAGTTTGGGCGCACCGAACGGACGTCGGACCAGGCAATGCTGGTCTGGCGACCGAGCGCTGAGCAATATTCGAGTTTGGTGTGGTTCCAGCGCACGCGGACGAACAGACCGCCCAGACCAATGCCTAGGGCGCCTGCCCCGAGGAGCAGCGAAGCGGCGAAGGTGGCGATCATCTGGGCGGCAGGAATATGTTTGGCGCCGCCGACCAGAATAATCGCGGACATCAGCACCACCGCCAATGCTGCAGCGCCGTAACAGGCAAAATACTCAACCATTGAGGGGCGCAGTTCGGACCAGCCATCAATCTGGGCCGCCTCCTCGCCCTGCACCAGGCGCAGCGCCAGAAAGGCAGCGTAGCCAAACGCAACAACACCAGCAGCGCGCGATAGCGGCAGACCGGCAGTAAACGGGATATATTTGAGGATGAGAAGGGAAACGATAATCGACAGTGGCACAGCCACTTCCTGCCAGCGCAAGGGCACGTATGCTCTCCAAGTATTGTGGGCCGGTGACGCAGGTCGGCAATTACAGTGCGGCGATTCTAGCAAAACAGACTGATTTGGCCACTGACATTGTCGCGCGTGGACTGATTGGCGGCAGGAGCGGCGCAAAGACCACAGTTGGGATAAACCAATATAGCGTCGACTGGACGCTGGCAGATTGATTCCAAAATTCTCCATAGAAGATTGATAACGCTGACTGATTTCCTGAAAAAGTGCCTTGGCCCTGGACGAAACGCTGCAGCGCGACCGTCGCAAAACGCTCCTGACAGGAATTGTCACGCTGGTTCGGTTAGGCTCTTTGATGTGCCAGCCGGGAGAGCAAAATTTTGAATCCAGCCGTTGCAGAAGTGTTTGACGCCTATCCAGCAGAGGCGCGAGCGGCTTTGATGGGATTGCGCGCGCTTATTCTGGAAACCGCGGCGCGTACTGATGGCGTCGGTGCGCTGGAAGAAACACTGAAATGGGGTCAGGTGAGCTATCTGACCAAACAGAGCCGCAGTGGGACTACTATCCGCATCGACCAGGACAAGCAGACCGGTGCAGCAGCGCTGTATGTGCATTGCCAGACAGATCTGGTGAGCCGCTATCGCACCCTGTATCCGGACAGTTTCGACTATCAGGGCGAGCGGGCCGTGCTGGTGCCGACTGACGCTGATTTGGATGCGCTGCGTCATGTGATCGCGCTGGCGCTGACCTATCACGCGGCCAAGAAAGCCAGTTGAGTCAAAAAACGGGGCGGCACTGGCCACCCCGTTCTTGATTGTTTCGTTGCCGTATCAGATCTGCGGCTTGCGCCTGGCCTTGTGATCCTTCTTGGGTGGCTTGGCAGCGCCATCAGGCTTTCCGGCCCATTTGGGCTTACCCTTGTCCTTGCTTGGCGGCGCCTTGCTGACCTTGGGCGGACGTGGCTTGTCGAAATCACGGTTTGGCGCGCGCGGCTTGTCAGCGTCAGCAGATGGGTTCCAGGCACCGGTTGCAGGCGCCTCAAAATCATCGGGCTTCAGCCCGGCGGAGCCATAGCGCGCCTGACGGTCAGCGCGCTCGGGCCGTGGGGCATTGGGATCATAGCGCTCGATGGGGCCTGGCGGGCGGCGCTGCGATGGTGGTGGACCAGCGCGGCGTTCACCAGGACCGTCAACAGCGGTAATTGTCACGCCACGCTCGCCCGAGCCGTTCTTGGCCAGGCTGCGGGAGAATGCGTCGGCCTTCTGAGCGGCCACTTCAAAGATCGATTCCGTATCGAAAATGCGGATCGAACCAATAGCGGTCTTGGTGACATCGCCGGCCTTGCACAGCATGGGCAGAAGCCAGCGGGGCTCGGCGCGCTGCTTGCGGCCGACATTGACCTTGAACCAGGTGCCCCCTTCGAAGCGCTCACGGGTGCGCGGATCGCTGTCGCCGGGTTTGCCGGGCTGCGGGTTTTCCGTGACATCCTCGGGCGCAGGCCGGGCCGCGAGCTGCTGACGCAGATAAGCGGCGGCAATGGCTTCGACCGAATGGCGCTCCATCAGTTGCGCGACGAATTCGGCCTCTTCTTCGGCGACAGGCAGGGTCAGCGCGGTCGCGGTCAGAATGCCTTCGCGATAACGCGCATCGATCTCGGCAGCGGTCGGTGGCGCCATGTTGGTGACGTCGAGCTTGGCCGTGCGCAGAATGCGCTGCGCGACATTGCGCCGATGCATGGGCGAGATAATGACGCAGGTGCCCTTGCGCCCTGCCCGCCCGGTGCGGCCCGAACGATGCAGCAGCGTGTCGGGATTGGTGGGCAGGTCGGCGTGGATGACCAGATCAAGATTGGGCAGATCGATGCCGCGGGCGGCCACGTCGGTCGCGACGCAGATGCGCGCGCGACCATCGCGCATGGACTGCAACGCATTGGTGCGCTCGGCCTGGCTGAGTTCGCCGGACAGGGTCACCACGTCGAAGCCGCGATTGTGCAGGCGGGCGGAGAGATGTTTGACGCCTTCACGGGTGGAGGCGAACACGATGGTGTTGACCGCCTCAAAGTAGAGCAGCGTGTTGATGATGGCGTTTTCGCGCTCATTGGATGGGACCAGCATGAGCTTGTAGTCAATGTCGGCGTGCTGTTCGCCACCGCTGGTGGCTGCCACGCGCAGGGCATCGCGCTGGAAGGTCTTGGCCAGCTGGGCGATGGGCTTGGGCACCGTTGCCGAGAACAGCAGGGTCCGGCGCTCTTCGGGCGCAGCATCGAGGATAAACTCGAGGTCTTCGCGGAAGCCCAGATCGAGCATTTCGTCAGCTTCATCGAGCACAACGGCGCGCAGTGCAGACATATCGAGTGCGCCGCGCGTGATGTGATCGCGCAGGCGACCGGGGGTGCCGACAACAATGTGGGCACCGCGATCAAGTGCACGGCGCTCGGTACGGGCATCCATGCCGCCAACGCAGGTCGCCATCTTGGCACCGGCTTCGGCATAGAGCCACTGCAGTTCGCGTTCGACCTGAAGGGCGAGCTCGCGGGTCGGAGCAATCACCAGTGCCAGCGGTGCGCCGACTGAGGTGAAGCTTTCAGCTTCGCCGAGCAGCGTGGCGGCAATGGCCATGCCGAAGGCGACAGTCTTGCCCGAACCGGTCTGGGCGGAGACGAGAAGGTCCCGGCCAGCGGTCTCGGGTTCAATGATTGCGGACTGAACAGGTGTCAGGGTCTCGTAGCCCTTGGTGGCAAGGGCGCGAGCGAGTGGGGCAGAAATGGTATCAGGCAGAGACAATGGGTATCTTTCGGGTGGGGGAGAACACCGACCCGAACCTCCCCTTGATGGTCGAGAGGGCGCGAAGGCATTCTGCATTCTGGTGCATTATAGCACAAACAAGCAAAAAGGCCGCCCCGGCGGGCGGCCTTCGAATTCGTATCGGTTCAGGACCGATTAGCCGACGAGTTCGTCATCGTTGAAGAAGAACTTGATCTCTTCAGCAGCGGTTTCCGGAGCGTCCGAACCGTGCACCGAGTTTTCGCCGATCGAGAGAGCGAATTCCTTGCGAACGGTGCCTTCAGCAGCGTTCTCAGGGTTCGTAGCGCCCATGACTTCGCGGTTCTTCAGGATGGCATTTTCGCCTTCGAGAACCTGGACGACGACGGGCGAAGCAATCATCTGCTCGACCAGTTCACCAAAGAAGGGGCGTTCCTTGTGGACTGCATAGAAGCCTTCGGCCTGGGCGCGGGTCATGTGGATCTTCTTGAGCGCGATCGGGCGCAGACCGGCTTCCTCGAACTTGGCAATGATCTTGCCGATCAGGTTGCGACGGACGGCATCGGGCTTGATGATGGAGAAGGTGCGTTCGAGCGCCATGGGATAAGATCCTTGAATGGGTCTGTAGGGAATGGTGGCGCCTTGTAGCGGGAGACTTTGACGGAGGCAAGACGGGGCAGACATGCGTCAACGCCGGTTGCCATTGGGCGCGGTAAACTTTATCCAGCGGCAAAGACTTTTTTGTGGGTACGCGCACGGCCTGAGCCGATGCGCTGTTTCGCCTGCCCCTCTTCCATAGATTGCCGTTGCCATGCTCTCGATCAACAACCTCACCTACCGTATTCAGGGTCGCGAACTGTTCGAGGACGCGTCTGTGGTGCTGCCGACCGGATCCAAGACCGGTTTTGTCGGCAAGAACGGGACGGGCAAGACTACGCTGTTCCATCTGATCCAGGAGCATATCCACCCCGATGCGGGCGGGATCGAACTGGTCAAGAAGGCCCGTATTGGCGCGGTGGCGCAGGAAGCTCCCGCTGGCAATGAGACCGTGCTGGACGTTGTGATGTCGGCCGACAAGGAACGCACGGCACTGATGGCGGAGGCGGAAACAGCAACCGACCCCGACCGGATTGGCGAGATCTATATCCGGCTGGCTGATATCGACGCCTACACAGCGGAGGCACGCGCCTCGTCCATTCTGAAGGGTCTGGGCTTTGAGCAGGATCGGCAGAATTCGCCGACCCATGAATTGTCGGGTGGCTGGCGCATGCGTGTGGCCCTGGCCGGTGTGCTGTTCAGCCAGCCCGACCTGCTGCTGCTCGATGAGCCCACCAACTATCTCGACCTTGAAGGCACGCTGTGGCTGGAGAAATATCTCTCCACCTATCCCTATACCGTGTTCATGATCAGCCATGACCGCGACCTGCTGAACAAGTCAGTCAATTCAATCATCCATCTCGAGCACCGCAAGCTGACCTTCTACAAGGGCAATTACGACACGTTCGAGAGCACGCGTCGCATGCAGATGGAGCTCAACAACAAGGGGCGCGAGAAGTCGCTCGACCAGATCGCCCATATGCAGAAATTCGTGGACCGTTTCGGCGCCTCGGCGACCAAGGCCAAGCAGGCGCAGGCCCGCATGAAGATGATTGCCAAGCTCAAGCCGCCCGCAGCGATGTTTGACGAGTACTCTGCGCCATTCACTTTCCCGCAGCCCAAGACCGAGCAGGCGACGCCGATGATCTCGCTGGACGGGGCTTCGGCGGGCTATGGCGACAAGACCATTCTGCGCCACATCAATATGCGCATCGATCCCGGTGATCGTATCGCGCTGATCGGGGTGAACGGTAACGGCAAGTCGACCTTTGCCAAGCTGCTGGCCGGCGATATCAAGCCAATGGGCGGTACCTTCGCCAAGGGCAAGAAGCTGGAAATCGCGCATTTTGCCCAGCATCAAATGGACAAGCTCAAGCCCGAATGGACACCGTTCGAGCACATCGTGGACATCATGCCGACCGATAGCGAAAGCCGTCGTCGCTCGCGGCTGAGTCAGATGGGCCTGACCAAATCGCGCATGGACACGCTGGCTAAAAATCTCTCCGGTGGCGAGCGCGCCCGCCTGTTGATGGGCCTGATCACCTTTTCGGGTCCGGGCATGATGATCCTGGATGAGCCAACCAACCATCTGGACATCGACAGCCGCGATGCGCTGGTACACGCGCTCAATGACTATGAAGGCGCGGTACTGATCATCAGCCATGATCGCCATCTGATCGAAGCCACTTGCGATACGCTGTGGATCGCCGAAGGCGGCACGATCCGAGTGCTCGACGAGGATCTGGACAGCTACCAGAATTCGATCACCTCTGCCAAAGAGAGCAAGGGCGGCACCAAGGCCGAACGCAAGGCCAACAAGCAGGAAGCCGCGGCCAAGCGCGCCGAGATCGCGCCGATCAAGAGCGCCATTAAGGATGCGGAAACCAAGATCGCCCGTTTGAAGCGGGAAATCGACAAAATAGATGCTCAGCTCGAGGATCCCAAAGTCTACAATGGCAGCCCGGAACAGGTGATCGTTCTGGGCAAGGACAAAGCTCGTTTCAGCAACGATCTTGAAGCAACCGAAGAGCAATGGCTGGCGTTGAGCGCCGAGCTGGAGACTGCCGAAAGCGCATGAGTAAACTCGCCGCAAAAGATGTGATCTTTACCCTTGGGTTGCAGCGGCACCCCGAGGGCGGCTGGTACGCACAGACATTTGAGGACGAGTCCAAAGCCGATGGTCGCTCGCGATCGACGGCGATCTACTATCTGCTTGAGCGCGGCGATGTTTCGGCCTGGCATCGCGTCGATGCTGTTGAAGCCTGGCACTTCTATACTGGCGCGCCCCTTACTCTGCGGGTTTCGGACGGCATAACCGTCGACAGCTTTATGCTGGGGCCTGATCTCGAAGCGGGTCAACGTCCGCAGATGATCGTGCCGCGATCAGCATGGCAATCGGCCCAAAGCACAGGTGACTGGACACTTGTGGGTTGCACCGTTGCACCGGGTTTCAGATTTTCTGGCTTCGAGATGGCGGCACCTGGGTGGGAGCCCGGCCGCGATTAACCGGCTGGCGCTCGCGTCGTTGACAGGCTGGGCAGCGTGCCGTCTGTTACACCCATGAATTGCAGGCGAATGACCCTCATGCGTGACTTTGGCTGCCGCCTCACGGCTATTTTGCTGATCTGGATCGTTGGGCTGACGGCCCTCGCCCAGGCAGGGAGCCTGAGCAAGCAGGAATTCGCCGAACAGCGCCGCTTCGCCTACAATAACAGCATGTTCGTGCTCTACCATGAGGTGGCGCACCTGCTGTTCGACCAGCTCGACCTGCCAGTGCTGGGCCGCGAGGAAGACGCTGCCGATAATCTGGCCACCTGGACACTGCTCAACAAGGGCTCGGCGCGGGCGGACCGCGCACTGGCTGACTCGGTTCGGGGCTGGTTTCTGTCCGGCGTTGCCTATGACAGCGGGGGTTCGGAAAGCGACTATGCTGCCCCTCATATTCTGGACAAGCAGCGGGCCTACCAGATTGTCTGCCTGATGGTGGGCAAGGACGCGGTGGCGTTCCGCTCGATGGCCAACACCTATCACCTATCGCGCGACCGGCAGGACAGCTGCCACTGGGATTACGAGATGGTCGACCGTGGTCTTTTGAGCGTTCTCAATCGCCATAGTGCAAAGACCGGTCCGGGCAGCGATGTGACAGTCACCTATCACGCTGTCGGTGGCCGGTTGGCTGACGCTGCCGACGCTTTCAAATCCAGCGGTGTGTTCGATCAGGTCGCCGATGAAATTCGTCGCAATTACAGCCTGCGTGAGCCGGTGCAGTTCAACGCAAAGCGTTGCGGCGAGGCCAATGCATTTTATGATCCGGACAATGCAGAGATTATCTTCTGCTACGAGCTAATGCAGGATTATATGGATATCTACGCGGCCAATATGCCCAAATTTGCGCCCGAGGCAGGCCGGATGAATGGCAATAAGGACAAGCACCAATAGCGCCGCTTAACGGCGCTGCTACCGGGGGACACCGACATGAAGATACTGACCGCTGCCACACTGTTGCTGGCTGCTGGCCTGAGCCTGCCTGTTCACGCCCAGGAGGTAAGCGAGGACGACGCGGCGTGGGCGATGGACTTCGCCATGCACGACGCCGTTTTCACCATGTATCACGAGATCGGCCACATGCTGGTGGGCGAACTGGGCCTGCCCGTGCTGGGCAAGGAAGAGGACGCCGCTGACTCACTGGCAACAATCCTGCTGCTGACCGATGAAGACGATGATGATGCCTATGAGGCGCTGATCGACAGCGCCGATGGCTGGTATTTCAACGCGGTGAACTCCACCGGCTCGGGCGTGGACGACTTCTCCTACTATGATGAGCATAGTCTCGACATCCAGCGGGCCTACGCCATGGTCTGCATGATGGTGGGCAAGGATCCAGACGCCTTCGCAGAGACAGCGGACGAATATGGCCTCGAAGCAGAGCAGCAGGAAAATTGCGCCTATACGTTCGACCAAGCCATCACATCCTGGGCGGTGGTGCTCGAGCAGCACGAAGTGACGGACGCCCGCGGCGCCGAAATCTCGGTTGTCTATGAGGAGGCCGGCGATTTCACCGAATTTGCCAACGAGTTGGAAGCGCGGCAGGTGCTGGAGCGGGCGGCCGATCTTATCATGGCCAGCTATGTGCTACCGGGCCCGGTGACCTTCCGCGCAACGCAGTGCGGTCAGGCCAATGCCTTTTACAGCCCCGGCGATAGCGAAGTGATCTATTGCTATGAACTGGCCGAGGAAATGTTCCGGCTCTACATCAACGACATTCTGCCTGCCTATCAATAGGGTAAAGTCCCCTGCCCGGCCCGGTCAGCTGAAGCCAACATAGCGGCCGGGCTTGTGATTGAAGCCAATGATCAGATTGAGCATCAGCGCGCCCAGGATCGAGTAGACAACCCGGTCCAGCGGCAGCACGAAAAAAGCGGCTACCAGAATGATGGCATCAACGCCAAGCTGGAAGTAGCCCGCGCGAATGTTGAAGTTTTCCTGCAGGTAAAGCGCCAGGATATTGATGCCGCCGACGCTGGCCTTGTGGCGGAACAGCGAGAGAATGCCCAATCCCATCATGCCACCGCCCACCAGGCTGGCGAAAAGCGGGTGGACCGATGCGATATCGAGCCACTCGGGAATGTGCGCGCTGAAATAGGACACCAGCCCGACGCAGACGAAGGTCTTGATGGCGAAGGGCCAGCCCATGCGCAGCACGGCCAGAATGTAGAATGGCAAGTTGATGGCAAAAAACAGCCAGCCAAATGGAATGCCGGTGCCGTATTGCAGCAGCAGGGCGAGACCCGCCGTACTGCCTGTTGTCAGGGTGACCTGCGCGTACAATACGATGCCGAGGGAGACCAGCATGGTGCCGATCAGCATGGCAAAAATGTCTTCGTGCAGTTTGTGACGGCTTGGCGTCGAGAGATCCGGTGTCATGCTTTTTTGATCCAGCGGCCGTCAGATTCCTGCTGCCAATAGGTGAGTTGAGACGTTCCCTTGAGTGCGCGCCAGGCCAGTCGGGCCTCGGCGACAGCATCCGGGTCGTGGCCCGAGAACATATAGACAATGCGCTCATAGCCCTCGGCTGATTGCGGCACGGCCCGATCCACAAAGAAGCGGCAGACCGCTCCATTGGGATTGTCGGTCTCGGTAGTGATCAGAATGGGCTGGTGGCTATCGGTCTCGGCGCCCGCCAGGCCATGGGCAAGAAAACTATCGTCGCGGTAGGTCCACAAATGGGCATCAAGCGCTTCGGCCCGTTCGCTGGAGCCGACCTCAACAATGGAGCGCCAGCCCCGCTCGATGGTCTTTTCCAGCAATTGAGGAAGGACCGCTTCGAGCGGGCGCGGTTCGAGATGATAAAAGAGCACGTCAGCCATTGCTGTACCCTAGCCCTGGTAGTGGTCCCGCACCAGCCGATCGAGCAGTGCAACGCCAAAGCCGGGCGCCCACGAGGAGTTGACCTCGGTGGCGGTGACGCCAAAGGCGGTGCCGGCAATGTCGAGATGAGCCCAGGGCACATCGTTGACGAAACGCTGCAGGAACTGCGCCGCAGTAATGGAGCCAGCGGGCCGACCGACCGAATTGCGGATATCGGCAAACTTGGATTCGACCATCTTGTCATAGACGGGGGTCAGCGGCATGCGCCACAGCTTCTCATTGGCGGCGAGGCCCGCACCGAGCAGCTTGTTGGCCAAATCATCATTGTTGGAGAACAGGCCGGCATGTTCATGGCCCAGGGCCACAATGATGGCGCCTGTCAGTGTGGCCAGATTGATCATGAATTTGGGCTTGAAACGGTCCTGAGTGTACCAGAGCGCATCGGCCAGAACGAGGCGCCCCTCGGCATCGGTGTTGATGACCTCAATCGTGGTGCCGCTCATTGCGGTGACAATGTCACCGGGCCGGACGGCATTGCCAGACGGCATGTTCTCAACCAGGCCAATCACGCCGACGACGTTGACCGGTGCCTTGCGGGTTGCCAGCGCACACATCAGGCCGGTGACCGCAGCGGCGCCGCCCATGTCGCCTTTCATGTCTTCCATGGAGCCAGCTGGCTTGATGGAAATGCCGCCGGTGTCAAATACGACGCCCTTGCCGACAAAGGCGAGCGGCGCCTCATCGGCCTTGCCGCCCTTCCAGTGCATGACCACCAGACGGGCAGGACGCTCGGAGCCCTTGGCCACGCACAGCAGCGACCCCATGCCCAGCCTTTCGAGGGCTTCTGGTTCAAGAATTTCGACCTCGAGGCCGAGTTGTGCAAGTTCAGCTGCGCGGGCCGCAAACTCTACCGGTCCGAGCACGTTGGCCGGTTCGTTTACCAGATCGCGCGCCAGCAGCGTGCCGTCGACGGTGGCATTGCGATCGGCAATGGCCTGATCAGCAGCACCGGGGTCAGCAACGTGCAGTGTAATGGTCAGGCTGGCCGGGGCGTCATCAGCACGGGCGGACTTGTACTTGTCGAACCGATAATTGCGCAGCCGCAGGCCGGCGGCCAGCTCAGCGATCGCAGCCGGCGTGGCTTGTGCCTCATCAATCACCACGGCAATTGTGTCGACCTTGGTCGCAGCGATCTTGGCCATGAGCGAGCCACCACGATCGGTCCAGCCATTGAGCGGGGCATCACTCTCGGCCTTGCCAGAGCCCAGAACGAGCAGACGCGAGCCGGCTTGCCCGATAATATCGAGTGCCTGACCCTGGCGACCGGTAAATGCCCCGGCTTTTGCCGATTGGGCCCAGTCCAGGCCCGTTGCCGACCAGATAGCGGCGGCAGCACCGGATGGGGCCTGCCCTTCGGCGGCGTAAATAACAGTGAGGGCGGCGGCGTTGGCAGAATGGGCAGCCGTACGGATATCAAGGGATTGGGACATGAAAAGCCTTGGTGGGCGAAGCGGCGCAAAGCGCGCGAAGGAATGATTGGCTTACATTGAGATGTTTGGGCGGCGCGTCAATCCCGCAACAGGGCTACGGACAAATCGGCGCGGGGTGTCTTGGGCGCTTGTCTGCCTGGGCGAACTGCACCAAGGTCCGCGCATTGATCGAGACACAATTGCGGCATCTGGAGGCGCTACTCAGATAGCATGAAGCGACTAACCGCTTATCTTGCGCGCCTGTTCGTCACCGATGCGGTGATCCTGTTCGGGGTGTTGTGTTTCCTGCTCTGGCTGGTCAACTGCCTGCGCTCTTTCGACGTTGTCTCGGTCAAGGGCCAAGGCGTGATGACGCTCGCCCTGCAAGGTTTGCTGACGCTGCCGCCGCTGACCATTTCGTTCTTCTACGTCTGTATCGGCATTGGTCTGGTTCGGGCCCTGCAGGCGCTGCAGGGGAATCGCGAACTGCATATCATTCACACCAGTGGCGGGCTGGGTTCGCTGTGGAAGGCCACAGCCATCGTGGCCGGGGCCGGTGTTGCGGGCGTGCTGCTGCTGTCCAATTTCATCGAGCCTGAAGCCAATCGCCGGTTGAACGTGCTGAGCGCCAATGTGGCGGCCGATCTTGTCAGCTCAACGCTTAAGCCCAAACGCTTTACCCAGGTGACACCTGGCGTGGTGATGCTGATCGGCGGACGGGGCGGCGACGGCGAGATCCAGGAGTTCTTTGCCGATGATCGCCGCGATCCAAAAACGCGGCGCACCTATATCGCCAAGTCGGCGCGGGTTTCGACCGACGGTACAAACTACGTGCTCGAACTGCGCGATGGCGCATTGCAGAACAGCGAGCCGAACGGGCGTTTCACCGAGATTACCTTTGCGCGTTATGACGTCAATGTTGATCAGTTCTCGCAGCCCGTCGGACAACCCAACATGCTGTATCAAACCGACAGCCTGACTTTGGTCCGAGACGCGCTGGCAAGTGGGCAATGGTCGCCCGAAGTGCTGACGGCCCTGGGCAATCGCGGCGCCGAAGGCCTGCGCGTGATCGGCATTTGCCTGCTGGTGCTCGCATTGGCTGGCTTTCCCAGCGGTCGACGGGCGCGGTTCAACGTCCCACTTGAAGCGGTTGTGCTGCTGATTGCGTTTGGTGAGCGCGGGTTTAGTGCCTACAGCCCCCTGGGGCCCTCGACGGGCGCACTCGCCATGATCATTGCAGGTGGCGGGGCGGTGCTGATCATGACGCGCCCCCGCAAGACCCTGCCGGGGATCGCAATATGACCCGGATTGACTGGATTGTGCTGAACCGTCTGGGCAGCCGCATTGGGGTCACAGTGCTGATTTTCTACGGCATCATCACGCTAGCGGAATCGCTGGACACCTGGCGCTTCAACTTCGTCGCCGACAATTATGGGTTGCCTATGGCCGCATTGATGGTGGCCATGAGCGCCGTGCGCTGGACCATCAAGACACTGCCGGTGACCGTGCTGATGGGCGCGATTCTGGGCTTCCTCGACCTCAAGGCGCGTCACGAGCTGACCGTGATCCAGTCGAGCGGGATTTCAATGTGGCGGGCGGTTCGCGCGCCAACCATCGCGCTTGGGCTGGCAAGCCTGCTGATCGCGCTGGGCGGGGAAACGGCGAGCACGATGATCAATCGTGGTCTGTACCCCTCCCCACCCGGTCAGGCGACGCTGCAGACGCCGGCGGGTGAAATCTGGCTGGAACAGCGCAGCGGCGATTTCCACTATCTGATGATGGCGACAGGCATGCAGCCGGGCGGTACGCTGCTGGGCAATGTCACGATCTTTCGTCTCAACGGCGGCGACGATGATCGGATTGAAGGCGCTGAAGCCTTGCTGGAAGACGGTGAGTGGGTTTTGCCCAGAGCCACTATCCGCAACGCGTTGCAGCCAGCGCGATACGTGCGCGACTACCGTTTGCCCACGACCTCCTCACCGGCAGAGATCAGCCTGAAACTGTCGTCAACTGAAGACATGACATTTTTCGAGCTCGCCGACCTGCTGCAAAAGGGTGTCTCTGACCCCGCGATCAGATCTGCCGCCACCATGCGGCTAATCAAATTACTCGCCCTGCCGCTGGTTCTGACGGGCTCACTGTTCATTGCGTTTGCGTTTACCGCGGGTTATCGAAGGTCATCTAATTATGGTCCTGCGGTCCTTTACGGGATCGTGCTGGGTTTCGTTGTGTTCGTGATTACCGAGATGGCCGACCGCGCTGGGTCGACCGGCGTTCTCGATCCTACGTTTGCGGCAGTCGGACCAGCATTTGTAGCCATCGTCATTGGCGTGACGGTGTTGCTGCACAAGGAAGACGGGCGCGCGTGAGACAAGTGGGTTGGAGCGATTTCATGACGTCGGCGCTCCGTCTGGCCAGTGCCAGTGCGGTGGTGGCCCTCATGGCTGCGACCGGCGTGCCGGCGCAAGAGTTGATTCCCACCGATTTCTTCAACGCCCCCATCGATCCGAGTTCGCCGTCAGCAATTGAAGCCAACACACTGACCTTTGATCAGGCATCCAACGTGATCCTGGCGAGTGGCGATGTGGTTCTCAAACGGGGCGGCTACACGCTGACCGGGCAGAACCTGACCTATCACCGCGGCAATAATGACGTGTATTTCACCGGTGCGGTGACTATTCGCGATCCATCGGGCAATCTGACCGAAACCAACGATCTGCAGATCACCGGCGGGATGAAGCAGGCATTTCTCGATGCCATGACCATCACCACTTATGATGGCGCGCGCATTACCGCAGACAGTGCGGACTATGACGCTGCGCTGGAAACCCTGCTGGTAAACGCGACCTACGCGCCGTGTGGGGAATGCATTGACGACAAGGGACGCCGGATTGGCTGGTCGATGAAGGCCAAGCGGATCATCTCCAATGCGGATGGTTCGCTGTATATGGATCAGCCTAGCCTGGCGATCCTGGGCATTCCAGTGGCATGGCTGCCGTTCTTCTGGATGCCGGACACCAGCGAGAACGCGCTGTCGCGGGTGCCCAAGCCGACCTACAGCTATACCGAGAAAACCGGCCATTCGCTGGCGTTCACTTCAACGGTCTACTCGACGCGCTGGAGCGACGTCGTGCTGACGCCAACGCTGATGAGCCGCCAAGGCCTGCTGATGGGTGCAGCCTGGACACAACGCTTTGACGGCGGCTCGTTCACCGTCAAGGGCTCGGGTCTGTACCAGCTGGACCAGAGTGCGTTCACCTTTAGCGAAGCAAAGCGGGACTGGCGCGGGGCGGCGCAGTTCAGCGGCAGCTTCACGCCGATCGACGACTGGACGGTGGGGTTGAGCTACACCGCGTTCACAGACGCGGCCTATTTGCCCGACTATACCAGAACTGACGCCAAGTCGTCGGTCAATGAAATCTATGCGACCAATCTGACGCGCGACACCTACATCAATGCGCGGGTGCAGCACTTCAACCAGTTGGGTGACGTTACCGAAGCCAGTCAGGGACAACAGGGCCAGACGCTGCCGACAGTGCGGTTTGAACATGTCGAGGATCTGGCACCGGGCATGGGGCGGATCGAAATCAGTGGTCGTCTGCTCGGGATACACCGCGATCTTGATTCCGGCACCACCACGAATGGTACGCCCTATGTGTTCGGGTATGCCGGCAACAAGCAGCACGTCAGCCTGCAAGCCGGTTGGCAGAACCAATATGTCGGCGCGGGCGGCTTTGTGTTCACACCCTATCTTGGCGGTCGAGCGGACGCCGCCTATTACGACGGCGGTAACGGCACCGGCCCGGCTGCGACCACCCTATGGAGCGCAACACCAATTGCGGCCATGGATGTACGTTTTCCGATGGTTGCTGGTGACGGGCAGACAGTGCATCTGGTCGAACCCATCGCCCAACTGGTGTATCGCGGCTCGGAAACGACTGCTGTCGGCATCACCAATGATGACGCGCAGAGCTTTGTGTTCGATGACACCAATCTGTTCAGCTTCAATCGTTTCTCTGGCGGAGACCGGCAGGAAACCGGGCTGCGCGCCAATATTGGCGGACGCTATCAGGTCAGCTTCTCCGACGACGCCTATCTGGAGCTGATTGGCGGGCAATCATTTCATCTGGCTGGTGCGAACGCCTTTGCCGCGACCGACCCTGCTCAGACAGCAACTGGTGCCGGGCTGGACACAACTGCCTCCTACGCCGTTCTGGGAGCCTATGGAGCATTTGAACCGGGCATCAAGATCGGCGGGAAGCTGCAGATCGATACGTTCGCTCCCCGCATTACGCGTGGTGGATTTGGTGCCAGCTTCTCGCAGGACGGATATACGGCCTCGGCGGACTACAACTATCTGGCCGCCAACACCGCCGCCGGTGTGATCAGCGACCAGCACGAGATTGGCATAGGCGTGGGCGTACCAGTGGCCGATTACTGGACCATCAGAGCCGCGAGCTATTGGGATCTGCAGGCAGGCAAATGGTACAATGTCAGCGGTGGGGTCCAGTACGATGACGGCTATCTGCTGATGTCGCTGGACGGCACCAAGACCAATGGCACGGTGGATGACACCACCATCACCGCAACATTTGCCATCAAGGCACCTGCGGGCCTCAATTTTGGATATAGCCGCGCCTTCCAGGCCGGACAGTAAGCATCACCGGATTTTGGCCGTATTGTGCGGGCAATTGACAGCGCGGGTTTCCCGCCGCATGGAGAGCGGGAAGATGAATGCGAGGCAGGAGACAATGATGGCAAATGGTTTGTGGGGACGCACAGTCAGCGCCCTGATCGTCGGAGTCCTGCTGAGTGTTGCGGCGGCCATGCCAACGCTGGCGCAGAGCGCCCGTGTGACCGTGAATGGCACCCCTATCACCGATGTGCAGATTTCCCAGCGCGTTAAGCTGTTCGCGCTTGAAGGTAATCGTGGCGGCAGCAAGGGCGCGACCGAGCAGTTGATCAATGAAGCTATCCAGCTGGCCGAGGCCAAGCGTCTGGGTATTTCGGTGTCCAATGCACAGGTCGACGATGCCTTCCTGCAGATTGCCCGCAATCTCAAGATGAGCAGCGACAAGCTGCGCCAGATGCTGCAGCAGGGCGGCATCAACATGGATACACTCAAGGACCGGCTGCGGGCCGCTATCGCCTGGAACGCCGTGACCGAGCAGGCGATCATGCCACAGGTTCAGATTTCCGATCTGGAACTGGATCAGCAGGCCGCCAACCAGATCCAGGCCTATCAGGGCTTCGACTATATTCTCAAAGAAGTGATCTTCGTCGGACAGGGTTCGAGCGCCCGGACCGGTCAGGCCAATTCCTATCGCCGCAGCTTTGCCGGCTGTGACAGCGCGGTCGATCTATCGTTAAAATTCACCGATGCGGCCGTGATCGATGTCGGTCGCCGCCACGCTACCCAGATGCCCGAGGCTATCGCCAAGGAACTGGCCGGGCTCAATGTGGGCGGCATCACCAAGCCGCGCGTAGTTGAGAGCGGCGTTTCAATGCTGGCAGTGTGCGAAAAGGCACAGGCCGAAGACCTGACCTTCATCAAGAGCGATCTGCGTGCCGAGGCCGGCAATGACGCACTGGCTGGGGAAACCGAAAAGTATCTGGCTGAACTGCGCAAGCGCGCCAAGATCATCTACAACTAATTGGACGGCCCGCGCTGCGGGCTGTCCACCAATTCGCCGATGGGGGCCAAGATGCACAAGCCGCTGGCCATCAGCATGGGCGAGCCCGCAGGCGTTGGTCCCGACATTGCACTGCAGCTATACGCCCATCGGGCCGAGTTGAATCTGGCGCCCTTCTGCCTGTTTGGAAATACCAATTTCCTGATGGCGCGGGCAGCACGGCTGGGGCTGGAGATCGCCTTCGCTCCCGTGGGGCCGGAAGGCGCAATGGACGTGTTTGCAGACGCGCTGCCCGTCGCGCCTATCGAGGGCGATGTGCCCGACCACCCCGGCCAGACCACACCACTATCGGGCCATGCGGTGATCGCTGCGATTGAAGATGCTGTCGCATCCACCCTCAGCGGCGCCTGTCGCGGGCTGGTAACGGCACCAATACACAAGGGCGCGCTGTATCAGGCCGGGTTCAAGCACCCGGGCCATACCGAATTTCTCGCAGCACTTTGCGCGGGCGGGGGCACCCCGAGACTGCCTGTGATGATGCTAGCTCATGGTGGGCTGCGGGCGGTACCCGTAACCATCCATGTGCCGATCCGCGATGTTCCCGGACTGCTGAGCAAGCAGTTGATCGTCGACACCATTCGCGTGGTTGCCCACGATCTTCGGCAACGCTTCGGCATTGCCCATCCGCAGATTGCCGTGGCCGGCCTCAATCCGCATGCGGGAGAAGGCGGCAGTATCGGTCGCGAAGACCTCGAGATCGTTGGACCTGCCGTGGCACAATTGCAGTTTGAGGGGATCGCCGTTACCGGCCCCCTGCCCGCTGACACGCTATTTTATCCGGCCCACTGGGCACAGTATGATGCCGTGGTCGCCATGTATCACGATCAGGCACTGATCCCGATCAAGACGGTGGCTTTCGAGGACGCCGTCAATGTCACGCTGGGCCTGCCCATCGTGCGTACTTCGCCCGACCATGGTACAGCCTTTGATCTGGCCGGTACCGGTCAGGCATCTCCCAAGAGTTTTCTGGCCGCCATCGCGATGGCGGACGCAATGACGGCGGACCAATGAGCCAAATCGATAACCTGCCGCCCCTGCGCGACGTCATCGCCGAGCATGGTCTACGGGCAAAAAAGGAACTGGGTCAGAATTTTCTGCTCGATCTGAACCTGACAGCCCGCATAGCGCGGGTTGGGGGCTCACTTGAGGGCGTTCGCGTGATTGAAGTGGGTCCGGGGCCCGGCGGGCTGACACGGGCGCTGCTGGCCGAAGGCGCGCGCGAGGTGATTGCCATTGAACGCGATGCGCGCGCACTGCCAGCGTTGCAACAGATCTCGGATGCCTATCCAGGACGGCTGACGGTGATCAGCGGCGACGCCATGGAGATCGATTATCGCAGTCTGGCGGATGGGCCGACACGGATCATTGCCAATCTGCCCTACAACATTGCTACCCCATTGCTGACCGGCTGGCTGACGCTGAACCCCTGGCCATCGTTTTTCGACAGCCTGACACTGATGTTTCAGCGTGAAGTGGCGCAGCGTATCTGCGCACAGCCCAGTGATGACGCCTATGGGCGGCTGGGCGTACTGGCGGGTTGGCGCAGCGAGGCGCGCATGGCGTTCAACGTCAGCCGAGAGGCCTTCGTGCCCGCGCCAAAAGTGACGTCTACCGTGGTGCATCTGGTGCCCAAGCCGGTGGAAGCTGATCTGGTCGTCAAGCATGTGGAACAGATCACCAAGGCGGCCTTTGGCCAGCGGCGCAAGATGGTTCGGCAGAGCCTGAAAGCGACGGGTGTTCCAGTCGAAGGCCTGCTCGCGGCGGCCGGGATCAACGGCAATGAGCGGGCCGAAGATCTTCCCATTTCGGTGTTTCTGGCCATGGCGCGGGCATTGCCCGAATTGCGCAAGGACCAGAGCGAAAGCTGATCGATCGATTCAAGACGTTGTCAGATTGAATCGATCTGACTCTGCAAGTCTCTGACGAAGCTTGGCAAATTCAGCTGACGCTGGCGCTGTAGGCGGGCGGAGGCCAGGATCGTGCGGACCTGCTGGGTCGAGTTTTCCAAGTCCTGATTGACGATTACGTAGTCGTACTCTTCGAAATGATCCATTTCGACACGCGCATTGCGCAGACGTGTTTCGATGGTGCCCACGCTGTCCTGAGCGCGCCGCTCAAGCCGTGCGCGCAGCTCCTTGATCGAGGGCGGTAGGATGAAGACGGTGACCATGTCCTTGCGGGCGCTGCGGTAGAGCTGCAGCGTGCCCTGATAGTCGACATCGAACAGGATGTCGTTGCCAGCAGCGAGTTGCTCTTCGACGTGGGCGCGTGGCGTGCCGTAGAAATTGCCATGCACTTCGGCAGATTCGAGCAATTCGCCGTCGGCCTGCATGCGCTTGAACTTGTCCACATCCATGAAGTGGTAGTGCTTGCCATCAACCTCATCGGTCCGCCGCGCCCGTGTGGTGGCGGACACCGACAGGCGGATATTGGGATCGGCACCGAAAAGGGCCCGTGAGATCGACGACTTGCCGGCGCCCGAAGGCGACGCAATCACCAGCATGACGCCCCGACGCTGGAATTCCATCTGGCTTTTCCTATTCGATGTTCTGCACTTGCTCGCGTAATTGATCGATCGACGCCTTGAGGTCAAGGCCGATGGCGGTCAGTTCCACGGCGTTGGATTTGGAGCACAGGGTATTGGCTTCGCGATTGAATTCCTGTGCCAGAAAGTCGAGCCTGCGCCCGACGGCGCCCCCGCCGGCAATCAACTGACGCGCACTGGTCAGATGCGCAGCCAGGCGATCGAGCTCTTCGCGAATGTCAGCCTTGGTCGCCAGCAGCAGGGCTTCCTGCGCCAGACGCTCTTCGGGAATCGAGACATCATCGGCCAGATCGGCGACCTGCTGGCGCAGCCGCGCCAATATGGCCTCGCGGGTACGGGCAGGATGGGCTTCGGCCTGGGCAATCTGATCTTCGATCTCCTGCAGGCGCTCGAGCAAGACTGCCGCAATGCGGCCGCCCTCCTGACGTCGGGCCAGCACCAGATCGACAAGCGCCTGAGAGACGCCTTCGATAATCGCTGTGCTCAGTGCTGTTTCTGCTGCAGCGGTCATCGGCTTGTCGCGCTGCTCAAGCACTCCCTTGAGACCGAGAATGCCATCGAGGGTCGGCGGCGAGGCAGCAATCTTGCCGGTCATTTCGCTCATGGCCGCCAGCACGGTGGCCAGCGCCTGCTCGTTGACCAGCACGTGCCCGCCTGCCCCATCGCGTTCAATAGAGAGATTGCAGGTAATGGAGCCGCGCGAAATCATCTTGCCGATCAGTTGGCGGATTTCACTCTCCAATGCATCGAAACCGGGCGCCAGGCGCAGCCTTACGTCTAGCCCACGGGAGTTGACCGACTTGATTTCGCAGGTGAAAGCGGCACCCGAGACTGCGCCAGTGGCGCGGGCGTATCCGGTCATGCTCGCCAGAGACTGGCTCACTGAGCGGCCGGGGCGTCAGCAGCCTGACCAGCCTCAGCGTCTTCGAGAGCCTTGCGGGCAGCCTCTGCCTCATCGGCAATCTTGCGATATTGCGCAACGTTCTTGCGATGCTCAGCATAGGTCTCGGCGAAAACGTGTCCCTCGCTGGGCAAAGCGCCCTTGGCCACGAAGTAGAGATAGTCGTGGCTATCGGGATTGGCGACCGCGCGCAGCGCTTCAATGCCCGGATTGGCAATAGGTGTGGGGGGCAGACCGTCGATTTGATAGGTGTTGTAATCGGTCTTGGCTTCGATCTCGGAGCGGCGTAGGCCGCGGCCCAGCGTCGCCTGACCCTTGGTAATGCCATAGATGATGGTCGGGTCTGACTGCAGGCGCATACCGTCGCGCAGGCGATTGACGAAAACGGCCGCGACCTGTGGACGTTCCGAGGCCACACCGGTCTCTCGTTCAACAATAGAGGCCAGTATCAGCAGTTCTTCGGGTGTCTCAATTGGCAGGTCGGCCTGGCGGTCAGCCCAGACTTCGGCCAGTGCGTCAGTCATGGCCGTCTGCATCTTATCCAGCACGGACTGGCGGGTATCGCCGGGGACGTAATCGTAGCTGGCGGGCAGCACGGAGCCTTCAGCAGGTATGGTGCTGATTTCGCCAATCAGATTCTCATTGGCATTGATGCGCTGCACGACCTCCCAGGAGGTCCAGCCCTCAGGAATGGTCACCGCATAGCGAATTGGGTTGCCTTCGGTGATTTCCTTGAGGATGTCGGCCATGCTGGCACCGGCGGGGATGCGGAAATCACCCTGCTGGATGATGGAAACCCGCTCCAGTGTGCGCCCACCAGCCTGAAAGATGTAGCGGTTGGAGATGAGCCCCTGCTCTTCAAGTCGGGTGGAAATCGAGCTCAGGCCGGAGCCGGCCTCAACGCGGAAAGTGGCTTCTTCTGTCAGCGGACCATCGCCATAGAACTGCGACGCGCCATAGAGAACCGCCCCACCAGCCACAAGCAGGCCGATAACCAGCAGGGTCAGCAGACCGTTGAGGATATCAACGAAACCGTTGCGCGAACGGCGGCGCTGGCGCCGAACTTTGCGATCATTCATTTTGCGGCTCAATCTTGGTGCCCGGTCGCTTCACATAGCGCCGAATCTTGTCGGTAAAACAGCAGCCGGTCATGACGACGGCTGCGGCATTGTTCGCAAGCCAGAGCGCAAAGACAAGAGGCACGCTGCGCCACAGCGCCAAGTGCCTCTGACAGCCGTGGAAAAGTCAGTGGACCTTGCGCATGACCAGCGTTGCGTTGGTGCCGCCAAAGCCGAAGCTGTTGGAAAGCGCCACGTTGATCTCTTTCTTGAATGCCTTTTTGGGCACAAGATTGATCACGGTATCAACCGATGGATTGTCGAGGTTCAGCGTAGGTGGCGCGATATTATCGCGCATGGCCAGCAGCGAAAAAACAGCCTCGGCCGAACCGGCAGCGCCCAGCAGGTGGCCAATAGCCGATTTTGTCGAGCTCATGGCGACGTTCTGAGCGGCATCGCCCAGCATGCGGGTGACTGAACCCAGTTCGATTTCGTCGCCCAGCGGCGTCGAGGTGCCATGCGCGTTGATGTAGTCAATCTCGGACGGTGCAATGCCTGCGCGCTTGATGGCGGCCTGCATGCAGCGGAAGCCGCCATCACCATCCTCGGATGGTGCGGTAATGTGATAGGCATCGCCGGAGAGGCCATAGCCGATAATTTCGCCATAAATCTTGGCGCCACGGGCCTTGGCCCGCTCGTAATCTTCCAGCACCACGATGCCGGCGCCCTCACCCATGACAAAACCGTCGCGGTCCTTGTCATAGGGACGTGATGCCGCTTCGGGGTTGTCGTTAAAGCCGGTGGACAGGGCACGGCAGGCGGCGAAGCCGGCCAGAGCCAGGCGATTGACGCAGCTTTCAGCACCACCTGCGACCATGACGTCAGCGTCGCCCAGGGCGATCAGACGGGCGGCGTCACCAATGGCGTGGGCACCCGTGGAGCAAGCCGTTACAACTGAGTGATTGGGACCCTTGAGTCCGAACCGGATCGACACATGGCCTGAAGCCAGGTTGATCAAGCGACCGGGGATAAAGAAGGGGCTGATACGACGCGGACCCTTTTCGTGCAGGGTAACCGAAGCGTCGTAGATGCCGCCGACACCGCCAATGCCCGAACCGATCAGAACGCCTGTGCGTTCCTGATCTTCCTGGGTCTTGGGTTCGACGCCGGCATCCTGAATAGCCTGGGTCGCCGCCGCCATCGCATAAACGATGAAAGGGTCAACCTTGCGCTGCTCTTTGACGTCCATCCACTCATCTGGATTGTACTTGCCGTCGGCGTAGTCGCCGAGCGGCAAGCGATGAGCAATCTGACATGCGATATCGTCAACCTGGAAGTCGTCGATGCGTTTGGCACCGCTCTTGCCAGCAAGAATATTGGCCCAAGTGGCCTCAACCCCGCAACCGAGTGGCGTAACAAGGCCAAGCCCGGAGACAACAACGCGACGAAGTTCCATGGTCAACTATCTCAATCGGTAATTAGCCGACTGCCTTGGTGAGAAACGAGACGGCGTCGCCAAAGGTCTGAATGCCTTCGGCTGCGTCGTCAGGAATCTCAACCGAGAATTCTTCTTCAAAGGCCATCACCAGCTCGACCTGGTCGAGGGAGTCGGCACCCAGATCGTCGATAAAGCTGGCCTTTTCGACAACCTTCTCGGCATCCACATTGAGGTGTTCCACAACGATCTTGCGGACCCGATCAGCGACATCGCTCATAGTTTGACTTCCCTTTTCGAAATCGAGGTTTCGTTTCGTTTCTTATTGGCGCATTGCCAAATCTTCAAGCGCTCTGTTGGCTAACTCAACGTCAATGTAGGCGCCCATTGGAGCGCCCGCAAGGCGATGGCCAGCAGTGCAATCGGGGCCGATTAGCACACTTGACCGCGGCGCGCCATAAGCCAATGCCCCGGTTTTCAACGGCTTGAACCGTTATCAGACCATCGCCATGCCGCCATTGACGTTAAGCGTATGGCCCGTGACATATGCTGCGGCATCGCTGGCAAGGAAAACTGCGCAACCAGCAACTTCCTGTGCAGTGCCCAACCGGTGGGCAGGAATCGTCGACAGGATCGACTCGCGCTGCTTGTCATTGAGCTCATCGGTCATGGCCGAAGCGATGAAGCCGGGCGCGATCGAATTGACGGTGATGTTGCGCGACGCGACTTCGTGCGCCAGCGCCTTGTTCATGCCAATCAGGCCGGCCTTGGAGGCGGCGTAATTGCCCTGCCCCGGATTACCCATGACGCCCACGACCGAAGAAATGCCGATAATGCGACCAAAACGCTGTTTCATCATTCCGCGCAGGGCGGAGCGATTGAGATGGAAAGCGGCGGTCAGATTGACCGCGATAACTTCGTCCCACTCTTCGTCCTTCATACGCATGAAGAGATTATCGCGGGTCATGCCGGCATTGTTGACCAGAATATCGAGTCCACCCATGGCCTCCTCTGCGGCCGGGACCAGCCTGTCGACCTCATCGAGCTTAGAGAGGTTACAGGGCAGGATGGGGCTGTCCTTGCCGATTGCGGCCGCGGTATCTTCAAGGGCACCAACGCGGGTGCCACTGAGTGCAACGACGGCGCCGGCGTCTGCAAGGGCCTTGGCGATCTCGCGACCAATACCGCCACTTGCACCCGTCACAAGCGCGCGTTTACCAGTTAAATCAAACATTTAGTTGTCTCCTGTGGAGAAAGTGATTCAAGCCAACGGGGTTGGAATGCGATCAGGCAGAAAGCTCAGCGACGAAGGCGTCGATATCGGCCGGCGTCCCGACCGCGGTAGCGACGGCATCGCCATTAATGCGCTTGGCCAGGCCGGTTAGAACCTTGCCGGTGCCCAGTTCAGCCAGATGGGTCACCCCGCCCTCGCCGGTCAGCCAGGCGACGCTTTCTGTCCAGCGAACCACGCCCGTGACCTGTTCGACGAGGCGCTGGCGAATTTCGTCAGGATCGGAGATCGGCGTCGCAAGAACGTTGGCGACCAGTGGCACAACCGGTGCATTGACGGTTACCTCTGCAAGCGCTGCAGCCATGGCCTCAGCGGCAGGCTGCATAAGAGAGCAATGGAACGGGGCGCTGACAGGCAAAAGCAGAGCGCGCTTGGCGCCCTTAGCCTTGGCACTTTCCAGTGCCCGTTCTACCGCAGCCGTTGCGCCCGAAATGACAACCTGGCCGGGGGCATTGTCATTTGCGACATCGCAAACCTCGTCACCGGCGGCCTCTGCAGCCACAGCACGGGCCGTTTCCAAATCCAATCCGAGCAACGCAGCCATGGCGCCGTGGCCCACGGGGACTGCTTTCTGCATGGCCTGACCGCGGGTCTTGAGCAAGCGCGCCGCGTCCGACACCGAGAAAGTTCCCGCGGCGCAAAGGGCCGAATATTCACCCAGGGAATGCCCAGCAACGAAGGCGGCGTGATCGGCAAGAGAAATGCCCTTGGCCTCAAGCACGCGCACAACGGCGAGGCTGACCGCCATCAGCGCAGGCTGGGCATTTTCGGTCAGACGCAGCGTGTCGTCAGGCCCCTCGAACATAATCGCCGACAGGTTCTGGCCGAGCGCCTCGTCAACCTCTTCAAACACGGCGCGGGCCTCGGGATAGGCCGCCGCCAGTTCCTTGCCCATGCCGACAGCCTGGCTGCCCTGCCCCGGAAAAGTGAATGCGCGCTTGGTCATGAGAGTCCTCCAGGGGATCAGTTAGACAGGCTAGAGAGGCACTGTCCAGTTGCCGGCGCATTTGCCCCGCGGGTGTGTCGGAGTCAAGGCAACGGCCCCTCTTGACGCCAAGAGCGCAAATTCCGCTGTGAACAGCGCTCGTCCGGCGCGCACGCCGGTGTACCAGTGGTGCTGTGCGCCACCCGCATAGCATGTGGGCGCACGACATCATTTACAGACTGACGGTCAGTCTATAAACCGACCGGCAGTCAGTATTCATTCGGATAGATCATGGCCCGCACCGTAAAACACCCCGAAGTTCGCCGCGCGGAACTCGTCGGCGCTGCCCGTTCGCTGTTCTTTGAGCGTGGTTATGACGCGACCAGCGTAGATGAAATTATTGCGCGCGCCGGGGTTTCAAAGGGCGCGTTCTACTACTACTTCCCCTCCAAGGGGGCGGTACTGGAGGCACTGGCGGAACAGATGGCAGAAGAGGCTGCGGTCAATATCCGCCCCATACTGACAGACGACACGCTGAATGGCTTTGAGCGGCTGCAGCAATTTCTCAGGCTCAATCAGCGTCTCAAGGCAGAACAGGCACCGGAAACACTCGCCTTGTTCGAAGCGCTGTTCCATCCCCAGAATCTGGCGCTGCATCATCATGTCTTTACCCGGGTGAGCCGCGTCATGAACCCGATCATGGCAACGATCCTGCAACAGGGCATGGATGACGGGAGTTTCTTGCCGGGGGATCCATTGGCCATTGCTGAAGTCTTGCTGGGAATCAGCTCGACCACGCATGAAGCCGTCGCTGGGCTGGTGGGCGCGGACTCCGAAGAGGCGTTCAAAGCAGCGGCAGCGGCATTTCAGCGTCGCTGGCTCACTCAAGGGGTTATCGCCGATCGCATCCTGGGGCTTCCGGAGGGCAGCACCGAGTTTGTTGAACCGGGATTCGCCGAGGCGTTTTTTGCGGGCTGGCGGCAGGCTCGAGCCCAAAGGAGTACAACAAGAGGCAATTTTGCAGAGGACGTCGACCGGTTCTGAACGGGATGCCGCCCAGCCTCCCCCCGCTGGGGGGGGCCCAGGTGTCGTGGGCTGAAGCCGTGAGCACGCTTGCCTTTGCCCGACCTGTCGCTTATAGACGCGCCAGCAATTCGTTTGGCCGGGGGCTGAACGGAGGGTTTGCTTATTGCAAATAGGACGAAAAGTCCGGCCTCCCGTGTTCCCGCTCTTTGCAAGACTGCTTTGACGCCCTTCCCGGCTTCAAGGAGGCTCCGCGCTAAGTGAAATGCAGTGTTTGAACCACGAAGGAAGGCGCATTCATGGCCCTTTACGAGCATATCTACCTGGCACGCCAGGACGTTTCCCAGCAGCAGGTCGAAGAACTGACCACTGCACTGACCGATATCCTGTCCAATGGCGGCGGCAAGGTCACCAAGAATGAATATTGGGGCCTGAAGGGTCTCTCCTATCGCATTCGCAAGAACCGCAAGGCGCACTACACGCTGCTGAACATCGATGCATCGCCAGCGGCGGTTGCTGAAATGGAACGCCAGATGCGCATCAATGAAGACATCCTGCGTTTCATGACCGTCCGCGTGGACGAGCATGAAGAAGGCCCGTCTGCCATGATGGCAAAGCGTGACCGTGACGACAGCCGTCCCGATCGTGGCGGTGACCGTGGTGGCTTCAGCGGCGAACGCCGCCCGCGCCGTTTCTAAGAAAAGGACCCCATAGCTATGGCAATCAAAGATCTCACGACCGCCCAGGCCCGTCGTCCTTTCCAGCGTCGCCGCAAGACCTGCCCGTTCTCGGGTGAAGGCGCGCCAAAGATCGACTACAAGGACGTCCGTCTGCTCTCGCGTTACGTTTCAGAGCGCGGCAAGATCGTCCCAAGCCGCATCACCGCCGTTTCGGCACTGAAGCAGCGTGAACTGGCTCGCGCCATCAAGCGTGCCCGCTTCATCGGCATCATGCCTTACGCCGTTCAGTAAACTCGGGCTGGGCTGGCTTCGGTCAGCCCGACCACTCGCCTACCCGCCTATCTGTGCCAACAGGCACACCGCTGGGGCATCCGGAATGGTCCGGGGCTCCTAACCGTCCAAGCGACGGGACAGCCAAAAGGAATTCCTACATGAAAGTCATTCTTCTCGAGCGCATCGCCCGTACGGGTTCGATCGGCGACGAAGTCACTGTGAAGGACGGCTTTGCCCGTAACTTCCTGCTGCCACAGGGCAAGGCGCTGCGCGCCACCGAAGCCAACCGCAAGAAGTTCGAAGCAGAACGCGCCAATATCGAAAAGCGCAATGAAGAGCGCCGCAATGCCGCTTCGGGCATTGCCGAAGGCTTGAACGGCAGCACCGTGACCATGATCCGCCAGGCTGGCGAAACCGGTCAACTGTACGGTTCGGTTGCTTCGCGCGATATCGTTGAGGCGCTGGCTGAAGCCGGCTTCACCGTGCAGCGCAGCCAGGTCGACCTGCTCGACCCGATCAAGTCGGTTGGCCTGCACACCGTGGCCCTGAACCTGCATGCTGAAGTTGCCGTGACCATCACAGTCAACGTTGCCCGCTCCGAAGACGAAGCTGAGCGTCAGGCATCGGGTGAAGACGTCACCGTGACCGTCTATGAAGACGACGTCGATGGCGATTTCGCTGCCGGCCAGAAGGATGCCAAGCAGGACGACCGCTTCGACGACGAAGCCTAGGCCTTACGCTTCCTAGTGAATTGGAAAGGCCGGGCTCATCGCCCGGCCTTTTTGTTTGGGTCGTGCCGCGACTCGGCGCATTCTGCATGCTTGGCCGCATGCAAGCGCTGGCTATCACAATCCCCGTTGTCCACAGTGTTCACAGCGCCGTTTTAGACAGCGGTAAGAACTCCGTTGGTAGGTCGAGACTCTGGCCCGCGCTGCGTGGTTAAGAAAGGCTGACGTTTAACTCGAGGGACTCATGGCAGAGATCGCAAGGCTTCATCCGACCGAAGACAAGTCATTTCGCCTGGCGCCTCACAATGTGGAAGCCGAGCAGGCGCTGCTGGGCGCAATTCTGCTGAACAATGACGCGTTTTACCGGGTCTCGGACTTTCTCGAGCCGATTCACTTCTACGAGCCGATCCATCGCGATATTTACGAGCTAGCCGGCAAGATCATCCGCGCCGGCAAATCGGCCGACCCCACCACCATCAAGACGCATTTGCCAGATCAGCTGCTGCCTGACGTCACGATGGCACAGTATCTGGCTCGGCTGGCTGCCGAAGCTACAACCGTGCTCAATGCTGCCGATTATGGCCAGGCGATCTACGATCTGGCGATCCGCCGGAACCTGATTCTGGTTGGCGAGGAGATGGTCTCGGTCGCCTATGAGTCAGACGTGGAGCTGACACCTAACAAACAGATCGAAAAGGTCGAGGGCGAGCTGTTCCAGCTGGCTGAAAAAGGCCGTTACGACGGCGGCTTCCTGAGCTTTTCAAGCGCGCTGAGTGCTTCGATTCAGATGGCTGGCGAAGCCTATCAGCGCGATGGCGGCCTGTCGGGCGTCGCCACGCTACTCGATGATCTGGATCGCCAGATGGGCGGCTTGCAGCGTTCCGACTTGATCGTGCTGGCCGGTCGTCCCGCCATGGGCAAGACCTCGCTGGCGACCAATATTGCGTTCAACATCGCCAAGTCCTGGAAGGCCGAGGTGACGCCGGACGGACATAACAAGACCATCAGCGGCGGCATCGTTGGCTTCTTCAGCCTGGAAATGAGCTCGGAACAGCTCGCCACGCGTATTCTGGCCGAGCAGGCGGAAATTTCGTCTTCCGATATTCGTCGCGGGCGCATTCATGACAGTCAGTTTTCCAAGCTGGTGGATGTCAGCAATATGATGAGCAAGATACCGCTCTATATCGACGACACTGGCGGTATCAGCGTGGCGCAATTGGCGGCCCGCGCACGTCGCCTGAAGCGCCAGAAGGGCCTCGACTTCCTGATCGTCGACTACTTGCAGCTGCTGAGCGGTTCGAGCAAGGCATCAAGCCAGAACCGCGTGCAGGAACTGACCGAAATCACCACCACGCTCAAGGCGCTTGCCAAGGAACTCGAAGTCCCCATTATCGCATTGTCGCAGCTGTCTCGACAGGTGGAATCGCGCGATGACAAGCATCCGCAACTGGCGGATCTGCGCGAATCGGGTTCTATCGAGCAGGACGCCGACGTGGTGCTGTTCGTTTATCGCGAGGAGTATTACCTCAAGAACAAAGAACCCAAAGAAGGTACGCCAGAGCACATGACCTGGCAGGGGGAAATGGAACAGGTGCACGGTAAGGCAGAAGTCATCATTGCGAAGCAGCGCCACGGTCCTACGGGCACGGTGCAGCTCAGCTTCGAGGCGCAGTATACGCGCTTTGGCAATCTGGCCCGTGCCGACTACCTGCCCGAGCGTATGGAATAGTAATGGCGTTGACGTCTGGCCTTGGCGGGCAACTCAGTATCGATCTCGGGGCCCTGGCCCGCAACTGGCGCGCACTGGACAAGGTCAGTGCGGGTGCGCTGACCGGTGCGGTGGTCAAGGCAGACGCCTATGGCACCGGTATTACCGTGGCCAGCAAGGCTCTGCATGCCGCTGGCGCGCGGTTCTTCTTTGTTGCCACGCCTGATGAAGGCATGGCGGTACGCGCCGCCGTGCCTGAGGCCCATATCTTTGTGATGAACGGGCTCTATCCCGGCGCAGCCAATCTCTACATTCGCCAGAACCTGATGCCGGTGCTCTGTTCGGTCGAAATGCTCGAAGAGTGGCTGGCCAAGTGCCTGGAACGCAACGAGGCCTACCCTTCAGCCTTTCACTTCGATACCGGTATCAACCGGCTCGGCTTCCGGCTGAACGAAGCTGGCTTCGTGCGTGAACGCATCGAGGCGCTGGGTTATGCGCCACAAATGCTGATGAGCCATCTGGCCTGTGCCGATCAGCCCAATCATGAAAAGAACCGCACCCAGTTGGCGCTGTTTGGCTCGGTGATGACGCAGTTTCAGGGCATTCCCGCCTCACTGGCGAACTCGGCCGGTCTGATGAGCGGCCGCGACTACCATTTCCAGATGGTGCGCCCCGGCATTTCGCTCTATGGCGGCCGGGCGCTGGTAGGCCGGAAGAACCCGATGGCCGCAGTGGTGACGCTGCATGTGCCGATCCTGCAGGTCAAGGAAGCCCGGACCGGCGAAACGGTGGGCTATGGCGCTGGCTACTCGCTGTCACGCGACAGTCGGCTGGCAATCATCAGCCATGGCTACGCCGATGGCTTTTTCCGTTCCTTGTCGGCGACCAATTCGCGACCGGGCGGCAAGGTGGCAATCCGCGGCAAGCTGTGTCCGGTGATCGGCCGGGTTTCGATGGATCAGGTGGTGGTCGACATCACCGAACTGGGTCCGGACATTCCCAAGCCAGGTGAAGGCGCTGAAGTCCTTGGCGCCAATATAAGCGTTGATGACCAGGGTGATGCCGCCGGCACGATCGGGTACGAAGTGCTGACCTCACTGAAGGGCCGGTATAACCGCAACTATGTTGGCGACGGCAATCTCCCGCCGGCATAGGTTCGCTGTTTGTTCTTGCGTCTCCACGCTGATCGACTAGTATCGCGAGCACTTTGAGGGGGCAGCCCAATCACCCTGCCCATCGTTTCGCGAAAGGTTCGTCTTGGCCAAGTCCCGCTCGTCATTTGTCTGCCAGTCATGCGGCGCTGTTACGACACGCTGGCAGGGGCGCTGCGACGCCTGCGGCGAATGGAACACCATTGTCGAGGAGATGACAGATTCCGGCGTCGGTGCGGGCCCCAAGTCGGCCAAGGCAGGCGGTCGGCCGACCAATCTGGTGCCACTCTCGGGTGAAACCGAAAGCGCCGCACGCGTTGTCACCGGCATGGCGGAGCTGGATCGCGTGACAGGCGGCGGCTTTGTTATGGGATCGGCACTGCTGGTGGGTGGTGATCCGGGCATCGGCAAGTCGACACTGTTGCTGCAGTCGGCTGCGGCACTGGCCAATCAGGGCAAGCGCGTTGTCTATGTGTCGGGGGAAGAAGCGGTGGCGCAGGTACGGCTGCGCGCGCAGCGGCTTGGCCTGGGCGAAGCGCCGGTACTGCTGGCGGCTGAAACCAATGTCGAGATCATTCTGGCCACACTGGAGAGCGGCCCTGCCCCCGATCTGGTGATTATCGATTCGATCCAGACCCTGTGGACCGACCGCGTCGACAGCGCACCGGGAACCGTCACGCAGGTGCGCACCTCGGCGCAGGCACTGACGCGCTTCGCCAAAAAAAGCGGCGCTGCAGTGGTACTGGTAGGCCATGTCACAAAGGACGGGCAGATCGCCGGGCCTCGCGTCGTCGAGCATATGGTTGATGCCGTCCTGTATTTTGAAGGTGACACCAGTCACACCTTCCGAATTCTGCGCGGCGTCAAGAACCGCTATGGCGCGACGGACGAAATCGGCGTGTTTGCCATGACCGAACTGGGCCTTGAGCAGGTGGCCAATCCCTCAGCCCTGTTTCTCGATCAACGCGATGAAGGCGCGGCAGGTTCGGCGGTGTTCGCGGGTATGGAGGGCACGCGTCCGATTCTCATTGAGATCCAGGCACTGGTGGCGCCATCACCACTGGGCACACCACGCCGCGCCGTTGTCGGTTGGGACTCCTCCCGCCTGTCGATGGTGGTGGCAGTGCTCGAAACGCGGTGCGGCGTGCGGATCGGCGCCAATGACATCTATCTCAACGTCGCTGGTGGGCTAAAGATCAACGAGCCAGCCGCCGATCTGGCAGTGGCTGCGGCGCTGATCTCCTCGCTGACCAGTTCTCCCCTTCCCTCGGATTCGGTCTATTTCGGCGAAATTTCGCTCGCTGGCGGCGTCAGGCCGGTAGTGCATGGCTCGTTGCGGTTGCGCGAAGCCCAGAAGCTGGGGTTCAAATCGGTGTCAACGGGGCGCCTGGCGAGCGCGGACCGCAATAGCGGGCTAGAGGTATCTGAATACAGCACACTGCAAGAGCTGGTGGGGCGTATTGCTGCCAATGGCAAGCCACGCGAACCTGACCGCGATGAGTGGTAAGGGCGTGACACCTTCGGGCTTTGTGCGCAGATACTGTGCGAAGGCGTGGCCAACCCTTGGCAGCGGCGTGCAAAGCCGCTAAACGAGGCCCAATACAGCCGGGGCGGCTATAGGAGCTTAGCGAACAAAGATGCTGACAGCGTTCGACGTTGGTGTGGGTGTGCTGGTGCTGATTTCAGCAATTCTGGCCACAGCGCGGGGCCTGACCCGCGAAGTGCTTTCGCTGGCGACATGGGCCGGCTCTGCCGCCATCGCCATCTATATGTGGCAGTATCACCCTGAAATCGCCCGTGGCTACATTGCCGAGCCACTTGTGGCCGATATCGCCACGGTGGTTGTGACCTTCATCGTCGCCCTGATCGTGTTGCATCTGCTGACCATGCGCATCGCCGATTTTGTGGTCGATAGCCGCGTGGGCCCGATCGACCGCACACTGGGTTTTGTGTTTGGCGTGTTGCGCGGCATTCTGATCGCGATTGTCATCACCATTTTCGGTACATGGCTCCTTCCCAACAATCTGCCGCCTTGGGCTGCAAACTCGCAGACGCTGCCGCAGCTTCAGACCATGGGCAATACACTGATCTCCATGCTGCCAGAAGAACTTGAGGCGCAGGTGACCCAGATCCTCAAGGGCGGTACTGGCCTGACCGACGAAACCTCCGGCGGTCCGATTGCGCCAGTTGAAGACGGTACAGACGCAACCGAAGACGGTTCGGTGCAGCCGGCACCTGGCGCCTGATCCGATCACGCTTTGGCGAGGGCATAGCGCTCGCCACAACCCTGACCACCTTGCAGGGCAATGGTCGGGACATCAAAAATGGGCTAGTGTCAGGGGATAGATTTCCCGCTCTGGTTCGGTCGCATAGCGCGGCCCCGCGACGTCCGCGGTTGAGGCAGCATTGGCATGGAGAGCCCGTTGAACCATCCGAACGATGACCGTTTTGATCTCGATGGCGACACGCTGCACGAAGAGTGTGGCGTGTTTGGCATTTTGGGACACAGCGACGCGTCCACGCTGACTGCTCTGGGGCTGCATGCGCTGCAGCATCGCGGTCAGGAAGCAGCCGGTATCGTCAGTTTTGATGGCCGCCAGTTCTATGCCGAAAAGCGGATGGGGCTGGTCGGCGACCACTATACTGACCCGGCCCTGCTGGCCAAGCTACCCGGCACGATGGCCATGGGCCATACCCGCTACTCGACAACCGGCGAAGTCGCGTTGCGCAATGTGCAGCCGCTGTTCGCAGAGCTGGGCGACGGCGGCATTGCCATTGCTCATAATGGCAATTTCACCAATGGCCTGACCCTGCGACGCCAGATCATCGCGACCGGCGCCATCTGCCAGTCGACATCGGATACCGAGGTGGTGCTGCATCTGGTGGCACGGTCGCGTCATAGTTCAACAACAGACCGCTTCATCGACGCGATCCGCCAGATGGAAGGCGGCTACGCCATGCTGGCGATGACGCGCACCAAGCTGATCGCGGCACGCGACCCGATCGGCATTCGCCCCTTGGTCATGGGCGAGCTGGATGGCAAACCGATCTTCTGTTCGGAAACATGTGCGCTCGACATGATCGGCGCCAAGTATATTCGCGACGTCGAAAACGGCGAAGTGGTGATCTGCGAGACGCAGCCAGACGGCTCGATCAGCATTGAGGCGCGCAAGCCCGCCCGGCCCACACCAGAACGTCCCTGTCTGTTTGAATATGTGTATTTCGCACGGCCGGATTCGGTCGTGTCCGGTCGCAGTGTTTATGGCGCCCGCAAGCGCATGGGCATGAACCTGGCAAAGGAAGCCCCGGTCGACGCCGATGTGGTGGTGCCTGTGCCCGATGGCGGCACACCGGCGGCCATTGGCTATGCACAAGCCAGCGGCATCCCGTTCGAGCTGGGGATTATCCGCAATCACTATGTGGGCCGCACCTTTATCGAGCCAACACAGTCGATCCGGGCGTTTGGCGTCAAGCTCAAGCATTCCGCCAACCGCGCCGAAATCGCCGGCAAGCGCGTCGTGCTGATTGACGACTCGATCGTGCGTGGCACGACTTCGCTCAAGATCGTGCAGATGATCCGCGATGCTGGCGCCACCGAGGTTCATATCCGTGTGGCGAGCCCGATGATCTATCATTCGGACTATTACGGCATCGATACGCCAGATCCCGAAATGCTGCTGGCTAACCAGCACGAAACGCTGGAATCGATGTGCAAGTTCATCGGCGCGGACTCGCTTGAATTCCTGTCGATTGATGGCCTCTATGAGGCTGTTGGCGGCGAGAAGCGCCATGATCAGGCGCCGCAATTTACCGATCACTATTTCACTGGCGATTATCCGACGCAGCTGACCGATCTGACCGGCCGCGATAAGAATGAGCCGAAAAAAGTTTCTCTGCTGAAAGAGGCCGGTTGATGGCTGTGGATCAGGATCTGGCCGGCAAGGTCGTACTCGTAACAGGTGCGTCGCGCGGGATTGGCTATGCGGCCGCGCTGGAGGCCGCCCGTCGAGGCGCCCACGTGGTCGCCGTCGCCCGCACAGTTGGCGGGCTCGAAGAACTGGATGACGAGATCCAGGATTTGGGGTCGTCAGCGACGCTGGTGCCGCTCGACCTGCGCGATGGCGACGCCATTGATCGTCTGGGCGCTGCTATCTTCGAGCGCTGGGGCGCGCTGGATGGTTTGATCGCCAATGCTGGTCAGCTTGGTGTTCTCAGTCCCCTGCCCCATGTGAAGCCGGAAGACTTTGACAAGGTGATCGCTGTCAATGTGACCGCGAACTATCGCCTGCTGCGCTCCACCGACCTGTTGCTGCGTCAGGCCGAAGCGGGCCGCGCTGTCTTTGTGTCCTCGGGCGCGGCCAAGTCCGCACGGCCATTCTGGGGGCTCTATGCCGCCAGCAAGGCCGCGGTGGATGCCATGGTGAAATCCTATTCAGGCGAAATCGCCCAGACCAAGGTCAAGGCCAACATCTTCTATCCAGGCCAGATCCGCACCGCGATGCGGGCCAAGGCAATGCCCGGCGAGGATCCCAACACGCTGCCGACACCGGCTGATATTGCGCCCAAGCTGGTGGACATGATCAGCCCCGCCTACAAGGACAATGGCAAGCTGTTCAACGCGGCTGACGATACGCTGAGCGACCTTTAGGCCAGCCCATGGTGACGCTGCGCGGCTTTCGGCCGGACGACCTACCGGCGCTCTATGATATCTGCCTGACCACCGGCGCGTCGGGTGCGGACGCAAGCGCACTGCACAGCGATCCCGAGCTTGTCGGTCATATCTATGCAGCGCCCTATGGGGCGCTGGAGCCGGAGCGCGTGCTCCTGGCTGAGGACGCGTTGGGCGTTGCTGGCTATATCGTCGGCACGCTGGACAGTGACGGCTTTGCAGCGCGCCAGGAGCGCGATTGGTGGCCAGCACTGCGCCAACGCTACGCTAACGCATCAACGGGCTTCACCGAGGCCGACAGAGAGCGTATCGCGGCAATCAAGCGCCCCGGCGTTACCCCGGCGGCGATCGTCGCGAACTACCCCGCCCATATTCACATGAACCTGCGCAGTCGCCTGCGCGGCCAGGGTGTTGGTACGGCTCTGCTGGAGGCCTGGGTGGCCGATGCACGCGCCGCCAATGTGCGGGGCATCCATCTGGGGGCCAATGCCGCCAATAGCGGCGGCATCGCGTTTTGGCAGCGCAGCGGCTTTGCGCCGCTCCAGACCGTTGGCGGAACGGTCTGGATGGGCATGGCTCTAGCCGACTAGTCCGGCAGTTTGGTCATCAGGATCTTGTCGATGCGGCGACCATCCAGATCGACCACTTCAAACTTGAACCCATCATGCTCGAACGTCTCACCAACGGCCGGCAGGCGGTTGATGATCGAGAGCACATAGCCAGCCACGGTCTCAAACTTGGCATCGCGCGGGATGGAAATCTTGAGCTTGTCGCCGAACTCATCGACCGGCATCCAGCCTGCAACCAGCCAGGATCCGTCTTCACGTTTGACCACGGCGGGGTCATCGCCGGTCTCTTCCTGAAAGACGCCAGTGATAACCTCAAGAATATCGGCAGATGTGACGATACCTTCGAAGTGGCCATATTCGTCGACCACCAGCGCCATGTGCACGGTCGAATTGCGAATGGCACGGACCACATCGAGCGCGTCAGCGTGATCCATGACCACAGGGACAGGTTGGACGAACTTGCGCAGCTCGAGCGGCAGTCCATTGGCGAAGACGCCAATTATGTCCTTGATCGCCACCACACCGATGATGGAGTCGCCGTCACCGTCCTGCACCAGCAGGCGCGATCGATGCGTGTCGAGAATGGTGCGCCGGATTTCTTCGCTCTCGTCGGACAGATCGAGCACATCGACGTCCAGACGCGGCGTCATCAGGCCACGTGCCGAGCGGTCGGCCAGTCGCATCACGCCCGAGATCATGGAGTGTTCATCGGTCTCGATCACACCGGCAGTTGTCGCCTCGGCGATGATGGTCTTGACCTCTTCTTCGGTTACGGTCTCTTCGGAGTCGCCCGCCTGCCCCAGCAGGGCAAGCACGGCGCGACCTGAAATGTCGAGCACCCAGACAATCGGCGAGCCGATCTTGGCGATCAGCTTCATGGCTGGCGCCACGCGGGCCGCCACGCCTTCTGCATCGCGCAACGCGATCTGCTTGGGCACCAATTCACCCAGGATCAGCGAAATGTAGGTGATGCCGACAACCACAACACCAACACCGAGGATGTCAGCCAGACTGCCGGCCATGCCGACGGATTTGAGCCAGTCGGTAAGGCGCAGACCCAGCGTCGCTCCGGAGAAGGCACCCGAGAGGATGCCTACCAGGGTGATACCGATCTGTACCGATGAGAGGAATTTGCCCGGATCCTCAGCCAGTTCAATGGCAGTGGCGGCGCCGCCATTGCCGAGATCGGCCATGGTGCGCAGGCGGGCGGGTCGAGCGGAGACGACAGCCAGTTCCGACATGGCCAAGAGGCCATTGATGATGATCAGAACGACGACGATCAATAATTCTGCGAACAAGGTAATTTCAAATCATGCGCCCCGCACTCAGCATCGGGTCGCTTCAACGCGCGCAATATAGGGGCAAAGTCGGGCTCGACGCCATGGCCTCAGAGAATATGTCGCGGTCAATCCGCGACATATTCCAGTCAATTAGCCCAGACGGCGCTTGGTCTTGTCGTTGTAAGGGTTTTCGCTGCCCGCACGGACCCACAAGCGGATCGGACTGCCCTTGATATTGAAGGCTTCGCGCAGACCATTGACCAGATAACGCTGGTAGGAGGTCGGCAGCACATCGGGCCGGGATGCAAACAGGATGAAGCTGGGTGGCCGGGTCTTGGCCTGGGTCATGTAGCGCAGCTTGAGGCGGCGGCCCGACACGGCCGGAGGCGGATGTCCATCAACCATACCCTGCAGCCAGCGATTGAGGCGGGCGGTCGAGACATGGGTGTTCCAGGTGCGCTCGATGGCAAAGATCGCATCCATCAGCTTGTCGATGTTCTTGCCGGTCAGGCCCGACAGGGTCACCAATGGCACGCCGCGCAGTTGGGGCAGCAGGCGCTCGCAAGCTTCGCGCAGATGGGCCAGCGCCGCATTCTTGTCTTCGACCAGATCCCACTTGTTGACGGCTATCACCAGAGCGCGGCCTTCGCGCTCGACCAGATCGGCCAGCGCCAGATCCTGCTTCTCGAACGGGATGGTCGCGTCGAGCATGAGCACGACGACTTCGGCATACTGAATGGATCGCAGGCTGTCGCCAACCGCGAGCTTCTCCAGCTTTTCGGTCACGCGGGCACGGCGCCGAATACCGGCGGTATCGACCAGGTTGATAACGCGGCCTTCCCACTCCCATGGCACCAGAATGGAGTCGCGCGTGATGCCAGCTTCGGGACCGACGAGCACGCGATCTTCGCCAACCATGCGGTTGATCAGGGTGGACTTGCCGGCATTGGGCCGACCAACGATGGCAACGTTGAGGTAGCGCTTGGGATTCCAGCGCAGCGTGGCTTCATCCCCCTCGCCCTCAAGCATGTCCTCGGTGATGTCGACATCAACCTCGGGCATGAGATCAATGATGGCCTGCTCGGCGGCACCACGTTCTGCAGCCGCCTTGTCGATGGCAGCCGAGACAATTGAATAGAGTTCGGACAGGCCCAGGCCGTGTTCTGCGGACAGGGAAATCGCCTCGCCAAAACCCAGTTTGAAGGCTTCGACCAGACCGGCTTCGGCAGCACCGCTTTCGGCCTTGTTACCGACCAGATGCACGTGCTTGCCGGCCTTGCGCAGAACCTGCGCAAAGCGCTGGTCGAGCGGCATGACGCCGGCACGGGCATCGATCATGAACAGGATGACGTCGGCTTCGCGGATCGCCAGCTCGGTCTGCTGACGCATGCGGTCTTCGAGGCTGCCGTCCGTGACGTCCTCATAGCCGGCGGTATCAAGGATGCGGAAAGTCAGATCAGCGATGCGGCCTTCGGCCTCACGGCGATCACGGGTTACGCCGGGCGTGTCATCAACCAGGGCGATCTTGCGACCAACCAGACGGTTGAAGAGCGTGGACTTACCAACGTTGGGACGACCGACAATGGCGACGGTGACGGTCATTTATTGCGTTCCGATCAGGCGGAGACAGCAGCCGCTATTGCGCGACTGGAGCGGTCTCGGTGGTGGCGGCCGATTCATCGGTTGCCGGAGTTTCAGGCGTCGTTTGAGCGTCAGCAGGCGCATCGCCACTGACGATGGCATCAATGGCGTCGGCGGCTGCATCAGCAGTCGAGGTCGGCGCAATAGCGCCTTCAGCCAGCAGTTGAGCCAGATAATAGCCCATGCGGTTGCGTGTCGAGGTTTGGGTCATCTCGTCGTTCAGAACAGCTTCGAAGCTGGCCTGGGCGGCGGCGAAATCACCGGCCTTATACTGGGCGAGGCCAAGGGTTTCGCGCGCAGCATTGCGCAGCGGGCTGGCATCGTTCGCAACACTACCTGCGCGGCTTTCGACGTCTGCCAGGGTACCGTTGTCGACCATCAGCGTACCGCCGAGCACCAGTGCCAGCTCGCGCAGGCGCGGGTTGGACTGCGCATTGGCGAGCGCATCATAGGTATTGAGGGCTTCGTCGATTTTGCCTTCCTTGGCCAGCACGCCGGCCTTGCGGAATTCGGCAAGGGTCGGATAGCCACCGCTGCCATCGGCAATCAGCGTGTCGAGCTGGATGCGGGCCGCTTCAAGATCGCCGCCATCGACAAATTCGAAGGCCGTGTAGAGCTCATCGGAGGCCTGGGCAGCATTGTTGGAATGGTACCAGGTCCAGCCTTCATTGACGGCAACGATGGCCACGACGCCAATAGCAGCACCGATCACATAGGGCGCAAAACGACGCCAGAGTGCGCGCATGCGATCGCTGCGCAGCTCCTCGTCAACTTCACGGAAAATATTGTCTTCGGCCATGATCTGCCTAATGGTCGTGTTCGAATTGGAGCGCACGTTTAGCACGCTGCCGGGCGAATGCAAATGCGCCCGGCCCGGCCATTTCTGCTGTTTCTGGTGCGTTGCTAGCCCCAGCAACCGCGCCCGGGATTATTCCCACTCAATGGTGCCCGGCGGCTTGCTGGTCACGTCGTAGACGACGCGGTTGATCCCGCGGACTTCGTTGATGATGCGGGTGGCAGTCTTGCCGAGGAAGTTCATGTCGAACTGATAGAAATCAGCGGTCATGCCATCAACGGAGGTCACAGCACGCAAAGCACAGACGAATTCATAGGTACGGCCATCACCCATGACGCCGACGGTCTGGACAGGCAGCAAAACGGCAAAGGCCTGCCAGATCTTGTCGTACTGGCCAGACTTGCGGATCTCATCGAGGTAGATGGCGTCAGCCTGACGCAAAATGTCGAGCTTTTCCGGGGTAATGCCGCCGGGGCAGCGAATGGCCAGCCCCGGTCCCGGGAAGGGATGGCGGCCGATAAAGCTCTCGGGCAGCCCGAGTTCGCGGCCGAGGATGCGCACCTCGTCCTTGAACAGCTCGCGCAGCGGCTCAACGAGCTGCATGTTCATGCGCTCGGGCAGACCGCCAACATTGTGGTGACTCTTGATGGTAACCGAGGGACCACCGGTGAAAGAAACGGATTCGATAACGTCAGGATAGAGCGTGCCCTGAGCGAGGAATTCGGCGCCCCCCAGCTTCTTGGCTTCTTCCTCGAAGGTTTCGATGAACAGGCGGCCAATGATCTTGCGCTTGGTTTCGGGATCAGAGACGCCGTCGAGCTCGCGCAGGAAGACTTTGGATACGTCGACGTGGACGAGCGGGATGTTGTACTCGTCGCGGAACATGGTGACGACCTGTTCGCTCTCATTGAGGCGCATCAGACCGTGGTCGACGTAGATACAGGTGAGCTGATCGCCGATGGCCTCGTGGATCAACACGGCAGCAACCGATGAGTCGACGCCGCCCGACAGACCGCAAATGACCTTGCCGGTGCCGACCTGTTCGCGGATCTTCTCGATCATCTTGGCGCGGTAGGCCGCCATGGTCCAGGTTGAGGCAACGCCGCAGATCTGGTGGACGAAATTGGCGTAAAGCTTGGCGCCGTCGGGCGTGTGCACCACTTCAGGGTGGAACTGCACAGCCCAGATACGGCGCGCTTCATTGGCGATCATGGCAAAAGGCGCGTTGGGCGAGGTGCCAACGACTTCAAAGCCTTCTGGCAGTGCTACGACACGATCGCCGTGGCTCATCCAGACCTGATGTTCTGTGCCCAGATCCCAAACACCGTTCGTAAGTGCGGAGGTCTTCTCGACCTTGACTTCGGCACGACCAAATTCGCGGTGGTGACCTGCTTCGACCTTGCCGCCCAGCGCCTGGCAAAGCGCCTGCTGGCCGTAGCAAATTCCCAGAATAGGAACGCCTGCATCTAGTATGGCGGGATCAATGGTCGGCGCGTTCTCGTCCAGCGTTGATGCGGGCCCGCCCGATAGCACGACACCCTTTGGCTGCATGGCGGCCATGGCGGCGCCTGCGCTCTGGAATGGGTGAATTTCGCAATAGACACCCGTCTCGCGAATACGGCGCGCGATCAGTTGAGTGACTTGCGATCCGTAGTCGACGATCAGGATCGATTGCGGGTGGTCAATAGTGTCTGGGCTTTGCATGGCGAGCCCTTAGCCGTGCTGCGCGAATTGTGCAAGATGGCACGTTGCAGGACTGGCTTGCGAGCGCAAAATTCCCGCTGCGGCCACCCTCAGTTGAGGATGGCGATGGAGAGGTTCAAGATCGAGGCGAAACCAACCCAGACCGCATAGGGGACGAAGAGCCATGCAGCGACTGTATCACGCTGGCGGGCGACGAGGATAAAGGCGACGATCAATACCAGAATGACCGTGATAATGGCAAAGGCGGGCCACAGCATCTCGCCGATAAACCAGACTGGCGACCAGATCCAGTTGAAGATCATCTGGGCAAACCACAGCTTCATGGCGGTGCTAGCAGGCGCCAGCATCCAGATGCGCCAACCAGCCACTGCAATCATAAGGTAGAGGGTCGACCATACCGGCCCAAATATCCAGTTGGGTGGATTGAAGGGGGGCTTGTTGAGGCTCTCATACCAGGCGCCAGGTGTGGACTGACTACCGATCAGACCGCCTACGCCGATCACGACGACGATGAAGACCACCAGGGTGATCCAGGTGCGGGGCGATTTGTAATCGATACTAACGGTCATGGCGGCGCCCCTGATTGCATTGTCGATACACTTGTAACGTAACGCTGAGGCAGTCAGTTCATTTATTGGGTGCGCGTACATTCAGCCAGAACGATGATCAGCAATTCCGGCGGACCTTCTGGTGATGTGAACTGCAGGGTTACGCTGTCTTCAGCTGGTGCCCAGACTGCGACAACACCGGCAAATAGCGGCGCATTGCCCGGCCGATCGAGCGGGCAATAGGTACGCAGATGGCTCTGATCTGGCTGAACGACGTCGAGCACGGCAACACGGGCACAATCATCGTCATTGCACAGTTCGCCAAGCTCGATGAACTTGTCGCCCGACGGTGCAGTGAGTACCTGACGGGTATCGGGCCCGGGAATGGCGAACCAGATCAGCGTAAAGGCCCCGATGATCAGTACCGCCGCCGCCGCGATGAAGACAGGCAGGGTGATCGCTGTGGGCTGATCCCCGGGTTCTGGCGCCTGGGTGGTCATGCGCCACGCTTCAGGGCCGCAAGGTAAAAACCGTCGGTATTGGTCAGCCGCGGCGTGAGCGCGATGCCCGAGCCTGCCGTCACCACGCCCGCGGGCGCAGCTGACGCGAAAGCGGCCTGCCAAAGTGCCTTTGGGTCAACCATGGTAAAATCGGGATGGGCCGCGCAGAAAGCGGCGATCTGGTCGTCGTTCTCTTCAGGCAGAATGGAGCAGGTGATGTAGATCAGCGTGCCGCCGGGCTTGAGATACCGTTGGGCATCGGCAAGGATTGCAGATTGTTCTTGGACGCGCTGAGCCAGCAGGTCGGGGGTGAGCTTCCACTTGGTATCGGGACGGCGGCGCCAGGTACCCGTGCCGGTGCAGGGAGCATCGATGACGACGCGATCCATCTTGCCAATCAGATCATCAAGTGCATCGGGCAGCGGTGCGCGGACCTGCACATTGCGGGCCCCGTTGCGTTTCAGGCGATCATAGATGGGGGCGAGCCGATTGCGGTCGCTGTCATAGGCAAATATCTGGCCCTTATTGCCCATGGCAGCGGCCAGAGCCAGCGTCTTGCCGCCAGCACCTGCGCACAAATCAAGCACCTGCTCACCGGGCACGGCACCGGCCAGGATCGAGACGATCTGGCTCCCCTGATCCTGAACCTCGAACCAGCCCTTGAGATATCCCTCGTCGGTGGTGACATTGGGTGTGCGTGCATCGCCCGATCCGGCGGGCATGCTGACGCCGACCGGGGAGATAGCGGTTTCAACCGCGCTGAAGCGGGCCAGCGATTTGAGCACCCGCTCGCGCTGGGATTTCAGCGTGTTGGTGCGCAGATCCAGCGAAGGACGCCCCGCCATAGCCTGACCTTCAGCAATCCAGTCGTCGGCAAATGCGCGCTGGAGCGACGGCAGCAGCCATTCGGGAACATCGGCCTGAACATGGTCGGGGGCGTCATGTGCAAGCGTGGTGACCAGGCGGCCGACCTCATCCGCACTGAGTGTTTCTGGTGCGTGGCTGTCGTTGGCGAACAGATCATTGAGGACCGCCGGGTCCTGCCCCCAGTCGCGCACTGCCACCGCCATTACCAGAGCACGCGGGCTGTCATCGCCCATGATGGCAGCATGAGAGGCACGGTGGCGCAGCGCGTCATAAACCAGATTGCCGATGGCGGCGCGATCCCCTGCCCCGGCAAAGCGGTTGTTGATTCCCCAAGCCTTGAGCGCTTCGGATACGGGGCGCTTGCGGGTTTCAACGTCGCTGAGAACGGCAATAGCGGCAGATAGGCGGCCAGGAAGGCGCATGGGACAAGCTCAGGCTGACAAAAGGCGGAAGAGGACCATTAGCCAGAGGATGACCAGCACCGCAAGGCCAGCGGTATAAACAGCGAAACGTTTGTGTACCCGATTGCTGGTGATATGGATCGCCGTATGGACGTAGCGCAGGGCAACAAAGAGCCAGGCTGCAATGACCTCAAGCCAGACAACGCCGCCAGTGCTGATGGCCAGTAGCGCGATGACGTAGAACAGAACCGGGAGCTGGAACTGATTATCGAAGCTGTTGGACAGCAGGCGAGCCCTGAGCGGGTAGGCACTGCGATCGACGGCAATGTCGGCTTCGGGAATTTCGCCGGACATCACACGGGGTACACGTTCGCGCCCCATCAGCACGAGAATGGCGACGGTCAGCAATGCCTGGCCGGCGATGGCGAGAATCATGAATTTGTCGATGAGGGGCATGTTTGCGGTTCCAGTGTTGATTCCGATACGCGCGACAAGTGCTTGTGGATGAATCACAAAGGGTTGGGCACGCCAAGGCGCCGCCTGACTGCGGGTTTCATAATGGACGGTCCCCGAGACGGTGTTTCGCCTCTAAGTAATTAAATATGAGGCGAAGACCGCCTCGGGGCATCGGTTTTTTGCCCGACCGTTTAGCCAACCCCATCGCTCGCAGGCTGGCGGCCCAGTCTTAAACCCTTATGACTGGCGATGCCGCACGCCCGGGCTCTCCCGCCACTGTCGCCTGCAGGTTGTCCGTGCGGAAGAGACGGGGTGAGTATGCGCGTGGTTTAGGGGTGGGGATTAGGCGGGATTACCGAAGGCAAAGTCGTCACCCTCCCCTCGCGGGGAGGGTCAGGGAGGGGCAGTTGGCCCGGATACCGGGCCCCGCCCCCACCAAACCTCCCCCCTGGCAGGGGGAGGGATCCGTTCGGTGAAGGTGCGAGTAAATTGAGCCTAGCGACCGCTGCGGTAGTTAGGGGCTTCGCGGGTGATGGTGACGTCGTGGACGTGGCTTTCGCTAAGCGCCGCGCCCGAGATCTTGACGAACACGGAGTTGTCGCGGAAGTCCTTAAGATTGTGGGCACCAGTGTAGCCCATGGAAGCGCGCAGGCCGCCTGCGAGCTGGTGCAGCACGGCGCCGGCAGCCCCCTTGTACGGCACCTGGCCTTCAATGCCTTCGGGGACCAGCTTCATCTGGTCGCGCACATCCTGCTGGAAGTAGCGATCAGCCGAGCCGGAGCCCATGGCGCCGACCGAGCCCATGCCGCGATAGGATTTGTAGGAGCGGCCCTGGTAAAGATAGACCTCGCCGGGGCTTTCGTCGGTGCCCGCCAGGAGCGAGCCGACCATGACGCAGGATGCGCCACCGGCCAGCGCCTTGGCCATGTCGCCGGAGAACTTGATGCCGCCATCGGCAATGACCGGGACGCCCTGACGGTCGCCCTCTTCGGCGCAGCCCATGACAGCCGCGAGCTGTGGCACACCAACACCGGCAACAATGCGCGTTGTGCAGATCGAGCCGGGGCCGATGCCCACCTTGATGGAATCCGCGCCCGCGCCGACCAGCGCCTTGACGGCTTCAGCAGTGGCGACATTGCCCGCGACGATGCGCACACCATTGCTCTCGCGCTTGACGCGCTCGACAGCTTCGGCAACGCGAACGGAGTGGCCGTGGGCAGTATCGATGACCAGCAAGTCGACGCCGGCATCAATGAGCTGCATGGAGCGCTCAAAGCCGGCATCACCCACGGTGGAGGCGGCAGCGACACGCAGGCGACCGCGATCATCCTTGACCGCGTTGGGGTTGAGCTGGGCCTTCTCGATGTCCTTGACGGTAATCAGGCCGGTGCAGCGATAATCGGCGTCGACGACCAGCAGCTTTTCGATGCGGTGCTTGTGCAACAGCACCTTGGCTTCTTCCTTGGAAACGCCGTCGCGCACGGTGACGAGCTTTTCAAAGGTCATCAGTTCGCGGATAGGCTGGGCAGGATGCGACGCGAAGCGCACGTCGCGATTGGTCAGAATGCCAACCAGCTTGCCCGTTGCGCGACCGCCCGTGCCGCCATTTTCGACAACCGGAATGCCCGAAATGCGGTTGGACTGCATCAGCGCCAGCGCGTCGGCAAGGGTCGCATCGGGGCCGATGGTGATGGGATTGACTACCATGCCGCTTTCGAAGCTTTTGACCTGGCGGACTTCCTCGGCCTGCTGTTCAGCGGTGAGGTTTTTGTGGATCACGCCCATGCCACCGGCCTGAGCCATGGCGATGGCCATGGCGCTCTCGGTAACGGTGTCCATGGCCGACGACAGGATTGGAAGGTTGAGTGCTATGTCCTTGGTGACATAGGTCGAAATGTCGGTCTCGGTGGGCAGAACATCAGAGCGCGCGGGCTGCAGCAGCACGTCGTCGAAGGTCAGCGCCGCATCGCCAGTAACAGTGGTAATAATCTTCGCCAAGGCCAGACCTTTCCGGACTTCTGAATGAGATCAGAGATGTAGGGTATTGAACCGGACGGAATTGAAATCGTCGGGTTCAGGTTGGCGAGGGTCAATAGCACCGGCAGTGCGGCTTGCATAGGGGGCCGGGCTTACGTGACGCTTTTGCCAGATACGCGCCTAAAGCGCCGCCGTGCTGCACAAATTCTACCATACAAGGGCGAGGCAAGGGTTCTCAGAACAGCCAGAGCGGTTCATACTGAGATCTGTCGCGCTCGCGACGCTTCCGATTCCTCCCCGGTCCCTGCCCTCGTGATCCGCGTCACACCCCTCATATTGGCGGTCGCCCTGTTCATGGAACAGATGGATTCGACCGTGATCGCGACATCGCTGCCAGCGATCGCGGCCGATATCGGCACGCAGCCGATTGCGCTCAAGCTGGCGCTGACGGCGTATTTCGTGGCGCTGGCCATCTTCATTCCGATCAGCGGCTGGATGGCCGACCGCTTCGGGGCCAAGAACGTTTTCCGAATTGCCATTGGCGTGTTCATGCTGGGCTCACTGGCCTGTTCGTTCTCGTTCTCGCTCGAAACCTTCGTGTTGTCGCGGTTCTTTCAGGGCATTGGTTCTTCGATGATGACGCCGGTGGGGCGCCTGCTGCTGGTGCGCTCGACGCCGCGCAATGAGCTGGTGTCGGCCATGGCGTGGCTGACGATTCCGGCGCTGCTGGGGCCGCTGACCGGGCCACTGATCGGCGGGTTTCTGACGACATACCTGAGCTGGCACTGGATCTTCTGGATCAACATCCCGATCGGGATTGCCGGGATCATTCTGGTCGGCATCTTTCTCAAGGTTCCCGAAGAGCGCAGCCAGCGACGGCTGGATTTCCGCGGCTTTCTGATTGCCGCAGTGGCTTTCTCGGGCACGGTGTTTGGCCTGTCGGTGGTGAGCCTGCCAGCGCTGCCAATTGTTTATGGATACGCAACGCTGGCAGTGGGGTTGGCAGCGGGCGTGCTGTATTTCGTGCACGCGCGGCGCACGCAACACCCGCTGCTTGACCCCCACCTGTTCCGGCACAAGCTGTTTCGTTCCGCGGTGATCGGGGGCTCGTTCTTCCGCATCGGCGTTGGTGCAGTGCCATTCCTGCTACCGCTCATGCTGCAGCTTGGCTTCGGGATGACGCCCTTTCAATCGGGTGCCATCACCTTCGTTTCGGCAATCGGCGCGATCATGAGCAAGTTTCTGGCAGAGAAGGTCTATGCCCGCTTCGGCTTTCCCCGAACGCTGGGCTTCGCCTCGTTCTTTGGCGGGGTGCTGATAGCGGCTCAGGGGCTGTTTGACACCGCTACGCCGGTCTTGGTGATCATGGTTGTGCTGCTGCTCGGCGGGGTTTTGCGGTCGGTGTTTTTCACCGGCGCCAATGCGCTGGGCTATGCCGATGTGGGCGACGCCGAGGCCAGCCAGGCCACCGCCATTGTCGCGGTGGCACAGCAATTGAGCGTGGCGTTTGGCGTGGCGGTGGCGGGCGCCATTCTTGAGGCCAGCACCCAGATGCGTGGCAGCCAACTGCAGCTGGTGGATTTTCAGATCGCATTTTTCGTGGTGGGCGGGCTGAGCGCGCTGGCCGGATTCATTTACTGGCGTCTGCCGGTGGACGCGGGCAGCAATGTCTCGGGCCACAAGGCGATGGCAACGCAAAAGGAGTGATCAGGGTCTGCCCCTGATCGAAACATCGTGTCCCGTATCACCCCTCTCATTCTGGCCACTGCCCTGTTCATGGAAAACATGGACTCCACGGTCATTGCGACCTCACTGGCGGCCATTGCCATCGATATTGGCACCGATCCGATCTCGCTGAAGCTGGCATTGACCGCCTATCTGGTGGCGCTGGCCATGTTCATTCCGATTTCAAGCTGGATGGCCGACCGGTTCGGCGCGCGCAATGTGTTCCGGATGGCGATGCTGGTGTTCGTGCTGGGCTCCATCGCCTGCGCCTTTGCCGATTCGCTGTTCGCCTTTGTTGCGGCGCGGTTCCTGCAGGGCATGGGCGGCGCGCTGATGACCCCGGTGGCCCGACTGGTGCTGGTGCGCTCAACCCCACGACATGATCTGGTCAATGCCATGGCCTGGCTAACCATTCCGGGCATGATCGGGCCGATTGTCGGGCCGCCATTTGGCGGGTTTCTAACGACGTATTTCTCGTGGCACTGGATCTTTCTGATCAATGTGCCGATCGGCATTATGGGGATCGTGCTGGTCAGCAAGTTTCTGCCCGACACCACCCGCGTCGCGCCGCGTGCCATCGACTTCAAGGGCTTCGGACTGGCCGCGCCCGCATTTGCGCTGTTTGCGTTCGGCACCTCGGTGATCAGCCTGCCGGCCCTGCCACCCATGGTGGGCGTGGTGGCCACGGTCATCGGTATACTGATGGCGTTTCTCTATGCCCGGCATGCGCTGAACACCGACAATCCGCTTTTTGACCTCCGGCTGCTGCGGTTTCCGATGTTTCGCAGCGCGGTGGTGGCGGGTACGTTCTTCCGGCTCGGCCAGGGCGCGACGCCGTTTCTGTTCCCGCTGATGCTGCAGTTGAGCTTTGGCTATACCCCGTTCGAATCGGGGATGATCACCTTCTCGGCGGCCATCGGCGCGATCATCGCCAAATTCGTCGCCAACGCGATCTTTGTGCGGATCGGCTTTCGCACCGCCCTGACAGTGTCCACGCTTGTCTCGGCGATGGGGCTGTTGGCAATGGGACTGTACACACCTGAGACCGCGATCATGCTGATCATCGGCATTCTGGTGTTTGTCGGCTTCTGGCAGTCGGTGTTCTGGACCGGGAGCAATGCGTTCGTGTTTGCCGATATTGACGACAAGGACGCCGGTCAGGCCAATGTTATGAGCCAGGTGTCGACACAGCTGTCGATTGCACTGGGCGTGGCGCTGGGCGGCGGCATGCTCGAGCTGAGCACAGCGCTGCACGGCGGCGAGTTGGTGCTGGCCGATTTCCACTTCGCCTTCATGGTGCTGGCGGGAGTGTGTCTGATCTCAACAGTGATGTTCTTCCGGCTACCGAAGGATGCAGGGCATCAGTTGACGCATGCTGGCGGCGGGGCGCACTGAAACCGGCATGCCCCTCCTCCGACCAGGGGAAGGTGCTGGGCCGTGAATGGGTGCTCAGCAAGCCGCCTGCCGGGAGAGCGGTTTGAACCGCCTTAGCGGTCGTATTCGCCCTCGCCGGGGACGGTGTCATTGGTGCCCTTGAAGCCCTTGGCGATGAGATAGGCCTCAGCCGAGTCAGCGCGGCTGGAGGGTGGCTTGGCGTGGTGGGTGGACTTGAAGTGGCGCTTGAGCATGTGCAGCAGTTCATGCTCGGTGCCCCCCTGGAACACCTTGGCGATAAACACCCCGCCCGGTGCCAGCACATCGAGTGCAAAGGCCGCGGCGACTTCGATCAGCTGCACGATGCGCATGTGATCCGTCGGGCGATGGCCCGTCGTCGGCCAGGCCATGTCGGACATGACCAGATCGGCCTTCTTGCCGCCCATGGCTTCGATCAGCATGGCGGGCGCGTCGTCGTCGGTGAAATCCTTCATCAGCAGCTTGACGCCGGGGATGGGGTCCATTTCGAGATAATCGATGCCCACGATCAGCGGATTGGCGTCGGTCGAGCCAATAGCCTTGGCAGCGACCTGTGACCAGCCACCAGGCGCCGCACCCAGATCGACAATGCGCATGCCCTTGCGGAAGAGCTTATGCTTGTCGTCCATTTCCTTGATCTTGAAGGCCGCACGGGAGCGGTAGCCTTCAGCGCGCGCGCGGGCAACATAGGGGTCGTTGAGCTGACGCTCGAGCCACTTGGTCGAACCGGTCTTGCGGCCCCGGGCCGTCTTGAGCCGGATCTTGAGGTCCTTGTCGGACTTGCGTCCGCCGGTCCCGAGAGCTTTATCCACCATTGTTGTTTCTCCGAGGATAGCGCGAGGCACGCGACCGGGTCCGGTCGGCATCCATCAGCGATATCAAAATTCCTTCGCGCAAGCCGCGATCTGCGACCCGCACCCGCTCTGTGGGCCATTCGCGACGAATGGCTTCAAAGATGGCACAGCCGGGCAATACCAGATCGGCGCGGTCACGGCCAATGCAGGGATGAGCGACCCGTCGTTCGAACGGCATGCCGATCAGCACATTCATGGTTTCATCAACCTGGTCGCGGTGCATCCATAGCCCGTCAACCTTCTGGCGCTCATAGCGCTCCAGCCCCAGATGCAGGCCGGCCAGGGTTGTCACCGTGCCCGAGGTGCCAATGAGATGGACCGGGTGGCTGGCAATCATCTGGCGCAGCTTTTCGCGGCCACGGAACTGGCGCAAGTGGTCGCTGACATGGTTGACCATGGCTTCGAAGACTTCGGGAGTGACATTCACACCACCAAATTTCTCGGCGATCGAAACCACCCCGACCGGCAGGGACTGCCATGAGCGGATGGAAGCCGGCATGCGCCCCTGGGACTTTGGACGTCCACCGCGAAAATCGAGCCAGGCCAGTTCGGACGACCCACCGCCAATATCGAAGATCAGGGCGCCAGCGGTATCGGCATCGATCAGATCCGCGCAACCGGTAACAGCCAGTTCGGCCTCGGTGCGGCGATCGACGATTTCGAGCTCAAGCCCGACCTCTTCCTTGACGCGCTCGAGGAAGGCCGGCCCGTTCTCGGCGGCACGGCAGGCTTCGGTGGCGATCAGGCGCATGCGGGCGGGCTGGTGTTCGCGCAGCTTGTTGCGGCACTGGCGCAAGGCGTCGATCGTACGGTCCATCGCTGCTTCGCCAAGACGGCCGGTGACCGACACGCCCTCGCCCAGCCGGACGATACGGGTAAAGCCATCGAGCACCCGGAACCCATGATCATGGGGCCGGGCAATCAGCAGGCGACAGTTATTGGTGCCAAGGTCGAGCGCGGCGTAAAGCGGCCCGCGATGCTTGCGAGTCGGATTGGTGGCGGGCGCTGTCCGCTTGTCCGTATGGACAGCCGGCCCCTTGGCCACTGTCTTCCCCACCTGGTCAGGACCAGATGGAGCACGGAGTGCCGGCTCGTCCAAAGACGGAGGTACGGCAGCGGACCGATCGGAATCGGTCACATTAGTCTCCTGATGTGCGCGGTCGCTGTAGCCGGCAGATCCGGTCGCGCCCGAACGCACTTATTTGCGTGTCATCTTCAACGGTAGAGCAAGGTTCGGTTGAGCGCAATGAAATGCGTCGCAGCCCCTGCATGCGATGGGGACACCCGAATGACGCGGAACAAGGCATGCCGATAAAATGCAATTTGGTTAGGCAGAATGCTGCGTGAATGTGCGATCGCGAGCAGTACTGCGCGCGGCACAGATTCAACGCGCTAGCCTAAACCTCTGATCCATATACCCTTTCAGGGAGGCGTGACATTGGCACGTTTCATGCTTTGAGTTTAGGGAGAGCTCGTAGTGAGCTTGAACAGTTTGGGTGTCCAGCGTTGGGCGCCCCCGCATGGCAAAGCTGCCAATCGTTTCGCGACCCCGGTGCAAACCGGCGCGCTTCGGTTGGCAGCTTTTTTTGTTTTGCACTGCGCCGAACAGGAGAACGCGTATGAGCGAGAGACTCGTCATTGTCGGAAACGGCATGGCACCCGGACGGATGCTTGAGCATCTGTTTGAAGCGGCGCCAGGTCGATTCGACGTCACCATTTTCAATGCCGAGCCGCGGGTGAACTACAATCGGCTGATGCTGTCGCCTGTCCTGTCGGGTGAAAAGACCTATGAAGAGATCATCACCCATGGCGATGAGTGGTATGCCGAACATGGCGTGACTCTGCACAAATCCTCGCCGGTGAGCCAGATTGATCGGGCGGCCAAGCGGGTCATCTCAGCCAACGGGCTGGTCGCGGATTATGATCATCTGGTGATCGCCACGGGGTCCAGCCCATTCATTCCACCCGTGCCCGGTCATCAGCTTGAGGGCGTGGTGACCTATCGTGACCTTGATGACGTCGACAAGATGCTGGCTGCCGGCGCGGGCAGCAAGATCGTGGTGATCGGCGGCGGATTGCTGGGGCTTGAAGCTGCAGCGGGGCTCAAGATGCGGGGCATGGATGTGACCGTGCTGCATCTGGCGCCAACGCTGATGGAGCGTCAGCTTGATCCTGCCGCGGGCTATCTGCTGGAGAATGCCTTTAGCGAGCGCGGCGTACGCGTGATCACCCAGGCCAATACCAAGCAGGTACTGGGCACGGAGCGTGTCGAAGGGGTGGAACTGGCCGACGGCACGGTGATCGACTGCTCCATGGTGGTGATGGCCGTGGGTATTCGTCCCGCGACGGGTCTGGCCAAGGAGAGCGGTTTGGCGGTCAATCGCGGCATTGTGGTGGATGACCAGATGCGCACCGATGACCCGCATATCTATGCGTTGGGCGAATGCGCCGAGCATAGGGGCCTGTGCTACGGGCTGGTCGCGCCACTCTACGAGATGGGACAGGTGCTGGCTGATACGCTGATCGGACAGCCTGCGAGCTATCAAGGCTCGGTGACCTCGACCAAGCTCAAGGTGACCGGAATTGACCTGTTTTCAGCAGGTGACTTCGGCGAGGGCGAGGACCGCGAGGAAATCGTACTGCGCGATGCCAGCAGCGGGGTCTACAAGCGGCTCGTGCTGAAAGACAACAAGATCATCGGCGCCGTGCTGTATGGCGAAACCGCCGATGGACCGTGGTTTTTCGACCTGCTCAAACGCGGGGTGGATACGCAGGAAATGCGCGACACCCTGATTTTTGGTCAGGCGTATCAGGGGGGCACCCCCCTGGACCCTATGGCGGCCGTTGCAGCCTTGCCGGATGAGGCAGAGATCTGTGGCTGTAACGGCGTATGCAAAGGCAAGATCACCACGACTATTACCGGCAAGGGGCTGACCGGGCTCGACGGTGTGCGCGCCCACACCAAGGCTTCGGCCTCGTGTGGTTCGTGCACCCATCTGGTGGAGCAATTGCTGCACCTGACGCTAGGCGAGGGCTATAATCCGGCGGCGGTCCAGCCAATGTGCGCCTGCACCGAATATGGCCATGACGACGTTCGCCGCCTGATCATTGCCAAAGGACTGAAATCGATCCCCGCAGTGATGCAGGAACTGGAATGGAAAACCAGTTGCGGCTGCGCCAAGTGCCGTCCTGCCCTGAACTACTACCTGGTTTCGGACTGGCCTGGCGAATATGTCGATGACGGGCAGTCACGCTTCATCAATGAGCGGGTGCACGCCAATATCCAGAAAGATGGCACCTATTCGGTGGTGCCGCGCATGTGGGGGGGGATGACCAACCCCAAGGAATTGCGGGCTATTGCCGATGTGGCCGACAAGTTCGCGATCCCTGCCGTGAAAGTCACCGGCGGCCAGCGCATCGACCTGTTGGGGGTCAAAAAGGAAGATCTACCGGGCGTATGGGCCGATCTGAATGCCGCCGGGATGGTCTCGGGCGCCGCATACGCCAAGGGGCTGCGGACAGTCAAAACCTGTGTGGGATCGGACTGGTGCCGGTTTGGCACGCAGGATTCCACCGGGCTGGGCATTCGGATTGAAAAGTTCATGTGGGGTGCCTGGACCCCAGCCAAACTGAAGCTTGCAGTGTCGGGCTGCCCGCGCAACTGCGCCGAGGCGACCTGCAAGGATATCGGCGTGATCTGCGTCGACAGTGGCTATGACATCCAGTTTGCCGGCGCGGCAGGTCTGGACATCAAGGGCACCGAATTGCTGTGCCACGCCGATACCGAGGACGAGGCGCTCGAGATCATCGTGGCGCTGACCCAGCTGTATCGCGAACAGGGCCGCTATCTCGAGCGCATCTACAAATGGGCCAAGCGGGTGGGGACGCCGTCGATCCTGGCCAATGTGGTCGAGGATCTCGACAAGCGACGCGCCTATTACGAGCGGTTCGTCTATTCGCAGACCTTTGCCCAGGTTGATCCTTGGGAAGAGCGGGTCAACGGCAAGGACGCGCATGAGTTCGCGGCCCTCGCGGAATTCGGCATGCCGGTGGCGGCAGAATGATGGAGCAGAGCATGAGCGAGTGGATCGACATCGGCAGCATTGACGCCATCCCCCGCCGAGGTGCGCGATGCGTGAACACCCCCAATGGCAAGATTGCTGTGTTCCGCACGCAGGAGGACCAGATCTTTGCCATGGACAATCAATGCCCGCACAAGGGCGGCCCGCTCAACGAGGGCATTGTCCATGGTGCGTCGGTAACCTGTCCTTTGCACAACTGGGTCTTCGATTTGGCAACGGGCGTGGCCCAGGGTGCCGATAGCGGTCACGTGCAGACCTACCCCGTTACGCTGGTGGATGGTCGCATCCTGATGACGATTGATCAGGCACTGGCCGCCGCCGAATAGCGCCTAGCCCCCGGCTCAATCCTCGTGGCCGGGGCGCGTCACCTTTGGAGGATCACTGGCGGGAAAGGAATCGGCCAGTTCGCGGTCGAGTTCCGCGTCCAGCTCCTCTGGGGTATGGTGCTGGTGGTGCTCGGCATCCTTGGTCGGCGCAGGCTGTTTGGAATCCGCTTGTGGCTTGTCGGCGGACATTAAACGTCTCCATGGTTTGGCGAGCGTGAGACAAAAGCGCGAAAAAGGCAGAAAATCTGTCGGGCCATGTCGAAATCGACGACTGGCTTCCGTTCTCGGATCATCCACTAGCTAAAGAGGTGATGATCCATGACGCTTATTACAACCACCCTATATGCCCTGCCCCTGACCATGATCTGGTTTGTCCTTTGGGTGAACGTGTCGCGCCATCGGGCAGCATTATCCTGTTCGATTGGCGATGCCGACGACAAGAACCTGCTGCAGGTCATTCGACGCCACGGCAATTTCATCGAATGGGTACCCTTCGTGCTGCTGCTGATGGTGCTGGCGGAGGCGCAGGGGGCTGATGCGCAATGGCTGCACGCGGCGGGCATCTTGCTGGTGCTGGGGCGCATTGTGCACCCGTTTGGGCTGGCCATCCACAACGCAGGACATCCCCTGCGCTATCTCGGCAACGGGAGCAACATGCTGGCCGTGTTGATTTTGCTGATCCCGCTGGTTCGGATTGTCACCGGTTTGTGAAACATTGCCTTCAAAGGCATCAAAAGGAATTCTGAAATGCAATACATGCTGTTGATCTACAATGACCCGACCACCGAGCCTCGCTACGGTACGTCGGAATTTGAAGCCATGATGGGCAAGTTCTTCGCGCTCAACGAGCAGATGAAAGCCGACAAGGTGCTGGTATCGGGCGAGGGTCTCAGAGGCATCGAAACAGCGACGTCTGTGCGCGTACGCAGCGGCAAGACCGAAACCATGGATGGTCCGTTTGCCGAAACGCGTGAACATCTGGGCGGCTACTACGTAATCGAGGTGCCTGATCTGGATGCCGCGCTGCGCTATGCCGCAATGGTGCCATCGGCCCAGTGGGGCACCGTCGAGGTGCGTCCGCTGATGACCTATAATCCAGCGGGCTAGAACGATGGTATCGGCCGCCTCCGGCGCTGTTGCCGCAACACGGGCGCTTGATCACCTGGTGCGCAATGAACGGGGGCGGCTGACCGCAGCGCTGATTGCCCGACTGGGCAATTTTCAACTGGCGGAAGATTCTTTGCAGGATGCCATGGTCTCGGCGGTGTCGCATTGGGGCCGGAATGGCGTGCCGCATTCGCCGCAGGGCTGGCTGCTGCAGGTGGCTTACCGCAAGGCAATTGACCGCATTCGACATGACCGCTCGCAGGCCCGCACCGTTTCGGCGCTCAAACCGCTGCTCGGTGAAGAGACTGGCGTGGAGCCACACGCAATTCCCGATGAGCGCCTGCGGCTGATCTTTACCTGTTGCCACCCTGCCCTTGAGCGCAAATCACAGGTGGCGCTGACCCTGCGAACCATTGCAGGACTTTCGACAGCTGAGATTGCTGCTGTGTTTCTGGACAGCGAAACCACGATGGGTCAGCGCCTGTCACGGGCCAAGACAAAGATAGCGGCTGCTGGCATTCCTTTCGCCGTGCCACAGGCAGAGGATTGGCCGAGTCGACTGCAAGCGGTGCTGGCAGTGATCTATCTGGTGTTTACCAGCGGCTATGCCGCCGGTCCGACAGAAGCTCGCGATCTGGCAACAGAGGCGGTTTATCTGATGCGGATGCTGGATAGGCTGCGCCCCGATGAAGCAGAGATTGAAGGCTGCCAGGCGCTATTGCTGATCACCCATGGACGGCGAGCCGCACGGCTGGACACTAATGGAGTGACCGTGCCACTGGCCGAGCAGGACCGGCAACTTTGGGACCGCCCGATGATTGAGGAAGGCCTGTCGCTGGTCGCGCGCGCCATGGCCCGACGGACACCGGGGCCTTACCAGATCAAGGCGGCTATCGCAGCGTGTCATGTTCAGGCCGAGCGATCGGACTGGCCGCAAATCGCCCTGCTCTATGATGAACTCTGGCGTCTGGAGCCGACGCCGGTCGTCAGATTGAACCGGGCGGTGGCGCTGGCGGAAACCGGCCTGTTTGACCTGGCGCTGCAAGAGACGGGCATGGTTGCCGGGGAACTGGATCAGTATCAGCCCTTTCACGCCGCCCACGCGGACCTGCTGGCCCGTACCGGGCAGACCGCGCCGGCCCTGCTTGCCTATGCGCGCGCAATAGAGCTTTCAGGCTCTGAGGCCGACCGCAACTGGCTGCGACAACGCTGCATTCAGCTGCGGCAACGCGTCTGAATCAGGCAATTAAATTGCTCTACTGCAACACGTTAGCCGGATCGAGGCAGGCAGTGTAAACTGCGTCACCATGCGGGGTGGAATCGCGACGTGACCCTGCCCAATATATGGCCAACCCGATGGGACAATGCTTGTCGGGGCAGCTCACAGGACGATCCATGACCTTCGGTATGACCGCAGAAATCCTGGCCCGTATCCAGTTCGCGTTTACGGTGTCCTTCCACTTCATCTTCCCGGCCTTCTCGATCGGCACGGCCAGTTTTCTGGCGGTGCTCAACGGATTGTGGCTGTGGAAGCGCGACCCGGCCTATCTCAAGCTGTTTGAATACTGGAAGACGATCTTTGCGGTGACCTTTGGCATGGGTGTCGTGTCGGGCATTGTGATGAGCTACCAGTTCGGCACCAACTGGTCGGTGTTTTCGGACAAGGCCGGCGCCGTGATTGGTCCGCTGATGGGCTATGAAGTGCTCACCGCGTTCTTTCTGGAAGCCGGGTTTCTCGGCATTGCCCTGTTTGGCCGCAAGCGCGTGGGCGACACGCTGCACATGGTTGCTGTAGCCATGGTGGCGATCGGCACGCTGATATCGGCAACCTGGATCACGTCGGCAAACAGCTGGATGCACACACCGGCTGGCTATGGCATCGACGCCAACGGGATTTTCTATCCCGAGGACTGGTGGGCGATCATCTTTAACCCCTCCTTCCCCTATCGGCTGACCCACACCGTGCTGGCTGCCTTCCTGACGACGGCCTTTGCCGTGGGCGCGGTGGGGGCGTGGCACCTGCTCAAGGACAGCACCAACCGGCAGGCGCGGATCATGTTCTCAATGGCCATGTGGATGGCGGCAATTGTCACGCCGATGCAGATCCTGGTTGGCGACATGCATGGCCTGAACACGCTGGAGCACCAGCCGGCCAAGATTGCCGCGATGGAAGGCCATTACGAATCCCATGAAGACGGGGCACCCTTGATCCTGTTCGGCATTCCCGATGACGAAGCCGAGGAAACCAAATACGCCATCGAAATTCCCAAGCTGGGTTCGCTGATCCTGACCCATGAATGGGATGGCGCCATTGAGGGGCTCAAGGCTTTCCCCAAGGAGGACCGCCCCCCCGCCCTGATCCCGTTCTTCACCTTCCGCATCATGGTGGGGCTTGGCCTGTTGATGCTGGGCATGGGCATGTGGTCGCTCTGGGCGCGCTACCGCAAGACGCTCTACACCAATAGGTGGCTGCTGCGGGCAGCGCTGCCGATGGGTGGCTCGGGTTTTGTCGCGGTGCTGGCGGGCTGGTACACCACTGAGGTGGGCAGGCAGCCCTACACCGTCTACGGGCTGCTCCGCACGGCAGATAGCCTGTCTCCGGTGGCTGCGCCCGCTGTAGGGGCCTCGCTGCTGGCTTTCGTGATTGTCTACTTCCTGGTGTTTGGCGCTGGCGTTTTTTACCTGTTCCGCCTGTTCCGCCGGCCACCGCTGGAAATCGAGGACAAGGAACTGGAGAAGGGTCCAACCCGCGCCGCGGGTCTGGTGCCCGGACCGGCGCAGGAAGAAACGCTGGGAGGCCCCAATGTCCATTGATCTGCCAACCATCTGGGCGGGCATCATTGCCTTTGCCGTGCTGGCCTATGTCATTCTGGACGGGTTCGACCTGGGCGTGGGCATCCTGTTCCCGCTGTTTCCGCACCGCCGGGACCGGGACATCATGACCAACTCGATTGCGCCCGTCTGGGACGGCAACGAGACCTGGCTTGTGCTGGGTGGCGGCGGGCTGATGGCGGTGTTTCCGGTGGTTTATGCCACTGTGCTGCCAGCGCTTTACATGCCCATCATCGCCATGCTGCTGGGGCTGATCTTCCGTGGCGTCGCGTTTGAATTCCGGCACCGCACGCAACGCGGATCGGTTTGGTGGGATGTCGGGTTCTGGGCGGGCTCGACCGTGGCCGGGTTTACCCAGGGTATCGCGCTAGGTGCACTGGTGCAGGGCATCGATATCGCAGACCGCAGCTATGTCGGTGGCTGGTGGGACTGGCTGACGCCGTTCTCGCTGCTGACCGGGCTGGCTGTGGTGGTGGGCTACGGCCTGTTGGGCGCAACATGGATCAACCTCAAGACATCGGGCGAGTTGCAGGCGCACGCACGACGGATCGCGATGTTCGCCGGTGCTGGCACGCTGGTGCTGATCGGTGTTGTGAGCCTGTGGACGCCATTTGTGCGCGGGATCTATTTCGAACGCTGGTTTGGCTGGCCGACGGCGTTCTTCTCGGCCTTTGTTCCAGCGCTTCTGGGCGTCTGTGCGCTGGGTCTGTGGCACGGACTGATCACCGACAAGCACCTGCAGCCCTTTCTGGCGGCACTGGGGCTGTTCGTGCTGAGCTTTGTCGGCCTGGGGATCAGTTTTTATCCCTATATAGTGCCTGGCGCGCTGACCATTGCCGAAGCCGCTGCGCCCGACAGTTCGCTGCAGTTCCTGCTGGTAGGTGCGGTGATCCTGATCCCGACAATCCTGGCCTATACCGGCTACGCCTACTGGGTGTTCCGCGGCAAGATCGACCCTGAAGAGGGGTATCACTGATGGCCACCAAACCGGCCTTCACGCAAGCTGGGTGGTTCATCGGCCTCTGGCTCGCCGGTGTGCTGGCAGTTGGACTGGTGGGGCTGATAATCAAGCTGCTTCTGGGCAGCTAGGGGCGGTTACTGGCTGAGCAGCAGGTCGCGCGCCTGGTTGATCTTGGCGGCAAGATAGCTTGAGCCACCATGGTCGGGGTGCACAGCTTTCATCAGCTCGCGGTGGGCGGCCCTGATCGCTTCATCGCTGGCACCCGGCTTGAGCCCAAGGACTTCGTAGGCCTCCGCGAGCGGGTCTGACGCAGCAGCGCGCTCACCATGCTGGTTGTCCCGCTCGGTTTCAGCAAAATACTCCCGCCAGCCGGCACGGTTGGCATCAAGCCAGCTTTCGAGCAAATGCAGGCTATCGGGGTCGGCTTCAATTTCGGCGATCAGTGCACGAGTCTCATTCTCGCCCAGATCCATCAGATCAGCGCCCGCGAAGGGACCACTGAGTACCCGGCCCTCTACGGCGCCAGTATCGTGATCGAGCTCCATGGCCAGGTATCGGCTTTGCACCTTGGAAATATTGCCTTCGGGTGGACCATCGAACGAGAAAGGCCCCAGCCGCCCTGTGCGCCATACGGAGATAGCGGTGGCGCCCAGAATCAGAGCGATGTCGATCCGTCGGGCGAAAATCATGAAGGCAGCGGCCAGCCCGGCGACGCCAACGACAAGCCAGCGCAGGCCGGTCATCAGCAGCCGGCGGTCAACGCCGCGCAGGAACTGATAGATCGCCAGGATCGCGAGCAGCGCCAGGGCGCCAAGAAATACATAACTCATCCGTGGCCGATCTGGGCCAGCAGGGCCTTGGCCTGACCGCTATTCTGCAGCTTGAGCAGATCGCGGCCACCGCTGGCAAAAGCAGCAACAGCCTTGAGCAATGCGGCCAGTTCCTGGGGTGCAGAAGCATCAAAGCGGGCATAGGCGCCCTTGCTCAGCCGGGCAAATTCGCGAAAAGCGGCCTCGACCCGACTATCGCGGCCTTCCTGAAAGACAAATAGCGGACACCCCAGCAGACCTAACTGGCCGGCTTTTGCTGCGAGAGCGTCGACGTTCTCCTCGATGGCATCACCGACAAACACCACAGCGTTGATGCGGCGCTTGGTATGTTCGGTGCGGGCATGGGCGAAAACCCGGCCGATCTGGGTATTGCCGCCCCGGCAATCAATGCCGCTCATCAGCTTTGACAGGGCACCGGCGTCAATAACCCATTTGGAAGCCCGACACTCACCCAGCCCACGGAAATACAACAATTGCACCTGTAGCGCGCTGTCCTTGGGAATGGCCTTGAACATCTCAGCCTGCAGCGAACAGGCCAAATCCCAGGTGGGTTGCCGGCTCATTGTAGCATCGAGGGCGAATAATAGGCGTCCATCCTGGCCTGCATTGGGCCGCGCTACCGCGCCGACCTTGCGCACGAAGGCGGCAACGCTGTCGCTAACCTTGCCTTCCTGACGCAGAACGCTGCCCTGCTTTGTCCGATCGTTTTCCGCCATGGCGCTAATATGTGGTTGGAGCGCCCGGACGGCAAGCTCCAGCGCCCGCGGCAAGATAACCGTTTGGAGAGGTGCTCGACACGCCTGTCACCAAACCGTTGCGCGCTTCATGCCCCGGCCCTATTCGCCGAAGGTGTTGAAGCCCATGTTGAGATGGAACTGCAGGGCGTACTGGTAGCTGATGCGGTCGCGCGCAGCCAGGGCGTCAATGACTGCGGCATGTTGCTCAAAGGTGTTGGTGCGGAAGTCCTGCCGGGACTTGCCCTTCTCCATGATACCGATAATCACCGGCTTCATGATGCGATAAAGTTCGATCAGCGCGTCATTGTCCAGGATCCGGACCAGACCGACGTGGAAGTTGAAGTCGGCCTCGGATGCATCGGATTTGGTCTCAGCATTGCCCATGGCCGCATTGGCGGCATTCAGCACAGCCAGATGCTCATCGGTGAGATTGTCGAACATGGCATCAACCGAATTGACCTCGATCAGGGTACGGAAGCCCTGGATATCGGTGAAGGTCTTGCGCGAAATCTCGATGGTGTTGAACGTGAACAGATCAAAGGCGCGCGCCATGCGGTTGTCGATGATGGTCGCCCCGACCTTGGGACGGACCTCGACCACGCCATAGGCCTTGAGCATACGCATGGCCTCGCGAACCGTATTGCGGCTGGTGGAGAAACGCTCGCACAGCTCCCGTTCGGATGGCAGAGCATCACCAACCCTGAGCAGTTCGCTATCGATCAGCCCCCGGATATCGAGCACCAGTGCCTCCACGGCCGAGCGGGCGCGCACCGATGTATCGGCAGGTTCAACGGGGGGGCGTGGGGAGATCAAGGCGGCTTCTCCGGTGGCAGGGGCCAAAACTGGGCATACAACTTTTGTAGGACCAGATTTTGCATAAAAGCGCAGCATCTGGCAATAACCCGCAGAATTCCAACCCCCCTTTGTGCCGATATGGGGGTAACTGGTATGACAAAAAGCGGAAAAACGGTCAAAAAGTGATATTGCCCTGATTGATTGAGTGCGCAATTCGTGCACAGTTCGGGCAACCATCCGGCGAGAACGATGCACTCCCGGGTCTATTGCCCGACCAAACAAACTGCATCGACATGGGAGAGAGACGTGAGTTTCACCAAATCATTCGCGGGACTAGCCGCGCTTACCGTTTCGGTTCTGGCGCTGACCGGCGCCGCTCTGGCCGCTGACTACAACTGGACCTTCCAGACCTCGGAAAGCGCTGGCGAGCCTGGCTTCATCAACAAGCAGAAGTGGGCCGACAGCGTCACCGAACTGTCCGGTGGCCGCATTGAAATCGAACTGCTGCCAATCGGCGCGGTCGTTCCACACACCGATACGCTGGAATCGGTTGGCGCCGGCATCCTGCAGGGCCACCTGACCGACCCAAGCTATTTTGCCGGCAAGGATCCAGCATTTGCCATGATGGGCAATCTGGTTGGTGCTTGGAGCGATCCATTCGAACTGCTGGGCTTCATGCAGTCCGGTGGCGGCAATGAGCTCTACGCCGAACTGGTTGAGCCATATGGTGTGCACCTGATCGGCACTGCTGCAACTGAACCAGAAGCCTTCGTGGCTTCGGTGCCGCTGCGCAGCGTTGAAGACCTCAAGGGCCTCAAGATGCGTGCCCCTGAAGGCATGGTCTATGAGATCTTCTCCAAGGCCGGCGCTTCGCCAGTGGCCCTGCCCGGTTCGGAAGTGTTCACCTCGCTCGACAAGGGCGTGATCGATGCCGCTGACTACACGGTGTTTGCCGCCAATCAGGGCCAGGGCATGAACGATATCGCTCATTACCCGCTCTATCCCGGCTTCCACTCGCTGCCGCTGATCGATATTTCGATGAACAAGGAAATCTGGGACGGCCTGCCAGCCGATCTGCAGGCGATCCTGAATGCATCGGTCGACCAGTTCATCTTCCAGCACATCTACTCGGTGCGTCAGCTTGATGCTGCAGCCGTGGCGGAAGCCAAGGCTAACCCTGAGATCGAGATCATCAACTGGTCGGGTGACGAGCGCGCCAAATTCCGCCGCATTGCGCAGGACGAATGGAAGAACTGGGCCGCCAAGACCGATATGACCCAGCGCTACTACGACACGGTCATTGCCTATCTCGAAGGCCGTAACCTGATCTAGTCTGGTCCAGGTACCAACACCAAAACAAAGCGCCCGGCGGAGCATTCGGCCGGGCGCAAATGTATCGACCAGGAGACCCCAGATGGCCGACGACGTTGACATTGCCGCGGTCGCCGATGATGGCGACGCCGAAATCCGCACCGGTCTGGACCGGGTAGTTTCAGGCTCAAGCAAGATACTGGCCTGGGCCATTTTCCTGGCTTTTGGCATTACCGTCTATGAAGTGATTTCGCGCTACGTCTTCGACAGCCCGACCTTCTGGGCGCATGAGACAACGACGTTTCTGATTGCCGCGATCTTTCTGGTTGGCGGACCAATTGCCTTGGCGCGCGACAAGCATATCCGCGTGCGCATGATCTATGATGCGGTTTCGCCCAAGGGCCGCCGCATCCTCGATATCGTCAATTCGATCATCGCCATGGTGTTCTTCGCCGGGCTTGCCTATGCGGGCTGGATCATGTCGTGGAAGGCCACGCATTCGCCCACGGGCGAGATCCGCTTTGAGGGCACGGGCACCTCGTGGAACCCGCCGACGCCGGCCCTGCTGAAAATGCTGGTTCTGGTGTGCGTTGCCCTGATGTTCGTGCAGACCTTTTTGCATCTGATTGCCGCCATTCGCCGCGATGTTTCCGCACCGGCCAACCGCGCCGGGGAGAAATAATCATGGGCTTCAGCGCACTTGGAATTGAATACGGCTCTTACATTCTGGTTGGCTGCATCTTCTTGCTGCTGCTGACCGGCCAGCCACTGGCCTGGGTAACCGGTCTGGTTGCCCTGATTTTCACCTTTGGCTGGTTTGGCGGCAACGCCCTGCCTTTGGTGACCTCGCGCATTTTCGGTTTCATCACCGAATATTCGCTGGTTGCCATTCCCATGTTCATCCTGATGGCCGCCATGCTGGATCGATCCGGCATCGCCAAGGATCTGTTCAACGGCATGCGGGTGCTGGCCGGGCGATTGCCGGGTGGTGTCGCCGTGCAGACGCTGATCGTGGCCATTCTGATGGCTGCGATGTCGGGCGTGATTGGCGGCGAGATCGTGCTGCTGGGCATTCTGGCACTGCCCCAGATGCTGCGCCTGGGCTATGATCGCAACCTGTCGATTGGCGTGGTGTGCGCCGGTGGCTCGCTTGGCACCATGATGCCGCCATCGATCGTGCTGATCATCTACGGTCTGGTGGCCAGTGTCTCGATTGCCGATCTGTTCGTGGCCGCGATCACCCCTGCCCTGCTCCTGTTAGCGTTCTACATCGCCTATGTGCTGTTCATCTGCATTCGCAATCCGCAAATGGGCCCGCCCATGTCCGATGAAGAGATGGCCAAGGAATCCGTCAGCAGCGCGCTGAAGTCGGTGGCCGCGCCCCTGTTCATCGTGCTGGTGGTGCTGGGTTCGATCTATGGCGGCATCGCCTCGATCACCGAAGCCGCCGCGCTTGGTGTGTCGGCGGTGCTGGTGGTGTCGCTGATGCGACGCGAACTGACCGTCAAAATGGTGCAGGACAGCCTGGTTCATACGCTCGAGACCTGCGGCATGATCATCTGGATCGGTATCGCAGCAGCGGTGCTGGTCGGCGTCTATAACCTGATGGGCGGCAACCGCTTTGTGGCCGACGCCATTCTGAGCCTGAATGCACCACCGGTGGTGATCATCATGGTGATGATGGCAATCCTGCTGGTGCTGGGCATGTTCCTGGACTGGATCGGCATCGCACTGCTCACCCTGCCGATCTTCGTGCCGATCGTGATCACGCTGGGCTATGACCCGATCTGGTTCGGCATTCTGTTCGCTGTGAACATGCAGGTATCATATCTGACGCCACCATTCGGCCCGGCCGCGTTCTATCTCAAGAGCGTTGCGCCAAAGGAGATCACGCTCAAGCACATCTACACCGCACTGTTGCCGTTCATTGCGCTGCAGCTGGTGGTGCTGGCGATAATCCTGTTCTTCCCACCGATCGCTACCTGGGCGATCAACTAGACAAAAATGCCCGTGCCACCTGACAGTGGCGCGGGCACTTTCCTATTACGCAGTTGGCTTTGAAGCCAATCAGCGCGAGAACGGAACGGAGGCCGTGAGCACCGAACCGGACTCGTTGAACTCCACTTCAAAATCCACCGTGATGGTGCCATCAACCAGCAGGATGCGCGCCCCGATACGGACCTCGCTACCCGAACGATCACGCTGAGACTCGCGCAGATCAAAGCTGATGCGGTCGCCGCGTTTGATGCCAATCGCTGAACCGGTAAAGCCGGCATTGGAGCTCATCACCGCTTCATAGCGTCCGTTATCATCGCTATAGGCAATGGTCCCACTGATCGAGAGCGTGGTGTCGACCAATGAACAACGCCCGGTATAGTTGATACGGCTTTGATTGCCTTTGGCCACCGACAAACGGCAGCGAAATGGCTCAGGCTCATCCCCGCCGATCAGCGTGCCTTCGCCGCGCCATTGATCGATGTAGGTCGAAAGTAATTCGACCTCGGCCACCCCGGCATGGGCTGGTGCGCTGGGGGCCAGCGTGGCCAGCACCATCAGGAGCAATGACAATATGGATGTTGGCTTCTTCACTCGAGGGTCTCCTCCGCAGACTGATTTCTGAACCGGCCCCTTATCTGGTCGCGTCAGGCAGCTGCAAAAGTGTGGCAACGGACGCTCGACTTAAGACTGGCGCAATAAAGCGTCATGCAAAGTAGCCGCCAATACGTAACCAGCGAGTTCATAAGGCGGACTAGGTGAGCAAATCTGACGGGTCCATTATCGATGTCCGCGCGGTGAACTACACACTGCAAGTTGCGGGTCGTCCGCTGCATATTCTCAAGAATGTCTCGCTGCAGACCAAGCCATCCGAGGTGGTTGCTATTGTCGGCCCATCGGGCAGCGGCAAGACCTCATTGCTGATGTTGCTGGCGGGGCTGGAACGCGTGACGTCGGGCAGCCTGGCTGTCAACGGCGCCGATCTGACAGCGCTGGGCGAAGATGATCTGGCCCGGTTTCGGCGCCACACCATGGGGATCGTATTCCAGAGTTTTCACTTGATCCCGTCCCTGAGCGCGATCGACAATGTCGGATTGGCGCTGGAAATTGCGGCACCGGAATTGTCGCAAAGCCAGGTCCGGGAACAGGCCAGCGCCGCACTGGCGGCAGTCGGACTGGCTGATCGGCTCGAGCATCGCCCCACCGCCCTATCAGGTGGTGAACAACAACGCGTCGGCCTGGCGCGCGCCATGGTTGCCAATCCGCCGCTCCTGCTGGCCGATGAACCGACCGGCAATCTGGACCAGAAGACCGGCGCCATGGTGATCGAGTTGATGTTCAATCTGGCCCGTGAACGAGGGACTGCCGTAGTGCTGATCACCCATGATGCGGCATTGGCGGCTCGCGCCGACCGGGTGCTTACCATGACACAGGGCGAGTTGGTTGAAGCTGCGGTGACGTATTGATGCGCGCGATCTGGGCCACAGTACGGATCGGGCTACTCGATCTGCGCGGCGATATGCGCCGGTTCATATTGCTGCTGGTGTGTCTGGCAGTGGGCACGGCGTTGATTGCCGGGGTGAACTCGGTGGGCGCCAGCATCACCCAGGCAATCGACAGAAACGCCGCCGAATTGATGGGCGGCGATCTCGAATTATCGCGCGCAGACAGACCGGCAACGAGCGGTGAGCTCGCGCAAATGCTGCAATATGGGCAGGTCGCGGCAGTCGTTGATACCAATGTGCGGGCGCAATCGGCAGCGCAGGATGCCTTTGTCGATCTGGCTGCGGTGGGTGACGGTTATCCACTGCTCGGACGGGTTGTCAGCCCGCACTTGGCGGGCGGCACCCCAATCTCCGAATTCCTTGCCCCCCGCGATGATCTCTATGGCGCACTTCTGGCGCCAGTGTTGCTGGACCAGTTGGGCCTTTCTGTCGGTGACAGTTTTGAGCTGGGTGGCACGACTTTCCAGGCACGCGGCACCCTGACCAAACTGCCTGACGGACCGGTGCGTGGGTTCCGGCTGGGGCTGACCACAGTGGTCACCAATGAGGGACTGGCAAGTCTGCGCGATCGCAGTTCACCCCTGCCCGGACTGGGCAACTGGTTCCGCTACAAGCTGCTGCTGAATGCCGGGCAGGATGTCGAAATGGTCCGCGCCGCACTGGATGACGAACTTGGCGCAACGGGTTGGTCGAGCCGCACCGCGCGCGACGGGCTTGGACCAATGGTGCGTTATTACGACCTGTTCATGCGCTTTTTGGTGATTGTAGGTCTTGGATCGCTGATGATCGGCGGCGTTAGCGTCTGGACGAGTATGCGGGCCTATATTTCCGAGCGGTCCAGTGTCATCGCCATTCTGCGTAGCCTTGGGGCCGAAAAGTCCCGCGTGATGCTGCATTTTTTTACGCAGGTGATCGCACTTGCTGCCATTGGCGTGGGCGCGGGCCTGTTGGTCGGCGGGGTTGCCGCCTATGTGGTTCTGCCGGCCATTGGTGAGGCAGTGGGCATTGAACTGGCACCGAGCGTGCATCTCCAACCCCTGCTCGTTGCCGGAGGTGCCGGGTTCCTGACCGCCTTTGCCTTCGCCTATCTGCCATTGCAGCAAACCCAGGCCATCCGCCCCGTGACACTGTTTCGATCGCGGGGTGTGGCGGCGCCACCCGTGGACTGGCGCGGGCTATTGCTGACCTGGCAGATCGCTCCACTACTGGCGATCATCGGGGGATTTTACTGGCTGGCGGTGCTGATGACCGGCGATCCCCTCATCGTGCTGGCTTTCGGCGCAGTAGGCGTACTGGCGGCATTTGTGTTCCACCAGGTGAGCCTGTTTGCCCGCCTGTCGCTGGGGCGCGTGCCCTATGTTCCACTGCGTATCGTGCGGCACGCCTTGCGCGGCATTGCCGCGTACGGATCTAACGCGGCCGCCGTGGTGATCTCGATGGGCATGGCACTGACCATGCTGATTGTGGTGCTGGTGCTGCAGGGCAATCTTCGTCAGGAATTCCTGGGCGCTTCGTCCTTCGATGTGCCCACGCTGGTGGCATCGGACCTGTTTCCTGATGAAGTCGAAACCATTGAGGCGATGGTTGGCGTTGATAGCGATATTGCGCTGGCGGTTGCGACACCGATGTTGCGTGGGGCACTGACGGCGATCAATGGCGTGGCGGTGAAAGACGTGCGTACCCGCGGCCCCGAAGCAACATTCCTGCTATCGGGTGAGGTTCCCCTGACCTATCGGCCATCGATGCCAGCGGCATCCAAGTTGATGGCGGGCGAATGGTGGGCAGCCGACTACAGCGGACCAGGCAAGGTATCCTTGCATCATAGTCTGCGCTCGGGTCTTGGCGTCGACATCGGGGACAGCCTGACCTTCGACATTTTCGGCGACGCTGTGGATGTCGAAATTGCCAGTTTCCGAGACTATTCCTGGCAGGGCGGCATCGACTTTCTGGCGACGTTTTCGCCGGGTGTGCTGGATGCCTACCCCATGACGTTGTTTTCAGCCGTCACCGCTCAGCCGGGCGCTGAGGAAGCCGCTGAGCGGGCGCTGGCTACCGCCGTGCCAGACATCAATTTCATTGCGGTGGGCGACACGCTCAAACAGATCACAACAGCGCTTGGCCAGTTGTCATTTGCTGCAGCGCTGGTGGGTGGGTTGGCCGTGGGCAACGGCCTTCTGGTCCTGATCGGCAGCCTGGCAACGGGGCGCCGGCAGCGCGAAGCCGACGCCGTGATCACGAAGGTACTGGGCGCCACCCGGATTGAACTGCTGGCAACAGCCAGCATGCAGTATCTGGTACTGGCGATCATCGCTTCGATACCCGCTGTCGCGCTGGGAATCGGACTGGGTTGGCTGATTGGTCTGGCGTTGCTGGATGTGGAATTCACGGTTCAGCTCGATGCGCTGGGCATCGTTCTGGGATGTGCGATCGCCATCACCGCGCTGCTAGGTGCGCTCACAATCCTGCGTGCCACATCTCGACGCCCCGCCCTGTTGCTGCGCGACCTTTAATTCGCGCGATGAATCCGGCGTCGCGGGGCTCGAACGGGCGCAACGCTTGACTTTGCGTGGTAGCAAAACGACACTGTTGCCTTGAGATTGAACGCGTATTTCTAACGGTGCCGAACCGCGCTGCGCAGCGTTCCAGCCAGAACGACCCGCACGCATGACAGAGCGCCTCGGAGGCCATTTTCGGCGTTGAGCGACACCCTCCGAAAATCAAACGAAAAAATTCACAAGTTTTTTGTTTTTTTTCGTTCCTTGTCGAATTTTTTTCAACTTCGCAAATAATTGCTGACTGTCGCTCGAAGCGCGCCTGAGGTGCCCGATGCGGATCTGATGGTCAGATACAGCTCGATGACAGCAGCGCCCCTGCCAAGCTACTGATACACAACCGCAATTTTCCTCTGTTCGGCGTCGCGTCTGTGCATGGTAACCGCAAAATTTAGCGTCATTCCCACCCGCGAGTGACCTTCGATCTCGCTGAAAAGGGAGCGCATTTCGCCAAATAGCGGGGCGAAATGCAACGTCATAACGGATCGCCACTTGCATTGACTTTTGGTGAAATTGCCACATATTCGATAATTAACCGCAGTTAAGAACAACAAGTCACAAAACAGCGGTGCGCGTCGGGGTAGGCGCGAAATCTGAGGTACGCACGTCAGGCGATTGATCGACGGTCCCGGAGGGTGGACTGTTTGATGCTGCGCGGTCGTGTCCGGATTTTCGAAATTACCCCTAAGGAGGAGGCTCGACCATGGCGGTCCGGGCCGATCTGGGAGGAAAGTATATGACACGGCTCAGCCGCTTCATGATGGCCCCGCTACTGGGCGCACTACTATCGACAACCGCACTTGCTCAGGGGACGATGACCGACGTCGGCACGCCCCGCAACGAGACACTGATCGTGCAGACCTTTGACGGCAAGGTCGCCAATCCCGATGCACAGAACCCCTTCATTTCCTATGCGATCTGGCGTGGCTTCCGTGAGCTCGGCTGGAGCTCGCTGTGGGAGATGGATACCGCGACCGGTAAATCCTATACCGAGCTTGCCGCGGAGATGCCTGAGGTCCTCAACGACGAGCATACCAAGTTCCGCGTCAAGCTGCGCGAGGGCGTGTACTGGAGCGACGGTGTCGAATTCACCACCGCCGATCTGGACTACACGCTCGACGCCACTTTCAAGTACCGGGACAAGCTCACCCGCGTTTCCCAGGTCGCCAGCCTGATCAAGAGCTGGGAAGTGATCGACGACTACACCATTGAGTTCGAAACCACCGAACCATCGTACGATTTCGAGACGGCCATGGGTGTGTACTCATGGGGCGCCCGCTTCGTGCCCGTTCCCAAGCACATCTTCGAGCCGCTTGGCGATGACGTGATCACCTTCAACAACGCTCCTGCCGTTACGCTCGGGCCATACAAGATCAAGGAATACGATCCGAATGGCTTCTGGCAGCTGTGGGAGCTGCGTGATGACTGGGAGCGTTCCGGTTGGGGCAATCTGGGCGAGCCCAAGGCCAAGTACGTTCTCTACAAGGACTTTGGCGCTGAAGAGACACGCACGCTGGCGTTCGTTCAGAACCAGTACGATATCGACACCTTCATGAGCCCGGATTCGATCCAGGCGGCGAAGGCTCGCAATCCGAACATTCAGACGTTCTCCGACAGCCTTCCCTACCATGACATGAACGATGCCTGCTCGTGGGCACTGTACATGAACCAGCACCAGGCTCCTTACGACCTCGAAGAGGCACGTTGGGCCATGGCCCTGTCGCTCGACCTCAAGCAGGTTGGCATCACCGCTCTGAGTGGCCAGTTCAAGGTTGCCGCATTGCCGATCGCCGACACACCTGTGACCGGTCCGATCTTTTATGAGCCTTCGGCTGATTTCCTTTCGAACCTGACCCTGTCTGACGGCTACAAGCCGTTCGATCCCAACTTTGGTGCAGACCTTGTTGCTGCGCTCAAGGAACAGGGCATGCCTGAATCCGAACTGCCATCCGCCGACAATATCGCGGCGAGCTTTGGTGGCGGTTGGTGGAAGCATGACACCGCAGAAGCCGAAAAGCTGTTCGCTTCGGTCGGCATGACCAAAGGCGATGACGGCTTCTACATGATGCCAGATGGCACACCTTGGGAAATCACCCTGACTACTCCGGGCGACTGGAACAAGAACATGCAGCGGCTTGGTTTCTCCATCGCCGACAGCTGGAAGAAGGCGGGTATCAATGTTTCCGTCCAGCAGGTCGACAGTGGTGAGTTCGGCGCAACCCGGACAACCAACTCCAAGATGGAAGTGATGTTGGATTGGGCCAATACCTGCGTCTACAACGCCAACTGGCGTAATAGCTGGGGCGTGTTCAAGGCTGACAACGTCAAGGATGCCAATTCGGACGAAGCGCTGAACGGCAACTGGATGCGTGTCACCGATCCCGAGATCTTCGACATCGTCGAAGAGAGCGCCTCGCTTGAGACGACCTCGCCCGAATACATCGCCAATGGTCTCGAGATTGCGCACAAGCTGACCACCACGATGCAGGCGATCAACCTGATGGGTATTCCCACGACGGTTCCAACCAACAGCACTTACTGGACGAACTACTCCAAGCAGGACAACTTCTATGCTGCTCCTTACACTTGGTGGTCCTCGTTCAAGAAGACGCTGGTGAACATCGAACCCACGGGCAAGGAATAGTCCTCCCGACTAGTGATGGGGCGGCGTTCGCGTCGCCCCCTCCACTTCCTCGACGATTCAAGGATTAAGTTATGGGCGTGCTCCAGTACGTTGCCAAGCGAGTAGGTCTGTACCTTGCAGTCCTGTTTGTTGGCCTGACGATCACCTTCTTCCTCCCGCGCGTGATGCCGGTGAACCCGATTGATGGCTATATCGGTGAACTGCAGTCACTGTCTTCAGGGAGCCTGACTTCAGAGGCGATTGCCGAACTCAGAGAGAATCTCGAGGAGCTCTACGGCCTCAAGGGTGACATCGGCACCCAGTATCTGTCCTATCTGGAGCGCGTTATCCTGCGCTTCGACTTCGGCCCCTCCTTTGCCTATTACCCTGCCGACGTCAAAACGATCATTTTCAACGCCCTGCCCTGGACGCTGACGCTGCTGCTGACCACCACCGTTATCGGCTGGGCGCTGGGCAATATGGTGGGCCTGGTGGCGGGCTACTTCCACACCCGCAAGATGGCGACGGTGCTGGAGATCGTGGGGATCATGATCTACCCGATCCCCTATTACATCTTGGCGGTGTCGGTGATCCTGCTGTTCGCCTATGTCTGGCCGATCTTCCCGCTGTCAGCGACCTTCCCGGTCGGTGAGTTCTCGCTGAACAAGATGTGGCTGATCATCTACAACTCCTTCCTGCCCGCTTTGGCACTGGTGTTGGCCGGGTTTGGCTGGAACATCCTGAGCATGAAAGCCCTGGCGGTCGCCACGACCGAAGAAGCCTATGTGACCTATGCACGGCTCAAGGGCGCGTCAAACTGGACGCGGATGACACGCTACGTGTTCCGCAACGCCATGCTGCCCCAGGTCACAGCGCTCGCGCTGTCCATCGGCACCGTGTTCAACGGCGCCCTGCTCACCGAGATCATCTTCTCATTCCCCGGCGTCGGTCTGATCATGCGCACCGCAGCAAGCGGGGGCGATTACAACGTCCTTTACGGCGTGATCACCGTGTCGATCATCGCGGTGGCGACTGCTGGCCTTGTGATCGACCTGCTTTACCCACTCCTCGATCCCCGGATTCGTCACAAATGAGTAGCAACACCAAAACTGCCGCCGCCCCGGTGCTGCTGAGCACTCGCCCGAAATGGGAGAGCCTGCTCTGGCTGCTCAACATCCGGCTCATCATCGGCCTGACCATCGTCGGCGTGCTGGCTGTCGGCAGCTACATCCTGCCCATCTTCAACACGGTCGACCCCTCCGAACAGGCGACATACTGGAAGAACCTGCCCATGTCGGGCGAGCACCTTCTGGGCACCAACTCGCTGGGTCAGGACATCTTCTGGTACCTGGTCTATTCGGTCCGCAATTCCCTGACGCTTGGGTTTGTGGTGGCCATCGGCGTGACGATCATTTCCACGATCGTCGGCCTGAGTGCCGGCTATATCGGGGGCAGCTTCGAGCGGATCGTCATGCTCATCGTCGACACCTTCATCACCATCCCCCTGCTACCCGTACTGATCATTCTGGGCGCGGTTATTCGCGGCAACTCGACCTTTCTGACAGTTGGTCTGGTGATCATCATCTTCGGGTGGGCCTGGGGTGCTAGAACGGTACGGTCGATGGCGCTGACCCTGCGCGAACGCGAGTTCATCAACATGGCGCGCTTTTCGGGGGCCAATACGATCCACGTGCTCGTCAACGAGATCTTCCCCTATGTGTCGGCCTATCTGCTGGTGGGCTTCATCAACACGGTGCTGTTCGCCATCAATACCGAAGCCACCCTTGCGGTGATCGGCCTGTCCAAGGTGGAGGTGCCGACCCTGGGCTCAATCATCTTCTGGGCGCTCAGCTACAACGCAATGTTCACCGGCAACTATGTGTGGATCGTTGCGCCCATTCTCACCACAGTGACCCTGTTCCTGGGCCTGTTTCTCACCTCGACCGGCTTTAATGCCGCATTTGCAAGCAAGCGCGGTGTTGCATGATCCGTCTTAATAACCTCGTTGTCTCCTATCGAACCGGCCGCGGCGCCATCAATGCAGTAGACGGTGTCTCTGTTGAAATTCCCGATGGCTGCATTGTCGGCATCGCCGGCGAGTCCGGGTGTGGCAAGTCCACATTGATGAAGGCGATCTACGGAGACATCATGTCCCCGATGACGCTTTCTGAAGGCGGGATCGACTACGGCTTCAAGAACGAACGTGGCGAGCAGATCACCAGCTCCAACATTCAGGAAGAGTGGTTCAAGCGCATTTCCTACGTGCCACAGAGTTCGATGAACTCGCTTAATCCAGTGGTGCGCGTGGGCACGCAGTTTGTCGACTTTCCTGGTTCGGACCTCGACAAGAAGCGGGTCATGGAGCAGGTGCGCGCCTATGTCGGCAAGCTGGGGCTGCCGCAGGAAGCCCTTGATGCCTTCCCGCATCAGCTCTCGGGCGGCATGCGCCAGCGTGTGATGATTGCACTGGCCACCTTCTTCCAGCCCGAGCTCATCCTTGCTGATGAGCCGACCACGGCGCTCGACGTGGTGGTGCAAAAGGAAATCCTGCTGCTGCTGATGGAACTGCAGGAGCAGATGAAGAACACGATCCTTATCGTGTCGCACGATATGGGTGTGCACTATCAGGTCACCAATCGCATGCTGATCATGTACGCCGCCAAGGCCGCCGAGTACGGCGAGTCCGAAGCCATCTTCCGCGATCCACTGCATCCTTATACGCGCATGCTGATCAACTCCCTGCCCACCATTGGCGACGACCGCGCCCGTCAGGGCATTCCGGGGACGCCGCCAAGCCTGTGGCGCAAGCTGAGCGGCTGTCGCTTTGCCGACCGGTGCCCGCTGGCAACCGACAAATGCCGGGCCGAAGAGCCCGAATTCATCGAACACAGACCCGGACAATGGGCCGCGTGCCACTATGCGGGCACCGAAATTACGCAGTCGGGGGACGGATCATGGCAGTAATTTTGCGCACTGAAGGGCTCAACAAGGTCTACCGCCTGGGCAGCCTGACCCGGAACAAGCAAATCCGCGCGCTGCACGATGTGAACCTGAACATCGAGAGCGACGAACCCGCCATCATCAGCGTGGTGGGAGAGTCGGGCAGCGGCAAGACAACGCTGGCCAAGACCCTGCTCCGTCTGGTCGAGCCCACTTCGGGCCGTGCAATTGTCTACGACAAGGTGGTGGCGGGAAAGGGCGTCAGGCCCAACAAGCGCGAGTTCCTGCGCTCCATCCAGCCTATCTTTCAGAACCCGTTTGAGGCGTTCAGCCGCTATCGCCCGGTCGACGCCTATCTCCATGAGACGGCGACACGCGTCGCCCGCCTCAAGGGCGAAGAGGCTTATGGTGCCATCGAAACCGCACTGGCATCTGTGGGACTGGAATATGCCGATGTGCGCGGCAAGTACTCCAACCAGTTCTCTGGTGGTGAACTGCAGCGCGTTTCCATCGCACGAGCGCTGATCCCCGAGCCGAGCCTGATCATCGCCGACGAGCCCGTTTCGATGATCGACGCGTCGCGCCGCATGATCATCATCAATCTGTTCCTCAAACTCAAGCTCGAGGCCAAGCGGAGCTTTTTGTATATCACCCACGATCTGGCGACCGCCTACTACATCAGCGATTACGTCGCGGTGATGAACAAGGGCGTCATTGTGGAGTTTGGTACGGCGCAGTCCGTGATGGGCAATCCGCAGCACGACTATACCAAGCTGCTCCTCTCCTCGATCCCAAGCACGCAGAAGCGCTGGCGGCCTCGGGTAACACCATCATCCCCCGGCGTGGTTTCGGCATAGAGTCTTCTCAGACACAGGAACCAGACATGTCTTCTTCAATTCAATCCTCCAGCGAAGCATCGCTGTGGGCAACCTATGAAGCTGCGCTGAACGGTCCCAGTGAGGGCAATCCGTTTGTGGATGTCACGCTGTCCGCGGTGTTCACGCAGGGCGACAAGCAGATCAAGACCGCCGGGTTCTATGACGGGGATGGCGTCTATCGCATCCGCTTCCTGCCCGAAACGACTGGTGAATGGTCCTTTTTGACGCGCAGCAATGCGGGTGCACTGGACGGAGTACAGGGCAAGCTGGATGTAGCGCCCGCCAAAGCACACCATCACGGTCCGGTGCGCCCCGCAAACACATTCCACTACCGCCACGCTGACGGTACGCGCCATATCAGCATGGGCACCACCGCCTATGCCTGGACCCATCAGGGCGGCGCGCTGGAAGAACAAACACTGGCCAGCCTGGCCAAGTCACCGTTCAACAAGATCCGCATGTGCGTTTTCCCCAAGCACTATCGCTACAATCAGAACGAGCCCGAGCTCTATCCCTATGAGGTGCTGAGCAAGGGCCGGAGCGATTGGCCAGGTAAACCACTTGAAGGCTGGTCGTTTGATTTCGAGCGGTTCAACCCAGCCTTCTTCCATCACCTGGAGAAGCGCATCAATGATCTGGCGGCGATTGGCGTTGAGGCCGATCTGATCGTGCTGCACCCCTATGATCGCTGGGGCTTTTCACGCATGACACCGGCGCAGGACGATCTCTACCTGCGCTATCTGGTCGCCCGGCTTTCGGCTTTCCCCAATGTGTGGTGGTCGATGGCCAATGAGTACGATTTCATGGCGTCCAAATCGCTGGATGACTGGAACCGCATGATTGAGGTCGTCTCGGACAGCGATCCTTTTGATCACCTGTTGTCAATCCATAACGGCTTTGCGCCTTTCGACTACAACCACCCCAAAATCACCCATGTCTCGATCCAGCGGCAGGACACGTCGCGCGCGCTGGAATGGCGGCTGGCCCATGGCAAACCGATTTCGGATGATGAATGCTCCTATGAGGGCGATATCGCCGAGGATTGGGGCAATATCAGCGGCGGCGAAATGGTGCACCGGTTCTGGCTGGGCATGGTCAGTGGCGGGTACATGACCCACGGCGAAACCTACTACAACGACAGCGAAACGCTGTGGTGGAGCAAGGGCGGAAAGCTGACGGGCGAGAGCCCTGCCCGCATCGCCTTTCTCAAGCGTATCGTTGAAGACGGCCCAGATGAAGGTCTGGACCCGCTGCCGCATACCGGGCGCTACCGCATTATGGCTGCTGGCGGGCTTGACCATGTCAAACTCCCCGATCTGATTGCGCCAATGCCAGGCGAGGAGGACTGGGTGCCAGCCCGCATCTTTTACGCCACGGCGGGCCAGCCGCATCGCTACTACCTCAGCTATTTCGGCGGCAATCAACCGCGCGAACTGAACGTGGCCGTGCCACCAAACGAGCATTACAGCGCCGAGTTGATCGACACCTGGGAGATGACCCAGACCCCGCTTGCGGACAGCGTAAAGCGCGGTGACGTGCTGCATTTCGCGCCCAAGCCCTACCAAGCAGTGCTGCTGAAGCGCATCGACGCCTGAGCCATCGGAGATTATTGAGATGACGGACAATATTGCGAAATGGGACTTCTTCGACCTCGTTCTGGAGGGCCCATCTGCGGGTAATCCCTATCTGGATGTTTCCCTTGAGGCGGTGTTTAGCCAAGGTGCGCGAAGTATCCGTGTACCCGGCTTTTATGACGGAGATGGCCGCTATGTCGTTCGTTTCATGCCGGATGCGGAAGGCGAATGGAACTACACAACCAAGTCCTCGGTCGGCGAACTGAACGGCAAGTCTGGTCGTGTGACGGCGACCGCTGCAGCCAAGGACGTGCATGGGCCTGTCGTCGTCACGGACCAGTTCCATTTTGCCTATGCCGATGGCACACGCTACCTGCCGTTCGGCACGACATGCTATGCGTGGACACATCAGCCGCTGGCGCTGCAGGCAGAGACCCTGAAGACGCTTGAAACCGCAGGTTTCAACAAGCTGCGCATGGGCGTATTCCCCAAGGATTACCCGTTCAACACCAATGAGCCACTGCACTCAGTGTTTCTGGAAGGTCCTGACGGCAAGCCCGATTTTGATCGGCCAAACCCCGTCGCGTTCCGGCATTTCGAACAGCAGGTCGGCAAGCTGCGCGATATGGGCATCGAAGCCGATGTTATCATGTTCCACCCCTATGACCGCTGGGGTTATGCCGACATGTCGGCGGAGCAGGATTATCGCTATGTGGCCTATCTTGCAGCGCGCCTGGCAGCCTATCGCAATGTGTGGTGGGCGCTGGCCAATGAATACGACTTCCTGCTCGATACCAAGCCAATGGAACAGTGGGACCGGTTCTTCCAGATTCTGGAAGAAAACGACCCCTATGGCCGCCTGAAGTCGATCCATAATGGCGATGTGCGTAAAAATTACGACCACTCCAAGCCCTGGGTCAGCCATGTCTGCATCCAGAACTGGGATGTGAAGCGCACCTCGGACTGGCGCGATGATTACGGCAAGCCGGTGATCAATGACGAGCCGGAATATGAGGGCAATATCTGGCCGTCCTGGGGCAACATCACAGCGCAGGAGCTGGTGCACCGGTTCTGGACCACGACCATGCGTGGCGGCTATGCCGGGCATGGCGAGACCTATGCGCATCCCGAAGACATCATCTGGTGGGCCAAGGGTGGCAAGCTCTACGGTAAGGCCTGGCAGCGTCTGAAGTATCTCCGCGAAGTCCTTGAGCAGGACGCCACAAACGGGCTGACGCCTATCGGCAAATCCACCGATTTCCCATGGAGCCGCGTGTCTGGCGCGACCGATGGCGATGTTCGCTACATCTATTTTGGCGAACATCAGCCGGTCGAGTGGGGTTCAGGCCTGCCGATGGAGCCGGGCGATTATGATGTCGAGGTGATCGACACCTGGAACATGACGGTCAGCAAAGCCGAGATCATTGACGCCATCGTGCCGCATCCGACGCGCCATGGCGAAGTGGTGCGCGGCGGCAAGCCACTGGCCGCGTTCAGTGTCAAGTTGCCGGGCAAGCCCTATCTGGCCATTCGTTGCCGCAAGAAGGGCTGAGCATACCCCTGCCCTATACGGCAGGATGATTTCCGACCAACTTGCCAGCGAGGGGATCAAATCCGCTCGCTGGCTTTTTTGTGCACGGGGATTGGTCGATTGCGACCCGGCGTGGCGTCAACAAAATAGACCCCGAATGCTGTGCATCCGGGGCCTCTATCTCAGGGATGACGGCGTTCGGGATTATCCGAAGTTGGCCAGTTCCTGCACGCCGCGATCGAAACGGGCGAGCTTGGCGTAGAAATCTTCAAGGATGTAGCGGATATCGATGCTGTCATAGACCCGGATCGGCCGGTTCTGACCGGTATGAACGTAGTTCATGTGACTGTTGAACTCGGGCGCCGGACGCCAGTCCGACACGCCACCATTGGGGTTGAGGATAACCGACAATGCGGGCGTGTCACCGAGCGAACGATGCTCGATCGGGCCCTGGTGGACACGCAGGTTCCAGTCGATCAGTTGATCGACCAGATACTTGCCGATGGCGCCCTTGTCCTCGCAGCGTTCCTGCAGCTCGGCATAGCTGACCGACATCATGCGATAGACCGTGGACGGGATCTGGCGCACCTCAATCTTGGAGCGCATCACCACATTGGCCGAGGCGATGTCATTCATCAGATTGAACTCACGACCGCCGACTGGCCAGGTACCGCCACCGATCCAGACACACACCACGTTGCGCTCAGCGATGCGCGGTTCCATCAGCAGGGCCGACGCCATGTCGGTGAGCGGGCCAAGGAAGGCCACGTAGAGCGGCCGGTCGTCATCAGCCATGGCGTGGTCGATGATCATCTGTGCACCCGCCGACGGTACGGCGGTATTCTCGTCTGGCAGTGCAGCTGCCGCGCCATTGGCTACGGGAATGCTGCCGGAAAGATCCATCAAATCAAGGATATGGTCGATTTCCTTACGGCTATCGAGCATCGCCGTCTTGGAGCGATGGTCACCAAAATGGGCGGCAATGATGCCGTGGAAGTCGAACGTCGGCGTTAGCAGTGCGTGCACAATAGTGAACTGATCGTCCGCCTCATTCTTGGCATCAGTGTTCAGGATCAGTCGGGCACGCTTATTGAGCGGCAGCATAGTCGGCAGTCTCCGTAAGTTGTCGCCCGATCAGAACGAGCTGAACAGCGCCTTCTGGGCAATCTTGAGCGCACCAATAGCGTCATGCTTGCTCTGAGCTTCTTTGAGCGCGTCAATATCGAGCACATCAAGACCACGGCCGGCGGCCTTGAGGAAATCAATGGCGTGGTTGGCGGTTGCTACACTGTCCTCGCGGAACGGGAACTGATCGAGCTGCCAGACGCCTTCCCAGTTATTCTTGCGCAGCACGTAAAAGAACTCGAACAGTTCGATGGGGTGCAGGCTACCGGCGACCAGATCATCATCCCAGGAACGGTAATTGTCGTTCACGTCCATGCCGAACAGGCGCCCGTAGTCGATGGCCATCTGGGCAGAGTCGGCAGCGGACTCGCCACCGAACAGGGCATGGCCGAAATCGAGCAGGATGCCGACATTGGGCAGGCCGATCTTTTCGATGCCCAGCAGCGTGCGGGACAGCGAGTCAAAGCTCATATGCACGCGTGGCTCGCGTGGCTTGTATTCGATGACGAATTTTAGGTCGGGGTTTTCGCTGGCGAGTTGGCCAACGCCATCGAGCGAGTTCTTCCACAACGTGCCGTGATCGACCTGGAAGGGATAGTCCCAGCCGTCCTGACCGGGCCACAGCTTGACGTAGTCCGCCCCGAAGAAGCGCACCTGTTCGGCAGCCTCGGTGACCAGCTCGTGGGCACGACGGCGCACGCCAGCGTCGGGGTTGGTGAAGGCGCCCTTGGCAAATTCACGGGTGTAAATCTCGGGCGTAATGCCGATGACGCTGAGATTGTTGCGATCCAGCGCGGTCTTGATCTGCTCCTTGGAGAACTCACCACCGAAATAGGGGTAGTTGATGTCGACAACCGAAAGGTCCTTGACCTGACCGGCAATATCAATCGCCTCGATCACGCTGCGCGGCGGGCCGTAACCATCGGTCGCGTAGCGGTCCACATAGGTAGCAAAATGCCAGATGCCGGCGCCGTAAAGCTGTTTGCTCATGATAATCCTCCTCCGTTCGTCCCCGTTTGGGGTTGTGTATGTAGCGTCTGCGCCATCGCGCCGTGCCAGCGGGAAAGATGCGCAGCGCGGTCATTTTCGCTGATTGTAGGGATGTAGCGTTTGGTTTCAGGGACCGTCGATGTGGCGATCCCCAGACCGGCAAAGGCAAGTGCAGCGGCACCCAGTGCGCTGACCTCAGGCGCGTCGCCCGTGGTGACGGGACGTCCCAGCACGTCAGCCTGGAACTGCATCAGAAAACCATTCTGTGAGGCGCCGCCATCGGCACGCAATTCGGCCAGCCGCACCGTGATATCGCGCTGCATGGCGCTGAAAACGTCGGAAACCTGAAATGCGATTGCCTCGATTGCCGCGCGCGCCAGATGGGCTGGCTTGGTCCCCAGTGACATGCCGGTCAGTGTGCCCCGCGCATCGGAGCGCCAATAGGGTGCGCCCAGGCCAACCAGAGCGGGGACGAAGCTGACGCCATTGCTGTTCGGAACGGTTTCGGCCAGTTCTGAGAGGGCCGCCGCGTCGGTCAGGCCGAGCATTTCTGCCATGAAGGCAGCGGACTGGCCTGATACCGAAATATTACCTTCGAGCGCGTGAACTGGCTGGCCGTTCTGGCTCCAGGCGATCGTGCTGGATATGCCGTGGCTGGAGAGCACGCGCTCACCGGTCAACGTCATCAACGAAGTGCCGGTGCCATAGGTGGCCTTGACCGCACCAGGGGTTCGCACGCCATGGCCAAACAGGGCCGCGTGGGAATCGCCGATCATGGCATGGATCGGGATGCCGGCAGGCAGCGCGGTAGCGTCTTCGGCCAGATGGCCAAAATCTGAATCCGAGCTGCGCACTTCAGGCAGCATTGAGAGTGGCACGTCGAACAGGTTGGCGAGATCAGCGTCCCATTGCAGAGCGGCCGTATCAAACAGTTGGGTGCGCGAGGCGTTGGAATGATCCGTGGCGTGTACGGCGCCGTTGGTCAGTGACCACAGCAGCCAACTGTCCACGGTACCGACGCGGAGTTCACCGCGTTCGGCGCGCGCACGTGCGCCTGACACGTTGTCGAGCAGCCAGGCAATTTTTGCAGCGGGGAACAAAGGATCGAGCGCCAGACCGGTCTTGCGTTCAATGGCATCGGCATGACCGGCAGCGCGCAGGATTTCGCATTTGGGTGCCGAGCGACGGCACTGCCAGATGATGCAGGGGCCGATGGGTTCACCGGTCGCTGCATCCCACACAACGATGGATTCGCGCTGGTTGGAAATGGCCACGGCCACGATGGCGGAAGCGCCTGTTTTGGCAACGAGCTGAGCGATTACCTGCCGAACGCCATCAGCCAGTGCAGTGGCCGATTGTTCGGCCCAGCCGGGTTGGGGATAGGTGACGGTGTTGGGGACCGAAGCCTGATGCAGAATCCGACCATCGGCGGTGACCAGCAACGCTTTGGTGTTGGTGGTGCCCTGGTCGATGGCAAGTACGAAGTTGGTCGAACTCATCGCTTACGGGCAATTGTCTGGCGTGCAGCATCGGCGATGCCGGTTGCGGTCAGGCCGAAATGATCCATCAGCCAATCCGCTGAACCGGTCGGCACGAAACCTGGGAACCCCATGATCCGTACGGGTACTGGGGTGTTGGCTGTAACCAGTTCGGACACTGCGCCACCAAGACCACCGCGTACGGAGCCTTCTTCAACGGTCACGATCGCGCCGGTATCAGCGGCAGCCAGAATGGCGGCTTCGTCAAGCGGGTTGATGGTCGCCATATTGACGACGCGGGCCGAGATGCCCTCCCCGGCCAGGATTTTGGCCGCCGCCACGGCACGGTGCACCATGGTGCCATTGGCGATGATGGTGATGTCGTCGCCTTGCACAAGAGTTTCGGCCTTGCCGATCTCGAAGCTGGCGTCGCTGCGCTCGAGCGCAGGAACCGGCATACGGCTGACGCGCACAAAAACGGGACCATTCATCGCTGCTGCGGCGCGGATGGCCTGCTCTGTCTGCCAAGGGTCCGCTGGCACGATGACAGTAAGATTGTTCAAGAGGCGCAGCCAGGCCATATCCTCGATGGAATGGTGCGTTGGGCCCAGTTCGCCATATGCGACGCCACTGGACTGGCCGATCAGCTTCACATTGACATTGGAATAGGCGATATCGGCCTTGATCTGCTCAAGCGCACGGGCGGTCAGGAAACAGGATGCAGCTGAAATGAACGGCACCTTGCCACCATTGGCGAGACCGGCTCCAACCGCGACGACTGTCTGCTCGGCAATACCGACATTGACCATGCGATCGGGCCACTTCTTGCGGAAACCGCCCAGCTTGGACGAGCCAACACTGTCGCTGACAACGGTGACGATGCGTGGATCAGCCTCCGCAAGCGCCTCAATGGTGCTGGCGAAACTGTCACGGCAATCAAACAAGCCGGCCTGTGCGGGGGCTGCTGCACTCATTAAACCAACTCCGCCATGGCCTGTTCGTATTGTTCCTTGTTGGGCACGCCGTGGTGCCAGGCAACGTTGTCATGCATGAAACTGACGCCTTTGCCCTTGAATGTATTGGCAATAATGCAAAGCGGCTTATCACGGGTAGCCGGATCAACGCTGAGTACATCGAGTAGCTGGGCATGATCGTGGCCGTCGATCATTTCGACATGCCAACCAAAAGCACGCCATTTGTCATCCAGCGGATCAAGCGAGGCGGTTTCCTCGGTGCGCGCACCCTGCTGCAGACGATTGCGGTCGATAATCAATGTCAGATTGCGCAGCTTGCGATGGCCCGCAGTCAACGCCGCTTCCCAGTTACTACCCTCCTGCAACTCACCATCACCGGTGAGTACGAAGGTGCGGAAATCGGCATTGTCGATCTGACCCGCAATGGCAATGCCCAGGGCAACTGGCAGACCATGGCCGAGCGGCCCGGTATTGGTCTCGACGCCGGGCAGATAGTTTCGATTGGGATGGCCGTTCAGCCTGGATAGCGGCTGCATGTAAGTGGACAGGTCCGCCTCGGGGAAATAGCCGGCAGCAGCGAGCACCGAATAGAACACGCCGGTACAATGGCCCTTGCTCATCACGAAACGATCGCGCGCCGGATCATTTGGCTTGCTCGGATCGTAGCGCATCACACCAAAATACAAGGCCGACAGAATATCGGCCGCGCTGAAATCACCACCCGGATGACCCAGTTGCGCCTCATAAACCATCTGAAAGCTGCGACGGCGGATCCACAACGCCTTTTCAGCGATGAGAGCAGCCGTGTCATTTTGGCGTTTGTGAGGTGTAAATGGCACTTGATGTTCGTCCTGTCGCTAGCAGCAGGTGGGCGTCTGGCGGGTATAGTCGGCAAACTAGCGCCGGGCGATGACGGTGGCAATGAGAAAATTTGCGTTTTCTGCGGAAAACGAAAATGAAGCAAAGCGCACAAAAACATGGTGATATAGGCGACTAACAGGTGAGTAAGGCCCATTGACACACTACGCAGAGATGCTTCAAAGAACGGAAATCGAAAATTATCGCAATGAACCGGAATGGTCAGCGGTACGATAACGAGGAGATTGCCAGTGGTTCACCGGTTTGTTGTCGGCATTGCGCTGACGCTGGCTCTCGCTGCGCCCCTGGCGGGGTGCAAGATTGTACCGATCAGCGAGGATGGCGCGCAAGAAGAGGCGGGCTTTGACGCCGCCGGTTATGCCCGCGCGATCTGGAGCGAACGCGGCTTCGCCTACTTCGGGGACACGGCGCAACCGGTGACCGAGGTTCTGCCGGCAATCCGTGCAGATCTGAGCGTAGCGGGCCCGCAATATGGCAGCCGGGCCGGCGAAGGCTCTCCTTGGAGTTTTGTCGTTACCGGCACCGGCACTGTCGTCGAAAAGAACACAGAGTCTCGCGCCGGTACGATGGTTGTCGAACTCGATGACGCGACAGGATCACTGCAGGCAATGCTGCAAATCGGTCCGGTCATCCGTGGCAATGCAGTGCGAGATGCCCTGCCTTTTGTCTCTTTCAAGGATTTCATCAACCAGCTCGAATTTGCTGACGCTGGCAAGGCGCTGACTGCGCTGGCGCTAGAAGGCGTATCGGGCAGCATTGAAGAGTTGAAAGTCGGCGACCAAATAGCTTTTACCGGCGCCATGAGCATCGCCAGCACCAGTGACCGCATGCTGATCACCCCGGTGGTTCTGGAGAAGACGGGGCCATGAGCGATATTGTCCTGAGCGCCCGTGCCATAACCAAAGCCTTTCCCGGCACACTGGCCCTGCAGAACGTCGATTTTGACGTCCATGCCGGGGCCGTCAACGTGCTGATCGGCGAAAACGGCGCAGGCAAGTCCACGCTGATGAAAATTCTGGCAGGCGTGGAGCAACCAACCCTGGGGACGATCACCATGGGAGAGGAGATTGTCAGCTTCTCCTCCATTCGGGATGCCGCTAGCAAGGGCATTGGCATCGTGTTTCAGGAGCTCAATCTTTGCCCCAATATGAGCGTGACCGAGAACATTTTTCTTGGACGTGACATTGCGAAGATGGGTTTCCATATCGACCGCGAAGCCCAGAAAGAGCGCGCTGCCGAGCTTATCGGCCTGCTTGAGCACGCCATTGATCCCGATGCACTGGTGGCCGATCTGATGATTGGCGAGCAGCAGATCGTTGAGATTGCCAAAGCCTTGGCTGAGGACGCGCGCATCCTGATCATGGACGAGCCGACCTCCGCACTTTCGGCCTCGGAAGTGGAAGTGCTGTTCAAGGTGATTGGCGAGCTCAAACGCGCCGGTGTTGCGATCATCTACATCTCGCACCGCCTGGAAGAACTGGTGCGGATCGGCGACCATTTTACAGTGTTGCGCGATGGCCAGTTGGCGGCGACAGCGTCAAGCGCAGATGTGACCATCCCGTGGATCATCCAGAAAATGCTGGGCGCCGACGAGGTCGTCGCCAAGCGGCCGCCAGCGGCATCAGCGGGCCCTGCCATTCTGGAAGTGAAGAATCTCAAGCTCGCGCGGCCGGGTGCAGGGTTGGCGGTCGACGATGTCTCGGTGTCGTTCAAAACCGGAGAAATAACGGCGATCTACGGCCTGCTCGGCGCTGGCCGAACAGAGCTGTTCGAAAGCCTCTATGGATTGCGATCCAACGCCACCGGTTCGGTGCTGCTGGATGGCAAAGAACTTGCGGGCCACTCGATCAATCGTCGCATGAAGGCCGGACTATTGCTGGTACCGGAGGATCGCCAACGCGATGGTCTGGTGCAGAACCTGTCCGTTGGCGGCAATCTGGGACTGGCGAGCCTGCGTCGGTTCACCAAGTTTCTATCGATATCAAAGAGCGCTGAAGCCCCATTGCTGCAGCAGGTAATCGGCCAATTGCATATCAAGACCTCCAGGGCCGATGCGCCAATCACATCGCTTTCGGGAGGCAATCAGCAAAAGGTTGTCATAGGCAAATCGCTATTGACCCAGCCGCGCGTGCTGCTACTCGACGAGCCGAGCCGCGGCATCGATATCGGGGCCAAGGGCGAGGTGTTCAGCACCATGCGCGATCTGGCCGACAGCGGCTTGGCGGTGGTTTACACCACCTCGGACCTCAAAGAGACACATGCCGTAGCCGACCGCATTCTGGTCATGGCGTATGGCAAGATCACGGCGGATTTACGCGCCGAAGACGCTACCGACGAAGCGCTTGTACTCGCTTCCACCCCGAAATCCGACGTGCAAGCGGTCGCCTAAGGAGCCATCATGTCTACTGCCACTGCATCTGCCCAATCGAGTTCTGGCGGCGGCCAGTCAGCCCTGCTGCTGTTGCTGAAATTGCGCACTTTTATTGCGCTGATCATCGTCGTTGTGTTTTTCGCGCTGATGGCGCCGAACTTCGTCTCAGTCGCCAATGCGGTGATCGTTTCCAAGCACGTGGCGATCAACGCCATTCTAGCCATCGGCATGACCTACGTCATCTTGACCGGGGGTATCGACCTTTCTGTCGGCTCCATCGTGGGCCTCACCGGGATGGTCGCAGGCGGATTGCTCGTACACGGCCTGCAATTGCCAATGCTGGGTCTAGTCATCTACCCCAACGTGATTGAAGTGGTGCTGATTGCGCTGGGCGTAGGCACGGCGATCGGGGCGATCAACGGGTTTCTCATAACCAAACTGGGTGTGGCGCCGTTCATTGCCACGCTGGGCACGCTGTATGTTGCGCGTGGCTCGGCACTGCTGCTGTCAGGCGGCGCGACATTCTCGAACCTGGTGGGCAAGCCGGAACTGGGCAATCAGGGGTATCCCTTCATTGGCTCGGGTTCCATTCTGGGCATTCCGGTTTCGATCGTGATGCTGATCGTACTGGCCCTTATTGCGGCCTATGTGGCGCAACGCACACCATTCGGGCGCCGCGTCTACGCCGTGGGCGGCAATGAGCGTGCTGCTGCATTGTCCGGTGTGCGTGTGGATCGCATCAAGATCGCGGTCTACATGATCTCCGGATTCTGCGCTGCCGTGGTCGGCCTGATCGTATCTTCGCAGCTAGTGGCATCGCACCCGGCCAGCGGCGAGACGTTCGAATTGAATGCCATTGCTGCGGCGGTTCTGGGTGGCACTTCGCTGTCGGGCGGCCGCGGTCTGATCGGCGGCACCATCGTTGGCGCCTTTGTTATCGGCGTGCTGAGCGACGGTCTGGTGATGATGGGTGTTTCGGAATTCTGGCAGATGGTGATCAAAGGACTTGTGATTATTGCCGCTGTTGTGCTCGATCAGTTGCAACGCAGGCTTGCCGCCAATTCCCGTCAGGGGTAGGAGGGGCATAACCCACGCGAGGAGCGACGACTTGGCCGATTCCAGGACAACCAGCGCCAAACCCACACGCAAGGCCCGCACAGCGAACACGGATGCGTCGCGGCAGAACCTGCTGGCTGAACCGCGCCGGATGAAAATCCTGGAATGGCTGCAGGAAGAAGGCAGCGCGCGCGTGCGGGATCTGTCGGTTGCGTTCGGCGTTTCCGAGGCGACCATTCGGCAGGATCTGGAAAAACTCGATACTGATGGTTTCGTTGTGCGCGAGCATGGCGGCGCCTACCTAAAATCGATGCCGCAGCAGGTACAGTCCATGTCGTTGCAGCATCTGACCAATATGGACAACAAGAAGAAGATCGGTCGCGCTGCTGCCGCTCTGGTTGGCCCCGGCGAAACCATCATCATTGATTCCGGCTCAACGACAACCGAGGTCGCCAACAGCCTGCTGGGACATCACAATCTCAACGTGATCACCAATGCGATCAATATTGCGCTGACGCTGGGCGCCCTGCCGTCGATGACGGTGCATATGTCGGGCGGGCTGTTCAAGGCGCCCACACTATCGCTGACCGGTGAGAAATCAGGCGACTTCTTTGAAGGCATTTTTGCCGAAAAGCTGTTCCTGGCCACGGCCGCGGTGTCGTTCGAAGCCGGGCTCACCTTCCCCGCCATGGCCGACCTCTATGTCAAACGCGCCATGATCAAGGCGGCTTCAAAAGTGTATCTGGTCGCTGACAGCTCCAAGATTGGCCGGACCTCGTTCTCGTCGCTTGGACCAATCGATCTGATCGGCGGTTTCATCACCGATGACGGCATTACCGATGCCGACCGTGCAGAATTCGAGAAACGCGGCATTGAAGTTATTGTCGCGCGCTGATCGCGGCTTTCCTGCGTCTTTTCTTCCTCGTCCATAGCAAGCTCCCTGTCGCCCCAGCTGTGCGGCACGCTGCCGTTTGTCTAGTTGTATGTTGAATTTTTACGCCCTTCGAAAGAAACGGCTCATTGACTCTTCTTGACTTCATTTGTAATCATCAAAAAACGCAAAAAATACCAATCAGCCGAAAGCGCTGGTGTTTGCGAAACGCCCCCATACAGGGCACTTGGAGGACACAATGAAGATCGTAAAGACTATTGCTGCTTTGGCACTGGGTGCCATCGCAGGCGTTGCGATGGCAGCGCCAACAATGGCTCAGGACCTGGTCGTGATTATCACGCCAAGCCACGACAACCCATTCTTTGCCGCTGAAGCTGAGGGTGCAAAAGCGCGCGCCGAAGAAATGGGCTATGCAACGCAGGTCTATTCGCACGATGACGACGCCAACAAGCAGAACGAGTTGATCGACTCCGCCATCGCTGCTGGCGCCGTTGCCATCATTCTGGACAATGCTGGTGCTGACGCCTCGGTCGCTGCGGTGCAGAAGGCCAAGGACGCAGGCATTCCCTCATTCCTGATCGACCGTGAAATCAATGCCACCGGCGTTGCTGTCGCGCAGATCGTGTCGAACAACTACCAGGGCGCAACACTGGGTGCTGAATCCTTTGTTGAAGCCATGGGCGAAGCTGGCAATTATGTTGAACTGGTGGGCAAGGAATCCGACACCAATGCCGGTATCCGCTCTTCCGGCTATCATGACGTGATCGATCAGTATCCAGACATGATCATGGTTGCGCAGCAGAGCGCCAACTGGAGCCAGACCGAAGCCTTCACCAAGATGGAATCCATCCTGCAGGCCAATCCGGACATCAAGGGCGTTATCGCCGGCAACGACACCATGGCCATGGGCGCCGTGGCCGCACTTGAAGCCGCAGGCCGCAGCGACGTGATCGTGGTGGGCTTTGACGGCTCCAATGACGTGCGCGACGCCATCACCGCCGGCAAGATCCACGCAACCGTGCTGCAGCCCGCTTACCGTCAGGCTCAGTATGCTGTGGAACTGGCCGACAAGTATCTCAAGGAAGGCTCGACCGGCGTTGACGAGAAGATCTCGATGGACTGCGTGTTGATCGACGAGACCAACGCGGCTCAGCTCGAGACTTTCCAGATCAAGGGCTAGTTGACCCTCGGGGTGGATCGCTGGTCAACCTCACCCACACTCCCGAGACGGTCGGCTTGCCTGGAGCCGGCCGTTTTTTTTTGCGCGAAAGCGTCTGGACGATGCCAACCGTTCAAGTGGCGCCTCAGCGCACCGGGGCGTCGCTATCGCCTTCAATCAATTGCATGGGGACCACGCGCCGAACCACCCCCAGACGATATTGGTCAGCATAGGCGGGCATTGTGGCGAGCAGCGCTTCTGCAAGGGCGATACCGAGATCGCGCAGTGAAATACGAAAGCAGGTCAGCTTGGGCGTGAGATAGTGGGCGTGGGGACTGTCGCGCCCAATAATCGCAAAGTCCCTGCCCGGCTCGAGACCGCTATCGTAGAGCCCCCGATAGAGTCCGACCGACATGACCTCGTTGGTCAGCACAAAACCGGTCGGGCGCTGATCCTTGGACATGGATGCAATACTCTGGGCGATCTGGTGACCACCGCGCTCATTGGGATAGGCCCGGAAGACCAAAGCTGGATCAAACGGAATACCATGCGCCGCCAGCGCCTTGCGGTAGCTTTCGAGAAACACGAAACCCAGATTAAGCTCATCGTGCGGCACGAACACGCCAATGCGGCGGTGGCCCTTGGCGACCAGCCGGTCGACGCCCATCGTCGCCATGCCGGCAAAGTCCAGATCGAGCCAGGGCTGGCCGGCATCGGTCTCACTGCGACCCAGAGCCACAAAGGGAATTTTGCGATTGGCCAGAAATTCGATACGGGGGTCGACGCGCTTGGTGGCCGAAATGATCAGCGCGTCGGCAAAGCCTCGCGCCACAATGCGCTGCAGATAGTCATCAGGATCTTCCTCGGAAGAGCACAGCAGCGCGACCAGATCGAGTTGATGACGCGCGAAGACTGTTTGCACGCCGTCGAACACGCTCATGAAGAAAACGTCGCCCTCACCCGTGATCTGGGCACCCGTCTGCATCATGAAACCAACCACACCTGTCGTTCCCTTGCGCAGCGAGCGTCCGGCCTGATTGGGCACATAGCCCAGTTCGGCTGCAGCCTCGAGCACGCGCTGGCGGGTTTTCTCGTTTACATCAGGTTTGCCATTGAGGGCGCGCGACACCGTTCCGATGGAAATATCGAGATGCTGCGCGAGACGCCGAATGCCTTTCATGTCGCAGCTTTCCCAAGGTGTTAGCGCTGCGTGTGGCGCGGCGCGGCAATGTCTTCAATGAACGCCCCCTGCCTGCATTGCAAGCGTTGAGGCGCTCAGTTATCCACATGCCCGACCAAATCCAGAAACGTTTACGAAGCAGCATTGACAGGGCAACCGTCGCCAAACTATCGTCGTAAACGTTTACGGATATGCGTACCATCCTCACGCAAGATGAGAGCGGCGCTGCCCTGGGAGGTTTTCATTTTGGTGTTCAAGGCCGTTCTCGCGGGTTGCGGAAGCATGTCCAAAGGTTGGTTGTCGGCGCTCGCCGATCATCTTCCCCTGCAGGGTCGCGTCGAGATTGTTGGTCTGGTCGATCTTGACCTCGCCACCGCACAGGCGCGCGCCGAAGAGTTTGGACTAGGCGACGCGATGATCGGCACCGACCTCGAAACCGTGCTGAGCGCTACCAAGCCGGATTTGCTGTTTGATGTCGTTGTGCCGACCGCGCGGCAGGACGTCGTGACGCGCGCATTGCACCATGGCTGCCACGTGCTCAGCGAAAAGCCGATGGCGGCCAGTCTGGATGCCGCGCAGACCATGATTGCTGCCGCAAAAGCTGCCGGGCGCGTGCATGCCATCGTTCAGAACCGGCGCTTCATCGCAGGTATTCGACGTATTCGTCGCCTGATCGAAAGCGGCAGCTTGGGCGAGGTCACTGCGCTGCATTGTGACTTCTTCATCGGCGCCCATTTTGGCGGCTTCCGCGAAGAAATGGACAACGTATTGCTGCTGGACATGGCCATCCACACACTGGACGCTGCGCGCTACATGGCGGGCGTTGCTCCCAGGGCGGTGTATTGCCTGGAAACCAATCCAAGCGGGTCCTGGTATGCGCACGGGGCTGCCGCCAATGCGATCTTCGAGTTCGATCACGGTGTGGTCTTCAACTATCGCGGCAGTTGGTGTGCCGAGGGCGCCAATACCAGTTGGGAGAGCGCCTGGCGGATCATCGGCACCAAGGGCACGCTGCTGTGGAATGGCGAAGAGAGCTTTGAGGCCAGGGTGGTGAGCGGCGACAGTGGCTTCTACCGCGAGTTGACTCCTCTGGACGTTCCAGAGCCCGCCGACATTGCCCAAACCCACGGCCATGCCAGCGTGATCGCCGACTTCCTCGATGCCATTGCAGAGGGCCGCGCACCCGAAACTGTCGGCACTGACAACATCAACAGTCTGGCCATGGTCTTTGCCGCCATCGAAAGCGCCAAGACCGGGCAACGCGTCCTTATCGCAAATCAGGAAATTCACTCGTGAGCAATCCAGCCAAATCCATCCGTATCGGCACCATGATTCAGGCGACCGAGGGCAAGGCGCCCGAGAACATCGCAGCTATTGCCGATCTGGGCTTTGAGAGCTTTGAACCGTTTTTCTGGCAGACCACCAATGGTCAGGATCTTGCCGAACTGGGCAAGCGTTCACGCGACGCCATTGGTGATCGCGACATTACCATTTCGACCTTGGGCATGTTCGGCAATCCACTGGAAGACCAGGAGATGGATCGCCAGACCCTGCAGGGCTGGAAGGACTGCATCGACAATGCCCACCATTTCGGCGCCACTTGCGTGGCGGGTTTCACCGGCCGCATTCGCAACCAGAAGCTGACCGACAGCCTGCCCAAATACAAGCAGGTCTGGAGTGAACTGGCCAAGCGCGCCGCTGACAAGGGCGTCAAGATCGCCTTTGAAAATTGCGCCATGGATGGCAATTGGCAGACCGGCGACTGGAACATTGCGCACAATCCCGACGCCTGGGAACTGATGTTCAACGAGACCCCAGATGACAATATCGGGCTCGAATGGGAGCCCTGCCACCAGTTGGTCTATCTGATTGATCCCCTGCCCCAGATCCGCAAATGGGCGCATAAATTCTTTCACGTACATGGCAAGGACGCCACGGTGCGCTGGGAGGTCATTCGCGAACATGGCGTGTTCGGCAAGGAACCGTTCGTCTTCATGCGCACGCCCGGATTTGGCGACAGCAACTGGACCGATGTGATCTCCGAGTTGCGACTGGCCGGCTATCAGGGTTCGATCGACATCGAAGGCTGGCACGACCCGGTCTACCGTGACGCGCTGGAAATGACCGGTCAGGTACACGGTCTCAACTATCTCAAACAGTGCCGTGGCGGCGACTTCGTTGACGCCCAGGCCGCCTACGATGGCGGTGATCTATCACTGAAAAATCCGGCCTGAAGCCGGTTATGCCGGCCGGGCCAGGGAGGGTTCGGGCGGCGCGTTTATCGCAGATGTTCTGCACAGGGAGGAAAGACATGTTCAAGACCACCAGCCTTATCGTGGCACTGGCGAGCGTTTCGCTGCTGTCGCTCAATGCCGCAGCCCAGGAAGATGTGACCATCACCATCTGGTCGCTCGATGACGAAAAACAGCCCGCGCTCAATCTGGCGCGAGAGTTCAGCGAAATGGACAATGGCATCACGGTGGATTACCGCCAGATCCAGTTCGACGATGTGGTCAGCGAGTCCATGCGCGCCTTCGCCACCGGCCAGGCGCCCGACATCATTGCCGTCGACAACCCCGAGCATGCCCTGTTTGCGGCACGCGGCGCATTTCTTGACATCACTGACATGGTGGCCAATTCCCAAGCCATTGACCCCGATAACTACTTCCCGGGCCCGCTCAATTCCGTGAGCTGGGATGGCAAGATTTTCGGCGTCCCCAAGGCCACCAACACCATCGCGCTATACTACAACAAGGACCTGTTTGCCGCAGCAGGCATCGACGCACCGCCTCAGACCTGGGCAGAGCTGGTCGAAGACGCCCGCACCCTCACCGACCCCGCAAACAACGTCTATGGCCTGGCTTTTTCAGCCAAGGCCAGCGAGGAAGGCACGTTCCAGTTCCTGCCCTGGGCCCAGATGGCTGGCGGCGGCTATGACAATATCAATGCCGCGGGTGCGGTAGAGGCACTTGAGACCTGGAAAGTCATCCTTGATGAGAAGCTGGCCTCGCCCGACACGCTGACACGAGGTCAGTGGGACTCCACCGGCACCTTCAACTCGGGCAATGCTGCCATGGTAATTTCCGGACCGTGGGAGCTCAACCGCATGCTGGACGAGTCCAAGTTTGACTGGGGCGTGGCCTTGCTGCCCGTGCCGGAAGAAGGCGCGCCGCGGTCATCGGCCATGGGCGACTTCAACTGGGCGATCTTCTCGTCCTCCAAACACCCTGACGAGGCCTTCCAGGCGCTTGAATATTTCGCCAGCCAGGACGACCGGTTGTTCCCCGAATTTGGCCAGTTGCCAGCGCGTTCCGATATCGCCATCCCAGAAACGGGCATTGCGCTCAAGGATGCCGCGCTCAAAGTATTCCAGGAACAGCTGCAGTATGCGCAGGCACGCGGTCCACACCCCGAATGGCCAAAAATCTCCAAGGCTATTCAGGACGCCATCCAGTCGGCCCTGACCGGCCAGATGAGCGCCAAAAATGCGCTTGATCAGGCCGCCTCAACGATTTCGGGCGTGCTGGGTTCATAGGGTCCTCCCCCATCACTGGCTGCCCGGCATTGTGTCGGGCGGCCGATTTTACCACGTGAGGAGACCGACCATGTCCCGGCTGCTTTCGAGCCTGCGTGACGGCAAGGGTTTCGACATTGTGCTTGTCGCCGTGCCATTGCTGTTTCTTGTGGTGCTCAGCGGCCTGCCGCTGCTGTACAATGTGGTGATGAGTTTTCAGGAAGTTGACCTGTTCAGCCTGGGGACGCTCAATCGGCCATGGGTCGGCTTTGACAACTACGTCACCGTGTTCAGCCAACCCGAGACCTGGCCCATCCTGCGCAATACGGCGGTGTTTGTGTGTGCCTCAATCGCCGGGCAGTTCGTGCTCGGTTTTGGTCTGGCGTTGTTCTTCTCACTGAAATTCCCGGGCGCGGCCTATATGCGCGGCCTGTTCCTGGTGTCCTGGGTGATGCCGGGCCTGGTGGTCGGCGCGATCTGGAACTGGATACTGGCCGGGGACTTCGGCGTGCTCAACTACGTGCTGAAATCGCTCGGGTTCATCTCCGAGAGCATTTTCTGGCGCTCCGATACCAACTGGTCGCTCTGGGCAGTCATCATTGCAAATATCTGGCTGGGCACGGCGTTCAACATGATCCTGCTGTCGGTCGGACTGGCCAGCATTCCCAAGGACCTCTACGAGGCCGCGGCGCTGGACGGTGCAACGGGTTGGCAGCGATTCTGGACCATTACCCTGCCCATGATGCGCGCCACTATCGGCGCCGTGGTGTCGCTGGGTTTGATCTTCACGCTGCAGCAGTTCGACCTGTTCGCCTCGATCACCTCGGGTGGTCCGGCCAATTCCTCCAACGTGGCTCAATATTGGGCCTGGGAGCTGAGCTTCCGCCAATACGACTTCGCGCGCGGCGCCACTGTATCGGTGGTCATGATCGCCGTGGTGATGCTGGCTGCCATTGTCTATGTGCGTTCCACCAAGCATGAGGTGCGTGGATGACCCCGCTATGGACCCAACGCCTATTGCTGGTGGTCGCGATCCTGCTGGCCCTGCTGTATCTGTTCCCGCTTTACTGGATGTATGTGACCAGCCTGAAGACCGGGTCGGAGATCTTTGCCACCCCACCTGGCTTTGTTCCGGCAGACCCGCAATGGGGCGTGTTCGGCTATGTCTGGGGCTTGCGCGATATGGGGCGGTTCCTGTGGAACTCGGTGATCATCGCCTCGGGCACTATGGTGCTGACGGCCCTGCTGGGCACCGGCTGCGCCTATGTGCTGGCGCGGTATCGCAATATGTGGATCGATGTGGCGCTGTTTCTGGTGCTGATGCTGCAGGTGCTGCCCGCTTCTCTGATGATCACGCCGCTGTTTGTAGGCTTTTCCATGGCGGGTCTGCTCAACCACCCACAACTGGCCGTGGTGTTGGCGCTGACGGCCAAGACCATGCCGTTCTTTGTGGTGTTGGTGCGGGCAACCTTCATGAGCGTGCCCGGCGAGCTTGAGGAAGCCGCTCAGGTCGATGGTAATTCACGCATCGGCGCTTTCTGGAACATCGTGCTGCCGCTGGCCCGCAATGGCATTCTGGTGTCGGCCATCCTGATCTTCATGCAGGCCTTTGGCGAGTTCGTCTATTCCAAGTCGATTATTCAGGCCGTGGAATTGCAGCCAGCCAGTGTTGGTCTGAATGCCTTCATGGGCCCCAATACCACCGAGTGGAACAACATCATGGCCTATGCCTCAATCTATGTGACGCCGATCCTGGCGGCCTTTGTCCTCTTGCAGCGCCGGATTGTCTCCGGCCTTACCTCGGGAGCCCTCAAATGAGCGCGGAACCGCAAATTGAACTGGTCGGCATCGACAAGCATTATGGCGAATTCCATGCGCTGAAAAATATCAGCCTGACCATAGAGAAAGGTCAGTTCGTGGCGCTGGTGGGGCCTTCCGGCTGTGGCAAATCCACCCTGTTGCGCTCACTGGCGGGCCTGGAAACCATTTCGGGCGGCACGATGAAGATCGCGGGTCGAGTGATGAACAATGTACCGCCGCGCAAGCGCGACGTGGCCATGGTGTTCCAGACCTATGCGCTCTATCCGCATATGACTGTGCTTGAGAACATGACCTATTCGCTTCGGCTCAAGGGCACTTCAAAGGCCGAGGCCAATCGGGCAGCCGAAGATGTGGCGGAAACTACCGGACTAAGCGCGCTGCTGGGGCGCTATCCGCGCGAGCTCTCGGGCGGGCAACGGCAACGCGTGGCCATGGGCCGGGCAATCATCCGCAACCCCAAGGCGTTCCTGTTTGATGAACCGCTGTCCAATCTCGATGCGGCGCTGCGCGTCCATATGCGCAAGGAAATCCGTGCCCTGCATGACCGGCTCGGTGCCACGTCTGTCTATGTCACCCATGACCAGATCGAGGCCATGACAATGGCCGACCATGTGGTGGTTATGCGTGACGGGGTGATCGAGCAGCAGGGCTCGCCGCTCGAACTGTATGACCGACCGATCAGCCGCTTCGTGGCGGGCTTTATTGGGTCGCCCGCGATGAACTTTGTCGCCGCAACAGTTAGTGCAGATGGCTGCAGCGCTGGCCTGAACACCGCCGAAGGCGGCGCTGTCCCCCTGTCCGGAGCGCTGGAGGCTGGGCGCCGCATTGTGGTGGGTCTGCGCCCAGAGCACTTGCGCGCAGTGCCGGAGAATGGCCAGTTCAGGCTGGAAGTCGGCCCCGTTGAATCAACCGGATCGACCACGTTCATCTCCTCGGCAGACGGGCTGGTGACGCTGGTGCAATCGGAGCGGACAGGGCTTAGGACCGGCGATCACATCGCGCTGACGATCGCGCCCGAGCACGTGCATGTGTTTGATGCCGATAGTGGGCTGCGCATTTAGGCAACCGGTCAGAAAAAGCCGAACCGCAATTGCGCGACAATGGCCGTGGCGACAGTGTTGAGAGCCTAGGCCAGCCTCACGCACGTACCGACAAGCTTATCAACTGAAAGCAGACAGTTGTCAGCTCTCTTGATTGTAGGCAGCGCCCTCGCCGCTGTCGAAAGACGCCATGTGTATGTGCATAGTCGCGTCGAGCGGACTGTTGCGGCAGAGATTGTAAGAACCGCCTTCAACGCACCCGGCCAAAGCAAGTGCCGTGCCGACAGCACTGATCATGCGGACGGTCATTCTTTCACCCCAGGCTTGCGGTCTTATCCCACAAGCCAGCGTGCCACCACAAACAGCGACGATCGTCTGGCACAATAGCTCGACAAGTCATTGATGGAATTTGGTAAAATAAATTGGCTGGGGAACCTGGATTCCAAGCGAAAAAGAAGACCTGCCTTAAGTCATTGAATTCAAAACAGAAATTTAGATCCCAACCCGCGTGTGTGTAAGGTTGAATGACAGTCTGTGTGGAAGATTTCACACAACGAACTAGCGGTCAATGATAAGGCGAGCAGAAGCAGGATGCATTGCCATTGACAGCTGACGGTCGGCTCACAGCCCCTGCCCTGCCCTCCGGCTTTGCGGCCCAATTCAGCCGCCTAGACGGCCCCAGCCGGTTCCAAAAAGAGCTGGCCTTTCGCGGGAGCCACCCACGTCTTTTTCGGGAGCTTCACGTTGCCGCTGACGCTGGCAGCGTTTAGGCCCGCCAGTTACTCGTTGGGATGTTCGTCTCGAATGATGGTCCTGGCGGCAATCGTCGGCATTTGACCCAAGACGGTAGCGGGAGTGGGTTAGGTCGTTTCGCCGTAGCGGGCATAAGGAACGCATTCCCCAACGCCGACGATACCTTCGCGCACGACCTCGACCGCGATCACCTTCTGCCCGGTGCGACTGCCGCGGGCAATCGTAAAGCGTCCGGCGACCGGAAAGCTCTCGATACGGGCGCGAACGGGTTCGGTGTTCATGGCTCTACATTCTCGTTGAAGGCGCGAAGGCTCTGGTAGAGCTCCACATAATTGCCGAAGCGATTGTCGTAGAAGTCAGATTTATCGAGATCAGGCTCGAAGGTGCGGTCGAAGCGAACGAGACGGTGGACGATGTCCGCCAGCGGCGCAGTGCTGTCGCTCGAGCGGCCCGCGAGAATGGCAGCACCCAGCGCAGCGGATTCCTGTGCGGCGCAGCGCCGGATCGGCTTGCCCAGAATATCAGCACGCTGCTGGCACCAGAAATCTGACGCGGCACCACCACCACCGATATTAATGGTTTCTGGGTCCAGGGCAGCCGACGATTTGAGGGCATCGAAGGCAAGGCGAACCGAGAAGCCGACGCCTTCCAGCACGGCCCGGGCCATTTCGGGCGCGCCCGAATTTGGATCGAGGCGAGCAAAGACACCGCGTGAGGCACTGTCCCAAAGGGGTGCCCGTTCGCCTTGAAGATGCGGCAAGAAATAGGGCGAACTGCCGGTCGCCTTGGCAGCAAGTTCGGCGGTTTCGCCCGGCGTCCTGCCCAGGATTTGAGAAAACCAGCTCAGTGCGGCCCCACCTGACTGGGTGGGTGCTGCGTGCATAAAAATACCCTCATAAGCCGGAAAGAGGATCACTCCTGGCGTCGGCACGACGGTGGATGAGACGATGCCAGCGATCTCGCTGGTGCCGCTCTGGCACATGGCGTCACCATTCCGCACTACACCGACCCCGAACATGCCACCCCAGGCATCCATGGCGCCAACGACGACAGGGGTTCCGCCGCAGGGCAGCCCCGGTTTGATGTAGCCAGCCACCGTGGTGAAACTGGCCAAGGGTGGCAGCAACTGAGCAGCCTGCGGCACCAGAGCCAGAAGGTCGAGCACGTAGCCGGACGCATTGACCAGACCAACGGCGGAAACGGGGTCGCTGATCGCTGTACCGGTCAGCTGCAGCACGCAATAATCCTTAGGCAGCAAAACGTGCGCCGTCTGGGCATACAGATCGGGACGAACACGCCGGATATGGGCCATGCGCGAGAGGGCGTGGCTAGCATCGATGGGGATGGGGGCGCCAAACCAGGCAGTTTTCTGTTCCGGGCTAGTCTGAGCTTCCAGTGCTGCAGCGTCCTGGGCGGACCGGCTATCCTGCCAGATTATGGCAGGCAGCAAGGGCGCACCGGATGCATCGACAAAGACGTGGGTGTTGACCTGACTGCAGATGCCAATTGCCTGCAGTCCGGTAAGATCATGATCCTTGCCGAAGGCCGCGAGAGCGCCGAGTACGCCGGCCATCCAGTCGTCAGGGTCTTGCTCGGCGTAGCCATGTGACGGTCTGCTGGTGGGATGGGCGTGGACGAACCCATCGAGCCGGGCGCCATGCTCGTCAATCAGCACCGCTTTGGTTGCAGTGGTACCCACATCGATGCCGATCAGGGTGATCCTTGCCACGCGCGCGCTCCTAAACCTCTAGCCGTCTCTGAACCTCTCCAATAAGGTGCCGGACGGAAAAAGAAAACAAGTGGCAGGGTTTGCGCCCATTCACGCACAGGGGAGATCACCAAGATGAAGCTTCACACACGGTCCATTCGTGCCTTTCTGGCCAGTACGACGCTCGCGGCCGTCGGCCTTGCCGCCACCGGTGCCATGGCACAGTCCAAGGTTGCAGTTATCACTCCCTACTTGGCGCAACCGGGCACGCAGTTCGTGGTCGAGGCCTTTCAGGCTGCCGCTGGGGGCAAGGACTGGAACGTCAATGTCATCGACACGGCTGGCGACGTCGCTGCCGTCATCAGCCGCATCGAGGACATGGTGACTCAAAACGTGGACGCCATCGTCATTAATGTTGATCCAAGCCAGGTTGCTGCTGGTTTGCAGGTTGCCAAGGAAGCAGGCATTCCGGTGATTGGTATGGACGCAGGCAGCGATCCATTGCTGGTCACCAATGTCACGTCCAATGGCTATGCCATGGCAGCTGAGACGGCGACTTACGTCGCTGACCGGATCAATGGCGAAGGCAATGTGGTGATGTTCGTGTTCGAGGCCTTCCCGCCCGTGCAGGTGCGCGGGGTTGTGGCCGACGCAGTATTTGGCAATTTCGCCGATATCACTGTGCTCGATCATGTGACGCCCGACGTTTCTGACGGCGGTATTGCTGACTCGCGCGCCAAGATGGAAGCCATTCTGGCTGCCAATCCAGAACCTGGCAGCGTTGCTGCAGTATGGGCAGCGTGGGACCAGCCAGCGCTGGGCGCACTGCAGGCCATTGAAGCGGCCGGGCGTGGCGATGAAGGCATTGTTGTCACGGGCATCGACGCCAATCCCCAGGCGCGTGAAGCCATTGCCATGGGCGGCAGCTTCGAAGCTACTGTGGCTCAGGATTTCGCCGGCATTGGCGAGGCTGCGGCAGATACCGTGACGCGGATCCTGGCAGGCGAGGAAATCAAGCAGGGTGTCATCTACGTCCCCACCAAGCTGATTACGGCCGCCAACGCCGCCGAATAAGAAAATATCTGCAGACTGCCGGCGGGTTGCCCGTCGGCCCGGACCTGTTCATGCCCCTGCTCTCCCTCAAAGACGTGACGAAGGCCTATGGCGGTGTGCCCGCGCTCAAAGGCGTAGACCTCGACATTGCGCCGGGCGAGATCCACGCGCTGATGGGAGAAAACGGGGCCGGCAAATCCACCCTGATCAAGATCCTTGCGGGTGTTGTGCCACCCGATCGCGCCGATATCCGCATTGATGGCAGCACTGTCGAAATCAGTAGCCCTCGACAGGCGCACCGCCTCGGTTTTCGCTTCATCCACCAGGAGTTCAACGTCGTCCCTGCACTGTCGGTGGCCGAGAATATCTTTATGGGCCGGCGCTATCCGTTGCGAGGCGGACTGCTGGTGGACTGGCGCAGGCTAAACCTGGCAGCGCGGGAAACCCTGCAGAAGCTGGGTATTACCCATATCCACCCGGCGCAACCACTGGGTAGCCTGTCGCTGGGCGACCAGATGCTGGTGCGCATCTCGAGCGCTTTCATCGGCGAGGACGGCGCGCCAGCACAACTCTATGTGCTCGATGAACCAACGGCTGCGCTGAACCGCGACGAATCCGCGCGCCTGTTCACGGTGTTGCGGGAGTTGCGCGCCAGCGGGGCCTCCGTGCTCTACGTTTCCCATCGGCTGGATGAGGTAATGGCGATCTGCGACATGGCGACTGTGGTGCGCGATGGTCGTAGCATTGACACCGGCAAGGTCGCCGATATCACTCATGACGACCTCGTCACATTGATGATCGGTCGCCGGGTCGAAGGAGCCTATCCGCCTGCCCTCGCCGCGCCAGGAACGGATACGGTGCTGGACGCCAAAGATTTGGGCATTCGTGGCGGACAGACGCTGTCTTTCTCAGTGCATGCTGGCGAGGTACTCGGCATTGCGGGGATTGCCAACGCCGGCCAGAGTGGGCTGCTGCGCACCCTGTTCGGCGACCTGCCCAGCGCGGCGGGTCAACTCACCATAGGCGGGCAAGCCTATCGTCCCCGCAGCCCGGCCGATGCATGGCGGGCCGGCATTGGCTATATCCCACGGGAACGGCGGTCGGAGGGGCTGGTCGTGTCCCGCCCTATTTTCGAGAACACCACCCTGCCCCATTTGGCCCAGCACAGCCTGTGGCGCAGCTGGCTGACACCGCGCCAAGAAAAGCGGGTTGCGGTGGAACAGGGTAAAAAGGTGCGGCTCAAGGCGAGTGGCCCAGGCCAGCGGGTGCGCGAACTCAGTGGAGGCAACCAGCAGAAAGTGGTGTTTGCCAAAGCGTTGCTGGGCAAGCCGCGTCTGCTGCTGCTTGATGAACCGACACGAGGGGTCGATGTCGGCGCCAAATTCGATATCTATTCGACCATCCGCGATATGGCTGCCGGTGGCATGGGGGTGGTGCTGGTATCCTCGGACCTGCCGGAATTGATCGGTATGGCTGACCGCATCGCCATCATGCGCGATGGCGCCATCACCGACATTGTCGCAGCCAAAGGGCTCGACGAAGAACGCCTGCTCAACCTCTGCTATGGCCGCGTCACAGGATAGATATCATGTTTACCATTCTTCGACGCTACGGCACCTTGATCGGATTTGCGGCCATTATGACCTTCTTCTGGGTCAGCCTGCCGGACACCTTCATGACGGCACGAAACTGGCTCAACATCTCCCAGCAGATGTCGATGCTGATTGTGGTGGCAGCTGGCATGACCATCGTGATGGTGATGGGTGATTTCGACCTCAGCGTTGGTTCTATGGCCAGCCTCGCGGGGGTGGTGGTGGCCCTACTGTTCACTCAGGATTACCCGATATGGGCGGCAGTCTCGCTGGCCCTATTAGTGGGACTGGCTGGCGGCGCGATCAATGGGGCGTTGATCAGCATCATCGGCATCCTTCCATTCGTGGCCACACTGGCGACGCTGACCATGCTATCGGGCGCCGCTTTCGTGGTCAGCGGGGGCAAGACTATTTCAGGACGGGCTATTCCAGAGTCCTTTGGCAACTTTGCCCGCGAAGGTCTTGCGCTGGGCGAATGGGGCGGCGTCTCCGTGACCCTGCCCAACCTGACCATCGTTGCATTAGCGGTGGTCACCCTGATCTGGGTGCTGCTGGAACACACCACCTTTGGGCGACGACTTTACGCGATTGGCGGCAATATCGAAGCGGCGCATCTGAGTGGCGTGGCTGTGCGCAAGCTCAAGGTTATCGCCTTTGCGCTAACTGGCAGCACGGCAGCACTGGCCGGCATCCTGTATGCCAGTCGAGTGGCCTCGGCCAACCCAACCCAAGGCAGCGGTTTGATGCTCAATGCCATCGCCGCCGTCTTTCTGGGGTCAACGCTGAGCGAACATGGCGAGCCTCGACTATTGTTCACTATTGTTGGTGTGCTGGTGCTGGGGGTGCTCGACAACGGCCTGACGCAGATGAGCGTCGACAGCTACGTCCGACAGATCCTGGTGGGCGGCATTATCATCCTTGCGGTGTCCACTAGTGCCTACATGCGACGCCTGCGGTAACGGTCGGCGCATCGTGTCTCAAATGGTGTGCTCCGTCAGACCTTCTCCGCTTCGGGCGCACAGCGTGGAAAATATCGGCCACTTCTCGCGGCAGAAACTGATGCTTGGTCAGTTGGCGGGACAGGTCGTTCGTCGTGTCACGGCGCTCGGCGTTATAGACGCAGGACAGTTCCGAAATTTCCTTGACCATGTATTCGCCAAACTGGATTAGGTGCAGGGGGCAAAATCAAACCCGACTGCCAGATAAGACTTGCGAATGCTGTTCATTCAACGCTCAATCAGAACGGCGACGGCTCGTCAAACTCGCTCTTGTGTTGATTGCCACTGAAAGCTGACGGTCAGCCCGCGCCCCTACCGTGCCCTTCGGCTTTGCGCCCCATTCCCGTCGTTCAGGTGGCTTTGGCCATTCCCCGAAACCTGCCGGTCAGCTTAGGTCGCCGCCATGGCGATAACGGCGTGGAAAGGGGACTGGCGGCTTCGGCGGGTCAACTTTCGATAACCAGACCTTTGCAATGCTGTGACTAAGCCCTTGCCGAAATCGGTGCTGAGCCAAAGCTCTCTCTGTGATATAGCCCCTAGATTTGTAGACGCCTTCCTTCCTGGTGGACTGCCCCCGGTTTGGCAGACATTTCCCAGCCTCACGCCGCG